>RCNG010000539.1_pt1 | contig 17329 bp, 15 predicted proteins | sample 2041371 | NCBI WGS metagenome assembly RCNG01 (sample SAMN09708227, study PRJNA481090) | Marine sediment metagenome, whole genome shotgun sequencing project. | biome: marine sediment; feature: ocean; material: sediment; isolation source: Sewage treatment plant 1 marine sediment (STP1) ... | reverse complement strand
ATAAAGCCGCCGTCGATGATGAAGTTCTGACCGGTGACATAGTCCGAGGCGGCCTCGACATTTTCAAGCATCGTTTTCACCTGCATCACGCGCTCGAAGTCTTCCATTTTGACTTCGTGGGTATGATCGAAGCGCAGCATGCCCGCGATATTGCACAGGGCGTTGAGCTTGCCATATTTTTCAATAGCTTGTGAGACAGTCTTAAAGTCAAGTACACCATCATCGGCTAGTGCTTTCAGCGCTGTGACGGCGATGAATCGGCGGTCAACCTCGAAGTGTTCGCGCAGTTCCTTGCGCGCGTCACTGCGCCCGTAGCCATCCGTACCCAGCGAGATGTAACGACCCGGCATCCAGCGTTGCACCTGGTCGGCAACGATCTTCATGTAGTCGGTTGCCGCGATATACGGCCCCGGCTTACCGGCCAGCTTCTCCTCAAGATAGCTTTTGCGCGGGGTCTCTGTCGGGTGCAGGATGTTCCAACGCTCCGTCTCAAGCGCGTCCCGGCGCAGCTCGTTGAAGCTCGTGACCGACCAGATATCCGTGGGAATACCGAAGTCCTCCTTCAGCAGGTCGGCGGCCGCGAGAACCTCCCGCAGGATCGTGCCTGAGCCCATTAGCTGGGCACGAATCTTGCCTTGCCCGCCCACCTGCAGCAGGTACATGCCGCGCAAAATTCCGTCCTCGACCCCTGCCGGCATCGGTGGCTGCACGTAGTTCTCGTTCATGCAGGTAATGTAATAGAAGACGTTCTCCTGCTCGCCGATCATGCGACGCAAACCGTCCTGGATGATGACGGCCAGCTCGTAGGCGTAGGTCGGATCGTAAGCCACACAATTCGGAACCGTGGATGCGTTGACCAGGCTGTGGCCATCCTGGTGCTGCAGGCCCTCGCCTGACAGCGTCGTGCGCCCGGCGGTACCGCCGATCAGAAAACCTCGAGACCGCAGGTCGCCACCGGCCCACACGAAATCACCGATACGCTGGAAGCCGAACATCGAGTAATAGATGTAAAACGGCACCATCGGCACGTCATGGTTGGAGTAGGAGGTCGCGGCGGCCAGCCAGGAACAGAATGCGCCAGCCTCGTTGATGCCCTCTTCCAGGATCTGGCCCTTCTTGTCCTCTCGGTAGTACATCAATGCGCCGGAATCCTGCGGCTCGTACAGCTGCCCTTTGGACGCATAAATACCAACCGTGCGAAACAGCCCTTCCATGCCGAAAGTGCGTGCTTCGTCCGGCACGATGGGAACGATGTGCTTGCCGATCTGTTTGTCACGCAGCAGCGCTGTAAGAATGCGCACGAAGGCCATCGTCGTTGAGGCCTCGCGCTCGCCCGTGCCGTCCAGCTGCGTACGAAACGCCTCGAGCGGTGGTACCGGCAGCAGCTTCTTTGACTTGGATCGTCGCTTGGGCAGCGAACCTCCGAGCGCATGACGGCGTTCCATCAGGTATTCGAGCTCCGCGCTGTCAGCGGCGGGCTTGTAGTAAGGAACGGCGTCGACTTCCTTGTCGGAGATCGGGATATTGAAACGATCACGGAACTTCTTGAGCTCCTCGATATCGAGTTTCTTCTGCTGATGGGCCGTATTCTGACCCTCGCCCGCCGAACCCATGCCAAAGCCTTTGACCGTCTTCGCCAGCACGATGGTCGGACCACCCTTGTGCTGCGTCGCCGCATCGTAGGCCGCATAGACTTTCAACGGATCATGCCCACCACGATTCAGGTGCCAGATTTCGTCGTCCGACATATTGGCAACCAATTCGGCCGTTTCAGGATGCTTGCCGAAGAACGTATCGCGGACGTACTTGCCGTCCATCGACTTGATCTTCTGGTACTCCCCGTCGACCGTTTCTTCCATGATCTGGCGGAGCTTTCCTGACTGGTCTTTGGCCAGTAGCGGATCCCACTTCGAGCCCCAGACCAGCTTGACAACGTTCCAGCCGGCACCGCCGAACGCGGCCTCAAGTTCCTGGATGATTTTGCCATTGCCCCGAACCGGGCCATCCAGTCGCTGCAGGTTGCAGTTGACCACGAATACGAGGTTGTCGAGTCCCTCACGAACCGGCATCGTGATCGCGCCCATGGATTCCGGCTCATCCATCTCGCCATCGCCGAGAAAACACCATACCTTGCGATCACTCGGCTCGATGAGGCCGCGGTTTTCCATGTAGCGCATGAAGCGCGCCTGGTAAATAGCCATCATCGGGCCCAGGCCCATCGAGACGGTCGGGAATTGCCAGAATTCCGGCATCAGCCAGGGGTGCGGGTACGACGACAAGCCACCGCCACCAACCTCCTGGCGGAACCTGTTTAACTGTCCCTCGTTGAGTCGGCCTTCCAGGTACGCGCGAGCATAGATACCGGGCGCCGAGTGTCCCTGCATGAACACCATGTCGCCGCCGTGCTTTTCGTCTGCCCCATGCCAGAAATGATTGAATCCGACCTCGTACAGGGTGGCTGACGACGCGTAGCTCGAAATGTGCCCACCGTATTCCGAGTTTTTGCGATTCGCCTGTACAACCATCGCCATCGCATTCCAGCGAATGTACGCCTCGATGCGTCGCTCCAGCGAGCGGTCGCCGGGGTACTCAGGCTGACGCGCCGTCGATATCGTATTTAAATACGCCGTATTGGGGCTGTAAGGCAGATAGGCTCCGGACCGACGTGCAAAATCGATCATCTGGTTCAACAGGAAATGTGCCCGCTCCGGACCGTGATGCGAGAGCACGGAGTCGATCGACTCCAGCCACTCGGTGGTCTCAATCGGGTCTATGTCATCGAAAGGATTGAAACTGCTCATAAATTATCCATCGGGCGATTGCCGGGATACGTCCCAACCTGTCGCGTGAATTACGTGAAGCGTCCTGCTAGGATCACCGCTTCATTGCACCGGACCGTGCAGGTCGCTACTGCGGCCGATATATTCAGGGTTTGTGCCTTGAGCGTCAAGCTCACGGCGGAGAATCGAATCGCATGACAAGTATTGCACCGGACATCGCGGATATTCGTATCCATCAAAAGCAGGGTCGTGTCGACACAAAGTCGCTTGATCTTGTCGATCAGTTACTTCTGATACTACCCGCGAAACCGAAAGCCGCAGATTTCTCGAGCATCCCGCAAGGTGCCAGACTGCAGGCCGTACTGCGAAAACACGCGCCTGGCTCGACGCCAGCCTTCACCACGCGTCTTGCCAACTCGAGGCAGACGCTGGTCGTCGCCGGCACGGTCGGTGCTGACACCAGTGCCTTCGAGCAGCTGACGCTGGGGCGAAAACTAGTTGCTGCAGCAACCAACGAGAAGGCAGGCAGTCTCGGCATCTGTGCGCTCGGATTCAAAGCCGACGATCAGGCACGCATCGTCAGCAACGTGCTGGCCGCCGCGCTTGCGGCCGCCGCGACATTACCTGCTTTCAAGTCCGAGAAGGTACCCGCCAAGATCAAGACCATTCGGCTGTTGGGCCTCGATGCAGCGCTGGACACTGGCCGAACGGCAGCCGAAGCAAAGGGTAACAACCTCGCACGCTGGCTGACCACGCTGCCGCCGAACATGCTTGATGCGAAGCAATACGCGGATCTGGTCAGGAAACTTGCCAGGAAGTACGGCTGGCAATTCAAGCGCTTCGCAACCAAGGACCTCGAACTGCTCGGCGCTGGCGCGTTCCTGGCGGTAGCACAAGGCAACGAAGATGACAGCGCCGGTATCGTGCGCCTCCGCTACCGACCGGGGTCGAAGAAGGCCGGCGCCGACCTGAGCCTCGTTGGCAAGGGCATCATTTTTGACACCGGCGGTACCAACCTCAAACCGTTCCCATCCATGCTGGACATGCATGGTGACATGCAGGGCAGCGCCGTCGCGCTGGGTACCCTGCTTGCTATAGCGGAGCTCAAGCTACCGATCGCCGTCGACTGCTGGCTGGCCCTCACTGAGAACCGCACGGGACCGAGGGCCTACAAGTCGCAGGACGTCGTCACGGCTGCCAATGGCAAGACGATTCAGACCGTTCATACGGATGCCGAAGGCCGCATGGCGCTGGCGGACACGCTCGTGCTCGCCAGCCGCGAGCATCCGGGTATGATTTTCGACTACGCCACACTGACAGGCACTTGCGTCAGCGCAGTTACAACACGTTATTCCGGTGTGTTCACAAACCGCGTCGAGCTGCACCCGCGCCTCAAACGCACCGGTCAGCGTTGCGGCGAACGGGTCTGGCCGTTTCCTATCGGCAAGGAATTTCTGGAAGAGCTCAAAAGCTCCACGGCTGACTTGAAACAATGTTCACCCAAAGGCGCTGGTGATCATATCCTGGCGGCCAGTTTTCTTGCGGAGTTTGTCGAGAACGATATCCCGTGGGTGCATATGGACCTTAGTGCCGGCGACAATGAGGGCGGCCTCGGCCATATTGCCTCGAAATTCACTGGCTTCGGCGTGCGCTACACGATGAGCGCCATCCTCGACGAGAAGCTGCTCGAGGCGAAACTGTAAGTGACTGAAGCCCTCAGAATGGCAGACCGCTTCCGCGGATTTCTGCCGGTTGTAGTCGACGTTGAAACCGGCGGTTTCAATTCCAGGACCGACGCATTACTCGAGATCGCCGCGGTGCTACTGGATTACGATTCAGAGGGCTTGCTGAGCCGTGGCGAAACGATTCGTTACCACGTAAAACCGTTCGAGGGGGCAAACATGGAGCCTGCGTCGCTGGCCGTGAACGGCATCGATCCGTATCATCCGCTGCGACCCGCGATTGATGAGCATGACGCCTTGCAGCGAACGTTTCGCGAGGTGCGGCGCGCGGTGCGCGAGAACCGATGCAGTCGCGCGGTACTAGTCGGCCACAACGCGCATTTCGACCTCGGCTTTCTCAACCAGGCGGTGGAGCGCGCCGCAATCAAGCGCAACCCGTTCCATCCTTTCAGCTGTTTCGACACAGCAACAGTCTGCGGCATCGCGTTTGGACAGACGGTGCTGGCACGTGCAGCGATAGCCGCGGGGATGGACTGGGACGAAACGCAGGCACATTCCGCCTCGTACGACGCCGAGATGACCGCCGACCTGTTTTGTGAAGCGGTCAATCGCTTTCGCGACATTTTCGAAGCGTCGCTCAGGAACGCACCGCCACAGCCATAAGAACCGGTTTGGTTCTAGGCGGTACCTTCGCCAAGCAGCTTCTGCAATTCGCCTGACTGGTACATCTCGATAACGATGTCACAGCCGCCGATCAGCTCGCCTTTGACGTAGAGCTGCGGAAACGTCGGCCAGTTCGAGTATTCCTTCAGCCCCTCGCGCACTTCCGGATCCTCGAAAATGTTCACGAACGAATACGGTTTGCCAACGGCATTCAGTGCCGCGACCGTTTGTCCTGAGAAACCGCACTGCGGAAAATCCGGCGTACCCTTCATATAGAGAAGAATGTTGTTGGATGAGAGTTGCTCTTCGATTCTTGCCTTTACGTCCACGTCCTGTACCTGCTTTTAATGTGCAACAGTCACCAATAATCGGGCCACTGTCACGGATTTCAATGATAAGCGCGAATCAGTTCGCGCTCCTGTCCTCAACTATGATCTGGTTATTGACCGCCTCAACGCCTTTGGTTCCCTTCGCAATTACTTCGGCCTGATCCCTGGCGATGTAGCTACCGACTGTTCCCGACAAGGTCACGGTGCCCTCCCAGGTTCTGACACCGATGTTAAATACACTGACGACCGAATCGGCAACGTACTTACCCTTGATTTTCGTCGTGATCGCCGAGTCGGATGCAACCGCAGAAGCCGGGCGCTCGTCTTTGCCCACCTGATAGCCACCGACTGCCGCGCCCCCGACCATCAGGGCCGTGCAGCCACTCAGCACCAATACTGTGATCAGCAAACTTATAAGTCGCACATCATCTCCTCAAATTCTGGGCGGCAATTGTAGCGTCAAACAGACTCGCCGCGTCGCGCCAATTGATCCACGACAGCCCACTGCTCGCCAGGGCTCATGATCGCCCAACGCGATATTTGCTGAAGCGTCCGGCCGCAGCCAATACAGTTCTTGTCATCGTCCAGCGTACAGATAAGAACACAAGGCGAAAGTGGCCGCTCACTACGATCCGTGGCTGAAGTGCTGCTATTGCTCATGATATATCATTAAAATCCGTAAGTTACATGGTTTTCATCGAATTTGACGGATTCGACGAGCGGCACGCGACTGTGCAAATAGTTCTCTTTTGGGAACCGCAGTCTCTATAATACCGGCACTCCATAATACCGGCACTTCGAGTCAGCGATATCCCGCAGAAGAACCCAAATAAAACACACGCATAGAATCCCGGAGAAACAAACAATGAATCCTTTAAAGAGTATTGGCGGCACAATCATCGCCGGTATCGTACTGGCCGCACTGATCGTCTTTTTCCTGCCTGGCGATCATATCGTAGCCGGGGTACCCGCGAAGTCTCTCGTAATCTTGCTGCATGTGCTATCGGGTGTTACCTGGATCGGCCTGCTGTACTACTTTAATTTTGTGCAGGTTCCCGCTCTGGGCGAAGCGGTCGCGGACGAAGGTGGTCCGGGTGGCGCCGGCATCACGAAGTATGTCGCCCCGCGAGCCCTGTGGTGGTTCCGCTGGGGTGCTGCCCTGACCTGGCTGACGGGTGCGACGTTTCTCTACCTCAACGGTATGCTGCATCACGCGTTCACGCTGGGCCTGATGGGCGAAGCGCCAAACCCTTATGCGGCGACCATCGGTGTCGGTGCATGGCTGGGAACCATCATGCTCTTCAACGTCTGGGTGCTCATCTGGCCGAACCAGAAGAAGGTTCTCGGCATGGTCGAGGCAAGCGCCGATCAGGTAGCCAAAGCGAAGAACATCGCATTCCTGGCGTCGCGATCGAACACGCTCATGTCGATTCCAATGCTGATGAGCATGATCGGTCCTGGCCACGGCTGGATCATGTAACGGAATCCTGCAGGAATCGCCCGGAGCCCGGCTTTGCTCGCCGGGTTTCTTTTGAGTAAGAACTGGTGAAATTATCAGACAGCCTCAGGCAATCCATCGGCCCCGCAGTATCGACAGCTCTGCGGGAAGACGTCGGTGACGGTGACCTGACAGCGTCGCTGATCGACGCCGACGCCATCGTCGGTGCCACGATTATCGCGCGCGAGTCGTTGATCCTCGCGGGCGAACCCTGGGTGGATGAGGTCTTCTCGCAGCTTGACGAAAACATCATCATCGACTGGTACATCGGCGACGGACAATCCGCCGAAGCCGACGACGTCATTTGTAAACTGGTTGGACCAGCGCGCGCGCTGCTTACCGGTGAACGTACAGCACTCAATTTCCTGCAGACATTGTCTGCTGTCGCAACAACCACGGCGCGTTACGTAGAAGCGGTCGCGGGCACCGGCACCAGGGTTCTGGATACGCGCAAGACGCTGCCCGGACTCCGACTGGCGCAGAAATATGCGGTTACGTGCGGCGGCGGCGTCAATCATCGTGTCGGTCTCTTCGACGCGATACTCATTAAAGAGAACCACATCAAAGGTGCCGGCAGCATCACCGCAGCGCTGCAGCGTGCCCAGGATCTCGACGCTGGTGTAATGATCGAGGTCGAGGTCGAAAGCCAGGACGAGCTACTCGAAGCATTGCAGTCCGGCGCGACGCGAATACTGCTCGATAATCTTACACTTGACGAGCTTCGACTGGCAGTCGAGACAAATCGCAGCTTTGGCTACGTTGCCGCCGAACTCGAGGCATCCGGCAATGTCACGCTCGAATCAATACGGAGTATTGCCGAAACCGGCGTTGACTACATTTCCGTGGGAGCACTGACAAAGAACGTCGATGCGATCGACTTCTCTATGCTATTTCGGATAGATCAGGCTACCGCTCGCGTAACGCGTTTAGGCTCGGAGACGCCATAGCCCTGCGCGTAATCGACTCCCATGCCGCGCAGCATCGTAATAATCTCCTCGTTCTCCGCGAACTCGGCGATCGTGCGTTTGCCAGTTAGATGGCCGATCTCGTTAATTGAGCGAACCATTTCGCGATCGATCGGATCGTGCAGTATTTCTTTGACAAAGCTGCCGTCGATCTTGAGGAAATCGACCGGGAAGTGCTTCAGATAGCCGAACGACGACAGGCCGGTGCCGAAGTCATCCAACGCGAACATGCAGCCAAGTTCCTTGAGCGCGTTGATGAAACGATTGGCCTGGGAGTAACTCGCAATAGCCGCCGTTTCCGTGATCTCGAAACAGATCTTTGTCGCGTCGATGCCGCTCATCTGGAACTGATCCACGACAAACGGCAAGAACTTCTCGTCCCCGAGGCTCTGGCCAGAGAGGTTGATCGAACACAGCGACAGTCGCTCGCGCTCGTCCGCTTCGGACACCAGCCACCGAAACGCGCTGCGAATAACCCAGCGGTCAATGCTCGGCGTGATGCCATAGCGCTCCGCCGCCTCGATAAACAGCCCGGGCGAAATAATTCCACCGTTCTCATCGCGCATGCGCAGCAGGATTTCGTAGTGAGCGCCCTCTTCCTCGACCTGCAATGGCTGAATCGTCTGACGAAATAGTTCGAAGCGATCCTCTTCGAGCGCGTTGTTAATGCGCGCGGCCCACTGCATCTCACGTCGCCTCCGCATGAGGTCGATGTCGTTTTCCTGGAAGCTGTGAATTCGATTGCGGCCAGCCTCTTTTGCGGCTGAACAGGCGCTGTCCGCGGCTGTCAGCAAGGCGGCTACGTCCTCGTTGTCAGCAGTGATAGGTACGACACCGACACTGACGCCGAGACGGAAATTGCGTTCCTCCCAGGTGAACTTGTATTCACCGATAGCCATGCGCAGGGTTTCAGCCGTGTTCATGGCCTCCTCGAGACTGCAGCTTTCCAGCAAGACGCCAAATTCGTCACCGCCGAGTCGGGCCAGCGTATCGCGCCAGCGTATCTTTGACTTCAACAATGCACCGAGCTGCCCAAGCAGGGCGTCACCGGCACTGTGGCCACATGAGTCGTTGACGATCTTGAACTGGTCGAGGTCCAGATACAGCAGCGCGTAGGAAGTTTCGCGAGCTTTGGCACTCTTCAAAGCGCGCTCAACGCGATTCTCGAACTCTCGCCGGTTCACGAGGCCAGTGAGTATGTCGTGACTCGCGTGGTAGCTCAGGCGGCGGTGGAGGTCGCGCGATTCACTGACGTCATGGAAGACCAGTACGCCGCCGGTCACGTCACCTTTGCCATCGCGAATCGGCGATGCCGTGCTTTCAATGTAAAGCTCGTTGCCGTCCCGCCGAATCAAAAGTGTCGGACGCACCGACTTGATCGCACGATCACGCCGAATCGACACGGCGAGCGGGTTTTCGAGAGGCTCACAGGTCTCTTCATGAAAGCCCCGGAAAATCTCATCGATCGGCCGACCGCTGGCATCGTCCACTTTCCAGCCGGTCAGTTCCTCGGCCACGGGATTGATGTACTCGACATTGCTGTTGGCGTCCGTCGTGATCACACCGTCACCGATGGACTGCAAGGTAATCTGTGCGCTCTCTTTCTCGCGAAACAACGCGTCTTCGTAGAGCTTGCGTTCCGTGATGTCGACCTCGACGCCCAGCAGGCGCAACAGCCGGCCGTTGGTGTCAACGATCGCCTTGGCACGACTCTTCATCCAGCGCCACTCGCCGTTCTGGTGCTGCATGCGGTGCACCGACTCGAAGAATGGTGCCTTGCCCTCGAGGTGCTCGCGCATCCGGATTTGTACACGGGCCATATCGTCAGGGTGTACCAGGCGATACCAGTCCAGCTTGACGTCCTGATCGTCCGGATCATAGCCAAGCATCGACTTCCAGCGCCGCGACAGGTTAATGAGTTTCGATTCGCCGTCGAAATCCCAGATGCCATCGTTGGCCGTCATCGCGACAAGTTTGTTACGTTCCTGCAGTTCGTCCAGGAGTCCCTTGTCGGTGACCCGTTCGAGCCCACCGGCCAGGGAAGAACCGAACAACTTCATGAGCAGATGCAAGTTGGCATCCCAGCCATCGACCGGCAGTTCGTTAACGATGCCGAGAAATCCCGCAATCTCGCCATGCACTGAAAAACCGATTACAAGGGCCGCGCCAATATGTAGCTCGTTGAGTCGCTCCAGTTCGTTCTTCGCGACGCCCGGGCCGTTCATCGTATCAGCAACTTCGACGACCCTGAGATGCCCGAGCCGCTGGCACAGCCAGGGCCAGTCGTCGAGTTTTTCACCGGCAAGCACGCCCGGGCTGCACTGGGCGAAGCCGCTGCATGAGGCCAATACCGTTTCAATTTTTGCACCGTCGTCGCCAATCAGGGCAACGAACGCCGCGTCGGTACCGGTGGCATCCGGAAGCTCGTCCACCAATGACTGCAACTGATCGAGGTATTTCTCAGGACTGAGGTTTTGCAGACCAACGGCGATCTTGGTCTGCAGGGCATCGACAGCGCCGCGAGTTCGTTCGCCGACGCGCGGTTTACGGTGCCGGGCTCCCGGTGTGGTCGTGATATCGGAAGGATTCGTCATTACGGAGAAACATTCTGACACGATGGGAAAGGAATACAAGCTAAGTCGCTGTATTTTTGCGCTTTATTGCCCAATACACCGGATTTACATAACGTCGTTGAGCTGCACTGGGTCAACCAATCCCTCGCTGTCCCGTTATTGCCATGAACACCGAAACACGGGCTACAAGGAGACCCTCATGAATGACATGGTTCAGGACCTGCCACCTATTGCAGGCACAAGGAAGTTGGCCAGCTGGATGACTATGCTACTGGCCACCGTGGTACTGGCTGCCTGCGGCGGCGGTACCAGCGGAAACCAGGACGGCAGCGTAGCGGCTGCCTGCGACCCGAACGACGCAAGCACCGTCGCCGAATGCGGCACCGTCATGGTTGCATTGACCGATGCGAACGGCGACTTTCTAAATTACACCGTTGACGTACTGTCACTGACACTGGAGACGGCCAACGGGCGCGTTGTCGAGACGCTGCCGCGCAGCACGCGCATCAATTTCAGCGAATACGTTGACCTTACCGAGCTGGTGACAGTCGCGACCATCCCACCTGGCACCTACGTAGCCGGCACAATCAAGCTGGACTACAGCGACGCCGAAATAGTCGTGGAGGCAGAGGGTGCGTCGAAAGTGGCCGTGGTCAAGAATGACAGTGGCGAGACGATCACTCAGACCGAGCTGAAAATAGAGCTGTCGAACCGGGACCGACTTGTCGTTACGCGCGGACGCCCGGCCTTTCTGCAGCTCGACTTCGATCTGGCCGCCTCGCACAGCGTTGATATTGAAGCAACGCCGGCGGAGGCTGTGTCTGAGCAGTTCATTCTTGCCGAAGTTGCCCCCGTCGACGAAAAAGACATTCGTGTCAGGGGTCCCCTGGTTTCGGTCAATGTCGATGAGATGAGCTACACAGTCGCAATTCGACCTTTCCACGACCGCGATGGCGACTTTGGTCGCGTCAAAGTCCACGTCACCAGCGACACGGAGTTCGAAGTCAACGAGCTTACCTTTGGTGGTGTCGAGGGACTACGGGCCCTGAATGACGCCGGACAAGGTACGCCGACCGTGGCCAAGGGCACGCTGAACGTTGCAGAACGCAAGTTCACGGCTGACCTCGTACTGGCGGGATCCAGCGTACCGGGTATCAACAGGGATGCTGTTATCGGCAACGTGATTACGCGAAGCGGGAATTTTCTGACGATTCGCGGCGCAACTATCGTGCCCTCTGACCGTCGCGTGCACTTCCACGATGACGTTGTCGTCGAAGTCGGGCCCGACACGAAAGTATTCAAGGACGGTGATCGCCGGACAGGCCTGAGTATTGACGCGATTTCAATCGGCCAGCGAGTCACAATCCGCGGCAATCAGCCGACGCCGAGCACTGATGCCCTGGCGCCGCAGATATTGTTCGATGCAACGCAGGGTGCCGTTCGTCTGCACGTCACACACCTGTCTGGCATCGTCAACACGGTAGTGCCTGGTGAGACCGAGATTACGCTGCACGGCATCGACCGCCGACGCGTCGAGATCTTTGATTTCACCGGCACGGGCCCATCGGAACTGGAAGACGCGAATCCGGACGCGTACACGATTGCGACGGGCAACCTGGTCCTGGCCAACTTCGCGGCCGGCAAACCGATCGTCGCGCGTGGATTCCCGACGGCCTTCGGCACGGCACCGCCTGACTTCACGGGGCGTACCGTCATCGACTACACCGATGTTCGCAGCGCGCTGGGCGTCGGCTGGGGCGTTGATGGCACTGCGCTGCCATTTAGCAGTATCGATGGAGAACGCCTGCTCCTCAACAATCGCAACGAGGATATCGATCAGCGCCATTACATCAAGCAAGGTCCTGTATTGATCGACCTGACAGCGCTGGATTCGGATACAACGATCTTGCCAAGAGAATCAGGGCGGCTGGCGTTTTACATCAAGTCGGCGGACAGCCTCAGGATGTATTCGGACTTTGCCGACTTCGCCAATGATCTGGGTACCAGCCTGACAGGCGGCGACCGCGCGCGCTCAATGCACGCTCGCGGCAGTTACGATGCGGCCGAGAATACGTTTACTGCCTACAAGGTAGGCGTCCACTTGCTAGAGCCACAATAAACTGGAGCCGCAATAAACGATAAGACGGCAACTCCCCCGCCAAGTCTTATCGCCTGGCTCCGACCCGCCGCCGAAAGGTGGCGGGTTTTTTAATTGCATCAGAATCGATAATTGAATCCCACTGTCGCAAGCGCCCCGCTCTCGTCCCTGGAACCGTCGAAATAACGGCCCGCAAGGCGAAACGCAAAGGCGTCGCCAACGTCAACATCCAGCCCGAGCCCGATCTCGAAAGCATCTTCGCCAAACAGACTGTTAATCCCGCCCGGCTCAAGGTCCGCGGTATAGACAACCCCGCCGGCCAGAGCAAACGGTTCGACGCCGTCCGAAACCGGCATGATGAACCGCATCACGAAGTCGACTCCTCGGACTTCGATTGTCGTATTCACAGAATTGAACTCGTCCTCAGGACCGCCGAGACTGAAAGTGTTCAGTCCCAGGGCGAAATGGTTATTGAAGCGATACTCGGCACCCAACATGTAACCGATATCGTTAGCGTTGAAAGACTCAAGCCCATCACGATCCCTGACCTGGCTAAGGCCTACGCCGACGCCCGCCGCAAATCCTGTCTTGACCTGAGCCTCGGCGCCGCCTGCTGCCAATATCAGATACAGCGCAGTAACCGCGTAGCAGGCTTGATTGATCTTCACTCAGGACTCCAGTTGAGAGGGCTTATGTCGCCGTCCGTGCGCCAGCCGTCCCTCTCGGCTATGACACGCAATCTCTTCGCGCGGTCACCCGGTTGCGGATGTGTCGACAGGTAGGCAATAAACCCTGACAAATTTCGATCCTTTGCGTCCCAGCGTTCGAACAGGCGTGACGCCTGGTTGACGTGGCCATATTCGGCTTGCACCACGGCAAGGCCGAATTCATCCGCCTTCGTCTCCTGGTCACGACTAAAACCCCGTAAGGTCAGGTCAGTGGCCTTGATGCCCAGGCCTGCTACATCGTTGCCTGTTATCGCGGCAAAGAAAAGCGAGAACACGATGCCACGCCCCAACGCACGAAGATGATCGCGATTTCGAAAATGGCCCAGCTCATGCCCGAGCACGAAGGCAAGTTCATTTTCCGACTCGACCTCGTCAAGCAATCCCTGCGTAACGACGATAAGTCCGCCCGGCAACGCCATCGCGTTGGCCGTGTCCGAGTCGTCAATTTCGACGCGAAAATCATACGGCACGTCTGCCCAGTGGCTCGCCAGTTGATCGACGAGCGTCTGTGTGCGCTGCCGTTGCTCATTCGTGGAATCGACCGTCACCACGTCTTCGGGTATCCAGTCGTCAAAGAGCTTTACCTCGGTCTCGGCCGGCACGAAGTAGAGAACGACCTCGATCAGAAATACGAGTAGCAGTGCGATTCCCACAAAAATTGCAGTCAGTCCAACAACAAGCGTGCCCGCCTCCGCCAGCGGATGCACATCGCTGACGTTGATTCCTTCTCGCGGTCTTTTCGCGATGAACCTCACTACGATCTCAGCCAATCCTGCTCTGGAGTTTTACCGCGGTGCCAAACGCAAGCATCTCGACACCGGCCGTACCCTTGCCGTCTCGCCTAGCATTCGCGAGTCGCGATGTTTCGAGGCGAACGTTGAAGATCGCGTCGAAGCCCTGCTCCCGAGCCGACTCCGCCATTCGCAACAACGCTTCGCGGCGGGCACGCTCCAGCAGCGGTTCGTAGGTCTTGATTCTCCCGCCAATAAGGCCGCGTAGTCCGGCGATCACACGCTTGAAGTAATCCAGCGAGATGACGATGCTGCCGGTTACCAGGTCGGAGCTCGAGGCGTTCCAGTCATCGGGCAGCGTATCAAAAGACACTACCGGGAAACCGTGCATCGCTTCTTCGCGCTCCCTGATATTCGCAAAGTGTTTCTTTTCGATAGTACTGCCGATGAAGTACGCGATCATCAATATGATCAATGGCAGCGCGTAGTTGAAGAACAGGCTCAAATTCTGAAATACGTCTTCCATGTCAGGAAACTCGCACGGCGGTACCGTAAGCGAACAGCTCAGCCGCGCCTTGCGAAATGGAACTTGTCGCGAAACGCACGTTGACGACTGCGTTTGCGCCCATCGATGCCGCTTGCTCAATCATCCGCTCTGTCGCTTCCTTACGAGAGTCCTGCAACAATTCGGTATAGCCCTTGAGTTCGCCACCGACGATGTTCTTGAGGCCGGCCATGATATCGCGGCCGACATGCTTGGCGCGCACGGTGTTGCCGGTCACCACGCCATAAAACTCGACAATAGTGCGACCGGGAATAGTCTCGGTATTGCTAATGATGATCGACTGGCTGCTAACACTGTTCATTTGGGCTCCTGGCAGATGCGTTGCTGGATGTTGATTCAGGCAATGCTACCACTTCCGGACATCCCACAGAATTTGCTTTAGGATACGCAGCCACCGCAACTCTCTATCGAGCAGCGCCATTCTGGACCTGACTGAAGTCGGCACGACACTGATTTTTGTCGCGTTAACAGCGATAACAATTGGCGCGCTCATCAAGGGCATGACGGGCATCGGGCTGCCACTTGTCGCCGTCCCGGCAATTGCCACATTCACGTCGGTCGAAGAGGCGGTCGTCCTGATGATTATCCCAACCCTTGGGTCCAACTTGTGGTTGGTCGCCGCGCATCGGCGCTTCGCAGGATTAGTACGTGCACATCTGCCGTTTCTAATCGCCGGTTTTCTGGGCGGCATCTTCGGCACATTTGCGCTGGCCGCCATCGACGACCGGTGGCTGAAACTCGCACTCGCCGCCTGGCTCGCGATGTACCTGCTGCAATTCGCTTTCGGCAACTTTCTGCAGTCTGTGTTCCAGGCAAAGGGGACGGCGGCAGCGGCGGTTGGTTTTACCGGCGGCGCAATTCAGGGCGCCACCGGTGTCTCAGCTCACATCGTTGCGCCGTATTTTCACGGCCGAAACTTGGCGGCAGAAGCCTATGCTTTCCTGGTCGCCTGCGCGTTTCTGACCTTCTCCGCCGCCCAGCTAATGACCGCGACAGGCACGCAGCTTTTTTCACCGGAAAGACTGATCCTGGGCACAGTCGCGCTCGTGCCTGCTCTCCTATTCACGCGTGTCGGCATCAGGTTTGCTGGCAGTATCTCCCAGGGAGCGTTTCAGAAACTGCTGATTGCGCTCTTCGTGCTCATGGAGATCAAACTCCTTGCTGATGTCTTCTGAACAGCCGTTGAGTTTCACGTAAAACTGAGAATCAGATCGCGCATCCGCCGCCTCGTCTTCTGATCCGGCAGCCTTCCCATACCGCCACCAAGATTATCGAGAAGATGTCCTGGGTTGGCCGTTTCGGTCAGCACGCAGGTAACGGCCGGGTGCGACAGAATGTACTTGATCGAAAACTGCGCCCAGCTGGTACAGTCAAATTCCACGGCCCAGGCCGGTAGCTGCCGGCCTTTGACGATCGAAAAATAGCGCCCGTTGATGAATGGCCGATTGATGGAAACCGCAACACCCTTATCCTTTGCCATCGGCAGGATGCGCTCTTCGGCCTCGGTTTCCAGCGGCGACAGATTAACCTGCAAGAAATCCATGGTTCCCGATTGCATGACTTTCATCATAGCGTCGTAGTAGCGAACATTGTGCCGAGCCAGGCCAATATATCGGGTGATGCCCTCATCCTTCCAGCGCCGAAACTCATCCCAGTGCGGCACACCGTCTTCCGGGTACGTATGGATCAGGTCCAGCGGCCTACCGCCTCTGATGGCACGCAAACGCTGTGCGCCAGCTTCCGACTGACCTGAAAACTCACCGCTAAAATAGCTGCCAAGGAAGGCGCTGTCTCTGAACCCCAGAGTACTTGCCAGGCTTGCGACCAGGTTGGCTCCATCACCAACGCAATCGACGTAGCTTCCGCCACGCTGAAAGAATGTCTCAAGCAGTCGCTTGGCAACCTCCGAGTCGCCATTGCGAAATGCCTGGGAATTTCCGAGCCCCACAACGGCAAGACGTTCATCAGTCCCCGGAATCCGTCGTGATGACAGCTTGTGAGGCGCGGCAAACGTGGCTCCCGGCAATATTGCTGCCAGCGACGCAGCACCAGTCTGCCGAAGAAATTCCCTGCGATCTGTCATGGTCCAACCCCCTGAGAATGCCCGGCTTCCAAGGTGGTATAGTAATACAGACTGCCTGGGAGTTCGGCGCCCCGAATACGGCAGCCGCTGGTTGCCGACCAGATGTCATTTTGCCAAAGTTTGGACTGAGTCTAGCCTTTTGCACCCGTTTTGTCCGGGATTTGTGACCGATGTCTCTGAAATATCGACGAAAATCCATTGACTTAGCGCCGTCCAATGATATACTGCGGGCAGCTAGATTGATCGGCTGTTATTTGTGTATTCCATTTCGATGTTGCTTTAGTAGTACCTCGTCCTGTTTTTCATAAGTACAAGCATCAACTCGCGACCCGGCCTTTCGAGGCCAAACTTACTTTTGTTTAAATAGGAATAGAAAATGGCTACTACCACCGGAACCGTTAAATGGTTTAACGAAGCTAAAGGCTTTGGCTTCATCGAGCAGGAATCAGGTCCTGATGTATTTGCTCATTTCAGCAACATCCAGGGCGACGGATTCAAGACGCTGGCCGAAGGCCAGAAAGTTGAGTTCACAGTAACCCAGGGCCAGAAAGGCCCGCAGGCTGAAAACAGCACAGCGGTATAAGCTTAAAGCGGTTAAAAAAGAGGGGGCGAGCCCTTTGGGTCTCGCCCTTTT
>RCNG010000538.1_pt1 | contig 17341 bp, 18 predicted proteins | sample 2041371 | NCBI WGS metagenome assembly RCNG01 (sample SAMN09708227, study PRJNA481090) | Marine sediment metagenome, whole genome shotgun sequencing project. | biome: marine sediment; feature: ocean; material: sediment; isolation source: Sewage treatment plant 1 marine sediment (STP1) ... | reverse complement strand
CGAAATACCCAGCCGACCGAAGGGAGACGGGCCGCCGTCAGGCGGCAACGCAGCGAAGCGAAGTGGCAACCACGAATGAAGCACGAAACGCGAAACCCTATTTGGGCCGCTGAAATCGTGCGCGATGACATTCGGTATTCTGGCTTCGTCATTCTTTCGAGGTTGGGTATTTCGTCATTCGTCATTTTTCAATGAAAGTCATCATCATCGGCGGGGGCATTGCGGGGTTGGCAACGGCGTACGCGCTGCAAAAGCAGGCGCAAGAGCGTGAGCTTGCCGTGGAGTATTCCCTGTTCGAGCAGTCGGACCGGTTGGGCGGCAAGATTCAGTCGGTGCGCCAAGACGACTTTCTGATCGAGAGTGGGCCGGATTCCTTTCTCGTTCAAAAACCTTGGGCCACCGAGCTTTGCCGTGAGTTGGGCATCGGCGAGGACCTGCTCCCCGCCAACACCGAGCAGCGAAACGTGTACGTGGTTCATCACGGCAAACTAATCCAATTCCCGGCCGGGTATCGATTGGCGGTTCCCACGGAGTTCATGCCTTTCATTCGCACCCCGCTGTTGTCCTGGTGCGGAAAGGCGCGAGTGGGGCTGGATTTGTTCCTGCCCAAGCGCGAGGCCGGCACCGACGAAAGCCTGGGTGGATTTCTGCGGCGACGACTGGGACGAGAGGCGGCGGAGCGGCTGGCGGGACCGATCATGTCGGGCATCTATACCGCGGACCCCGAACGTCTGAGCATGCAGGCGACCTGGCCGATGTTCATCGCCCTGGAGCAGAAACATCGCAGTCTGATCCGCGGCATGCTGGCCATGCGCAAAGCGCGCAAGTCGGATGGGCCACCGCCCGCAATGTTCACTTCGCTGCGTGGCGGCATGGAGGAACTCGTGCATGCGTTAGTAGGCGCCCTGAGCGGTGACCTCAAGACCAACTGTGGCGCAGAATCAATCCGCCGTCGTGATGGGCGAAGCTGGATCGTCACCGACATGGACGGAGTGGAACACTTCGCGGATGCGGTGGTGCTGGCGACGCCGGCCTCGATTGCGGCCGGGTTTGTCGAGCCTGTGGATCACGGCCTGGCGAATCAACTAACCGCCATTCGCTATGTCAGTACGGCCACCGTTTCTCTCGGCTATTCCAGGGAGGCGCTCGGTTCGCGCAAGCTGGATGGCTATGGATTCCTGGTGCCGACGCGTGAAGGCCGATCGATCAACGCCTGTACCTGGGCTTCCACCAAATTTGCGCATCGCGCACCGGATGACCAGGTCTTGATCCGGGGCTTTGTGGGTGGCGAAGGCAGGGAGCACCTGGTGGATCTGCCCGATGATGAGCTGGTCGACCTGGTGCGCCGCGAGCTGGAAGATCTTATGGGGGTGCGCGGTGGGCCGATCGCCCGCAATATCTTTCGCTGGCCGAAAGGAAATCCGCAATACGATGTCGGCCACCTCGATCGAGTGTCACAAATCGAGGACACCACCAAAACAATCCCGGGCCTGTACTTGACGGGCAGCTCCTACCGCGGTGTCAGCGTTCCCGACTGCATCCGCCAGGCCCAGGAAACCGCGGTTGCGGTAATGACGAATGATCCGCCTTCGCGCTGCGCTTGCTACGGCGGGACAGGCGAAATACCCAAGCACGAAGGAAGCTCGAAGCCTGAATGACGAAGAAGTAACCTACCGAGCCTCGCACACATTCGAGCTTCGGACTTCGTCATTCATTCGAGGTTGCCACTTCGCTTCGCTGCGTTGCCGCCTGACGGCGGCCCGTCTCCCTTCGGTCGGCTGGGTATTTCGTCATTCGTCATTCGTCATTCCACCAGCGCCCAGAGGAGTTTGCGGCTCTCTTTGTCGAGGGATTCCACGTTGGGGATACTGTAGAGGTCCCCGGACACATCTTTGATCAGGAGGCGTCCGTCGGAGAGGTCACGCGGCCACTCGTCGAGCTCGGTCTGGAAGCGGCGCTCGGCGCCGTTGACCAGCACGCGCCAGCTCCGGATCTCAATTTCTTTCTCCAGCTCCAGGATGCGATCGATGACCAGGGTGAAACCCATCACGTCGAGCTCGGCTTGCAGAGCGTGCCGCGAGGTCTGGTCCACGTCGGCGAGGCGATGAACGAAGCCGCGTTCCTTGCCGTCTTTGTCGTACAGCGACAGATACTGCTCGGGCTCTCGCCAGGGAAAGCAGATCTGGACCCGCACCGGGACCTGCTCGCCGTCCACTTGCAGCAGCAGGCGCCGGTCGGTTCCCGTCTTTAATCGGATGTCTTGATCTCTATTCATGATCAAACCGCGAACTGTTCATGCAGTTGCTGCTGCATCTCGTAAAGTTTTCGGAACACGCCGTCCTCGATCTGGAGCAGTTGTTCGTGAGTGCCGGACTCTGCCAGCTTGCCGTCCTTGATGACCAGCAGCCGATTGGCGCGCTGGAGCGTGCTCAGCCGGTGGGCGATGGCGATGACCGTACGCCCACTCACCAGGCGATCGAGCGCTTCCTGAATATTGCGTTCCGTCTCGGTGTCGACGTTGCTGGTCGCCTCGTCGAGGATGAGGATGCGTGGGTTGTGCAGAATGGCGCGCGCGATGGAGATCCGCTGGCGTTCGCCGCCCGACAACGTTTGTCCGCGCTCGCCCACCACGGTTTCGTAGCCCTGGCCGAGCCGACAAATGAACTCATGGGCATTGGCGGCACGGGCGGCTTCGATCACCGCTTCGAGCGGCGCGTCCTCCATGCCATAAGCGATGTTGTCCACGATGGTGCCGTGAAACAGGTAGGGGTCCTGCAGCACCATGCCGATCTGGCGGCGATAGGAGCCGATTTCCAGGCGCTGGATGTTCTCGCCATCAATGAGCACGCGGCCGTCGGTGGCGTCGTAGAAGCGGGCGACGAGTTGGGTGATGGTGGTCTTGCCCGCACCGGACGGACCGACCAGGCCGATCATTTCGCCGGGCTTCACCGCGAAGGACACGTCCTTGAGGACATTACGGACCCCATCATAGGAGAACGAGACGCCTTCAAACGAGATGGCCCCTTGCAGCGGGTCCAGGGATACCGGTTCTTCGACGTTCGTGATTTGCGGTTCGGTATCGAGGATCTCGAACACCCGATAGGCGGAGCTCACTGCGCGGTTCATCATTCGGGTCATTTGCCCGATCACTTCCAGCGGATGCATGAACATGCCCATATAGAGCAGGAAGGCCACGAACGTGCCGGCGGAAAGCGCTGCGCCGCCGCTCCCGGTGAGGCGGGGGGGGGCCATGGCCCATACCAGGAGGGTTAGCGCATGAAACCCGAACACAAACTGCGGCCAGAAAGAGGTCCATTCGACGTGGACCTGGTTGAACACATCCAGGCATTCGTCGTTCTTCTCTCCAAAGCGATTCATCTCGCGTTGTTCCTGGTTGAAGGCCTTGACCACGCGCATACCGGGAATGGTGCCGGACAGCACCGAGGTCAATTGAGACCACTTGCGCCACGCCTTGAGGAAGACGCGATTGATGCGCCGGCCATGCGCATAGAACGCCCACAGAAAGAGCGGCACCGGCAGGGTCATGATCAGGCCCAGGCGCCAGTCCATCCAGAGCAGGACTGCGCCCAGTCCGATCAGCATCAGGACCGAGACGGTGACCTCGATGATGCCGAAGGCAATGAAGTCCCAGAGGCGATCGGTATCGGAGCTGCATCGGCTGATGATGCTGCCGGTCTGCTTGCGGGTAAAAAATCGCAGGCTGAGGGTCTGCAAGTGGTTGTAGACGGCCCGGCGTAAATCATGCGCGACATATTCGCCGAGCATGGCCATGTGCCGCAGTCGCAGCCAGAGGCAGAACGTGCGGATCAGGTACGCCGCGGCCAGCAGGCCGAGGATCCACGAGAGCTTCTGGCCGATCTCGCCGGCAGGGTCAGTGACCGTGTCGATAAGGTAGCCGCTCAAGTAGGGAGGGATGAGGCTGACCAGGGTGACGATGATGGCAGTGAGGAAACCGATCAGGACTTTCGCACGATACGGACGCAGGTAGTGGGTCAATCGCCAGATGATGGCGAGGTCGCTGCCGGAGACCGCGGCCTGGGCCTGGCGAATCGGTTCGGCGACCGCATTGGCGTAGAGGCGATCGGCATCCGGCAGGGACTCCGCCCCGAAGGACAGGTCCTGCTCCAATACGATGCGAATGTTGTCCATGGCCCGCCGTTGACGCTGCGTATAGCAAAGCTCCGCGAGGGGTGCATCATCCGTACTCCGGGCAAGGACCAGGCGGTGGCAGCTGTGGCCTCCCGTCTCGCGGATCTCCTTGATCTGTTCGCGGGGAATGCGTTCGAGTTGTTGCTTGCCGTTTTCGCCGGACACCAACGCCAGCTCATTCGCGCTGAGGATGACCCAGGTCTTTGCCGGCTCGAGCGAAGGGTTGAGATCGGACAGGGCATAGAGCTGGACGGGGTCGCCCTGCCACATGCCTTCCAGCTCGCGACGGATCGATTCCGGCAGCTCAGCCGGTTGATCCGTATACTGTTCGATGATGGCTTTATTCAGTTGTTCGAGGCGACTCATGGGATAAAAAGAAGGCCTGTCGGAAAGGGTTCCCGGCAGGCCGTCTCAGTAGAAAGGAAGTGATTGAGCTGACGCTAGCGAGGGATTACCTCCCCGTGGTACACACCGTGGACCCGGCTTTGCATGGTGCAAAAGCAACGTGCGCTGCAGGGCATCGGTGTCGTAGTGCTAGTTGTCAGCTCAATCATTTTTTGTCTTTGGCTAGGGACTGCTTTGCTAAACAACAGTGTGCATATTCACCCCTCTGAATTCAAGATTATTTGTCAGTTTTTTGGAACGGCGAAGATGACTCGACCGATGGTGGGTCGGGCCCAGCCTTCGCCTTCGGCTACGGCGCGGCAAGCTGGAAAGCCCAACCTACTTTCAGTAGCTTGGCCTTTTCAGCCCGAGCCCGCGGAGTTCGAATCCGTTCTGAACGCCATCGTCGGCGTAGCCCTCTTCCAGAAGGTTGCGCCGCACCGCGCCTCATCGCCGCGTCTGCGTGACCATGGCCGTCGAGCCCTTTTTGCTGGCGTCGGTGACCACCAGGGAGGCGACCCAATCGTCGCGGAGAAACAAGGCCTCAAGCCGGGGGCCATCCGCCTGCTCCCGACCGGACAAGGGCAGCTCGGACCGGGTCCATCCCTGGCGTTCCAGCGTGTTGACCATCCGGTGGAAGAAGGAGTTCGGACGGTGTTTGCTGTAGTAGATCTTGGTGCCGGCGTTCGGTTGGCCCGGGGCGCTGCTCGACTGGAGGAGCGGCGCGGTGTCGGAGCGAGGCTTGCGAGCCGCCTCGATCATATCGTCGGCCAGGGAGAACAGGGAAGACGTTCCCAGGTAATGCAGTTCCACCACGCTGCTGCGTCGCTCGCCCGGACGGACTTCGACCAGGATGGACTCCTTGCGCCGCACCAACGACAGCTTCGATCGCTTCACCGAGTCGTATCGACGCAGATAATTCTCGTCCTGCAGATTGCGCGGGACCCCTTGGCTCCGCAGCGCGGCGGGAGTAACGCGATAGAACTCTTCGGTGTTGTTGCGCCAGCCGCGGGCCAGCATGGTCTTCCGATAGAATGCCAGGATCTTCTCCGGGGTGGCGCGAGCGGTCAGGGTCTGCTCGACAACCGGGACGCCGTTCAGGGCAATTTGGCTCCGGCCGGTTTCCTGAGCCCCCGGATACCTCGGCCAGGGGAAATGCACGGATCGCCGCACGGCGGCCTGTTGGGCGCCCTCCTCCTCGCGTTGCAGCGCTTCGCCCGCGTAGGCCTCCGGGTACGGCCGAGTCAACATCACTCGCAGCCCGTCCACCAGGCTCCATGCCAGGCAGACCACCACTACGGACAAGATCAATCGAAGGAGGATCGCGCCGCCACCCGGGGGTGCGACGACCGGTTGCGGTGCGTCTTCCTGGTCTCCCTGAACAGTCATCCCAACCGATGCCGCCTTAGAGGCCGAAGGTGTCCATAATCCCATCCCACAGGGCTTCCAACACATCCCCGGGGTCGTCCCAGGTTTCGTTCACTCGTTCCCACTCGCAATGGGCCTCCACCTTGAGCCACGACGTCATCAAGGCGTCTTCCCGCATGAACGGGAGCCGGGCATTCAACAGCGTATACGGATAGCGCGTCCCTTCGCTGATGTTGTCGATGCCATAGCGGGCTTCACAGGCCCACACCGGCGGGGCCCAGATAATGATCTTGGCCAGGATCGATGTAATGGAGAACCCGCTGCCCCCGTCGTCCCCACTGTCGGAGGAGTCGTCCAGCGGATCGTCCGAGTCGATCTCGCGTTCCGCCACGGCAATCGTGACCTCGTTGGTGTACCCGAAGAAATCGGCCGCAATCGCTTCCTGATTTGGTTCAAGACCGTTGCCTTTCATCCAAGCCATGTGGCGCGCCGCAGAGACGCAGCGAACGCCATTGCCGGCCATGAAGCCGGAGAAGGTGAAGAGGATCCAGGCCAACGACAACAAGGACATGCCCAACACCGCCTCCACGATGGCCTGCCCGCGGTCGTCTCTGACAAACGATAATCTCTTTAGCTTTCGCATCGGCTTCCTTTGGGGCTAGTGCCAGATAAACAATGCGCTGGTTACGTCATCGCTCGGATTGTCCGCTCCGAGGTGCACGCTAATCAACCGGGGCGTCGAATACGCTTCGAAGTCGTCGTGTCCGCTGCGTTCAATCACCGGCGAGCCCTCAACCTGGCTGCTGGCAAAGGCCAGTAGAGGCGGGTTTATCGGGTCGTCGCCTGACGGGGTATAGCCCGACGGCTTGAAGGTCCCATAGTCGTCCTGGAACCAGTACATATCCATCTCGGGGGTCGCATTCCCGCGATCCGGGTTCAGCGCAGCGACGCGACGCAGTCTGCCAACGATGTCCCACCGCTTCTTCCCGGCCACCCACGTATTGTACGACGGGAATCCACAGTAGAAGGTGTCCTCCCATCCCCAGCCGTCGGTATCGTCGTCAACGATGGGGCTGTTGCCGCAGAGGAGGCAGGAGGCGTCGCCGAGGAGAACGACGGTTCTCATTGCGTTCTGGTCCAGACGCCACGGGGCCGACGTCGGCTTGGGGTCTTTTTCGTAGATGTTGAGCGTGATGGCCCGATCGTCGAAGTTGAGCGGGAGTACATGGAGGTCGATCACGCTGCCCAGCTCCCCGACAATGTCGCCGATGCCATCCGGAATGCCCAGCATTCCGAGAACGTCGTCGACCAGTTCCCCGGCGACTTCCAGGATTGGGTCGGCCCCGTTGGCCTTGGCCACCGCGTCGGCGGCAACGAGTCCGCTCAGCGGGGCGGCGTAGTTCATGAATCCCTGCACCCCGAGGATGGCGTCCGACACGATGTCCTGGGCCTGGTCGCTGTACTCGCAGATGGGGTTGGCGATCTGGCAACACAACCGGCACGCGGGATACCCGCAGCCGCACGGCGTGAAATTCAACGCCATCAGCGGGCCGCACAGGATGCGCGCGCCGCAGCCGACGGTCTCGGCCACGTACAGCACCCAGTTGGCGGTGTAGTGCAGATCGTTGAGGTGCTGCACCACGTTCAGCCCCCGGGCCTGCCACACCGCAAACGCGTCTGCGGCGGCATCGGCCGCGTTCTGCGTCCGCATCCGGTTGTAGATCCCGGTGCTGGTATTGAGCGTGATCATCGCCATGATCACCACCACGAACACCATCACCGCGGTCAGGACAATGACCTGGCCTTGCTCATCCCCGCGGATGCGCCGCGCGCGTCGCGGCCCCCTCGTCAACTCATACCAAATTCTTTTCATGGCAACCTCTTCTCTATCGATCAGGGCAGACAATCCTGCGCGTCGGAGTTCTCCAGCTCCAGACGCGCAGCGTCGTATTCGGCGGTCTTCACTTCGCAGGCGTTCTCTTTCTGAATGCGGTCGTTGCGTGCGGTATTGTATTCCGACTGTTCCGTCGCGCAGCTCGTGTTGGGATCGGCCTGGCAGGCTTGCAGCGCGGCCTCCTTCTGGTTCTCCTCGGTGCGCGCCGCCGGGACCAGGTCGCAGATCAAGTCCATCTCCTCCTGCAACGCCGCGACCTCGTCCTGCCGCAGCTGGTATTCGTCCACGCAATCCTGGGTCGCCTGATCCACTACGGCCTCGCAATCCGCTTCGTCCGGCCCGACGATCGGCGACCCATTCCAAGGCTCGAACCCCACCCGGCATTTCGCCTGCAAGTGCACGTTGTAGGGGCTGCCGATGAAACCGATGCCAAACACGTCGAGCAGCCCGTCCTCAATGTTGTCGCTGACGTCCGCGATCCCGGGGATCCATTGCCCCAGCCCATCCAGGATGCCCAGGGCCTGGTTGATCTGATCATTCAGGTCGGACGACAGCAACGGAGACTCGATGTTGAAGTAGTCCTGCATGCGTTCGGTGTCGCGGTGTTCACCGCCCCGGCCCGCCCGGTCCATGAAGTTCCAGATCTCGACCAGACCCGGCACCGAGATCGGCGTCCAGTACTCGAAGCTGCAGGCGACGGTGGCCGTGCTGCTGGCGTCCGACGCGGGTCGCGAAATGGTGAAGCCCTGGATGCGGTACAGGCTCGCGACCAGGAAGCCCTCGACCATGGCCACGGCGTCCTGCACCAGGGGCGGCGAGAAGTTGGCGACGGAGTCCCGAATCGGCTGCCAGATCGCGAGCCCCTCGCCGTTCTGGGCGTGGGACACCGGGGCCATCACCAGCGCCGCCGCGTTCTTCGCCCGCTTTCGCGCGTCGTCGTGGGCCTGGTCCGCATCGCCGCCGTTCTCGTGCTTGAACTTCGAGTAGGACGTGGCGTACGAACGCGCCGCCGCAAAGGCTGCATAGTTCGCGAGCTGGGCCGATTGGATGATCACCCCGGTCTGGATCGTTGCAAAGAACATCAGCAGAACGGCGGGAATGACGATCACGTACTCGGTCATTGCCTGCGCGGCGTCGTCCTTGATGATGTTCCGAATGCGCTGTGATTTCTTCATCGGTCAAACTCCGCAGAAACAAAGGGTCAGAACCGTGCCGGCCACAATGGCCAAGCCGTACGGCACCGTTCGGGGGCGGGGCGCCGGTTTTTCGTCGGCGCCATCCTCCGCGCTGGAGGCACGCTCCGGTTGCGGACGCCAGATCATCATCATGACCGCCATGATCACGCCCATCGCCGACGTGTACACGATGGTCGGCAGGACCAGATGATGGCCTAGCAGCGCGCCGATCGCGCCCATCAGTTTGACGTCGCCTCCCCCCATCCCGCCGTACATGTAGAACAGGAACAGGAAGCCGAAGCCGATCAACAGGCCCAAAAGGCTGGAGATGAGCGTGAGGCCCCCGGGCAGATAGCCGATCAGCAAGCCGCTCCCCATGCCGGCCAGGGTCACCCGATTGGCGATGCGGTTGTCGCGCAGCTCGGTGTACACCACCGTTACCAGGACCAAAGCCAGGACGACGAGCGCGACCAGATGCCCCGTATCGAGCGGAGAGCTGAGGGGCGTGTCGATCATGGCCCGGGCAGCCTCAACAGCAACGTGGTTTTGTCATACGTGCGGCGCATGCCCTTGAACACCTCGTTCTGGTCGTAATACAGGTACGCGGACACCGCGACCATCACCCCCGCAAGAACGACGTACTCGGTCATCGCTTGTCCCCGACAGTCTTTCAGGAATCGGAAGCGCGGACGCTTTCGCCCACCACGTTTTTTATCGACGGCTGCCACAACATCCCCTCCTACGCACCGGCTTGTACGGATTTGGCTTCAGTTCCTGCCGATAGGACGAACTCACCTCAACGGGAATCCGTATCTCCTGAAACGCGGTCTGATCCGTTCGCAACACAACATCTCCCAAGTCACCCGCTTGCCCCTCCAGAGCATTAAAATACACGTTTATCCGCGGATTCGCAAGATGATTGTCCACATGAACCTCGTACCGCATGCCCGGATCCGGCAGTTCCACCGCGGTCAATCGCGCCGGCGGAGACAGGTGTTGCCGAATGAACAGGATGCGCAGTTGTTCGCGCCTCACCGGGGCGACTTTGAGAGTCTCGGGCGAGACATGAAACGGCGGGAGCACAAACAGTGAGGCCGGGATGAGACAGACCGGGTCGGCCGGATCGGCGGTGGCAACCTCGATTGTTGCGTCCTGCCACCCCTCCGGCAACGGGGGGACCGTTTCGACATCCACCCGGTACGCCCCTTCGTGGTACGGATCGGGCCGCACTCGGCCGGTCAGGAACGGCTTGTCCGATTGCACTCGCGTCAACGGTTGGCGCAGCTCAACCCGCGGCCGCACCCGCGCGGCTTGCCTGCGCACCGAATTGCTGTAGACCCCGTCGAAGAATAACGCATCCGGCGTCCGCGAGAAAACCGGGGCCGCATCCACGTGAATGGGGACGCCGAAAAACGGCCGCTCCGGATCGTTGCTGTTGATCACCAAGACGTGCGGCTCAGCGAACCCCGCCAGTCGCGTCGGTTCAACCTGGAGCAGCAACTTTATCATTCCGCCCGGCGGGGCTACATTCGTGTCGGTTGACACGGTAAAGCAATCGCCACAAGTCATCGCCACGTCGATCAATTGCAGTGGCTCATCGCCCTCATTCAACACCAGCACTTCCGCGCCGGGGAAGTCCTGCAGGGCCACCGTCCCGAAGACCACCTCCGGCGGCTCCACCCGGATCCGCGGCGCCCCCTGGGCCCCCACCGCGAGGAGTGCGCACATCCATGCCAAACGTCCTCTCATACTCCTCCTCCTAACGGGCACTCACCCATCGACACTCGTCGGAAGGGAAGTACGTCCGTCCTGCCTGATGCAAAGGATGGCAAGGCGGGGGAGAAACCGCAAGAATATTGAAGGGAAGAGAGTTGTCTGGGACGGCCCCGACTTAGGCAATCGGCGGACGGGACGTCCGCCCTCCATTTTGCATATTTTGCAGCCCCTGGAGGGCGGACGTCCCGTCCGCCGTGGAAGCCGCTCACGCAAGAACGCCTTTAAGCCAGTGCCCGTTGGGTCTGTCTGGGAATTATGACACCTTAGTTGGTGGATCCTCCACGCTTACGCCGTTTCACTCCCTGAACTCCACCGCCTCCTGCGGATTCGCGAGTACCGTTGATTCGTCCCCGGAAAGCTCAACCCGCTGCAACCGCGCGCGCCGAATACCGAAATAGCGCACACACAACAGGCACACGCGAAATCCATCTGCGAACGTCTCTTGCTCAATCGATGTCAGGAATAGAATTGAACCACGGAGGCACAGAGGCACGGAGAAGAATTTCCAATTCGAATCTTCTCCGTGCCTCTGTGCCTCCGTGGTTCAATTCAAGTATGACGAAGCAGAGTAAGAGAGCGATTCGGAAGCGGGCGGCGAAGCGGTTGCGGGCGCGTCGCGGGTTGCCTATGCGGTCGCACAAACCGCGGCGGCGGATTAAGGCGGAATTGTCGAAGCAGGCGCCGAACGGTTCGTATGACCCGCCACTGTACTACGAAGACCAGACGTTTCAGTGTCGGGACTGCGGAAAAGAGGAGACGTGGACGGCGGTTCAGCAGCAGCAGTATTTTGAGATATGGAAAAGGCCGGTTTATGGGAAGGCGGTGCGGTGCCGCCCATGCAGAAAGCGGCTCAAAGCGGAGAAGAAGCTACAGCGGGACCGGTCAGCGGCCGGCCGGTAGCGTTTCCTACGGTGATTGGACGGGCCATCCAGTGATTGGAAAAGTTTCAGACCAGGACTTCCAGTTCTGCCTCTTCTTCCTCGTCCCAATTGGTCGTGCCTTTAGCCTTCTGAACTTCCGCCTGCATCACGTCCATCGTCTGGTTGAACAGGTCTTGCACATCGTCCATCCGGTCGTATTCGCGGAAGTGGAGGCGTGCGTCATAATTGCCGTCACGGATTTCGTTCATGGTGCGTTTGAGAGCGATGTAGGGGCCGCCAATGCGATGCCCGGAGAACAGGGCGAGGCTGGTCATGGTGCCGAGGAGAATGGCACTGAGAATGAGCATGCTTGCGCCGGCAAACCACTTATGGTGCGCGAGGCGGGTGATAAAGTCCGCGCCCAAATTGGGTGTGGATTCCCACATGAGACTGTAATTGATGTAGATGGATACATTCAGCATGACGATGAGTACGGTCAGCACCACCATCCAGGCGCCGAGAAACTGGAATCGGTACCGCCGCGTCATTTTGAGGTTCTTGAGTGAGCGTTGCTGTCTGCCTTCGGTCATTGTTTTGGATCCCATGGAGTGTCTATTCGAAGCCGAAAGTGTTACAAAGCATGAACTGTGCCGGAGATAAGGTATTCGTCAGGCAGCCTGGCCGCTGTTCATTTAGTAACTTATGGAGGTTTTGATGCGCTTGTTACACACCATGTTGAGAGTGGGCGATCTGGACCGCTCGATTGAGTTTTACACCGAGGTGCTGGGGATGGAGCTGCTTCGGAAGACGGATTTTCCGGATGGAAAGTTCACCTTGGCGTTCCTGGGATATGGTCCGGAGTCGGAGCAGACGGCGTTGGAGTTGACGCACAACTGGGAGACCGATTCGTACGAGTTGGGGACGGGTTATGGTCACATTGCGATTGAGACCGATGATGTGTATGCCGCGTGCGACGAAATCAGGCGGCGCGGCGGGAAGGTGGTCCGCGAGCCGGGCCCGATGAAACACGGTACCACCATCCTCGCGTTTGTCGACGATCCGGACGGCTACAAGATTGAGTTGCTGGGCAGGCTCGGTTTCACGACGCCCATTTGAGAGAGAGCTTCTTGCCTGAGTGAGCGCATTCCGTCAGATAGAGGTTGATCAGATTCTGATATGGAATCCCGGTTTCGCTAGCGAGAGCCTTGAAATAGGTGATGGCGTCCGTGTTGAGGCGAAGCGTCACCTGCTTCTTCAGGTGCTTGGCGTAAGGGTTCTTGATCGAGTCCGAGAAGTTGTATTCTTTCTTCATAGGAACTGTCCGTATTGTTTTCGCTCATTCCGAGTTGCCTTGCGGGCCGAAATGATTCGGATTTCTGTTTCGTCCTGCCGATACGCGTGGGCCACGACAAGAACACGAAGCTTGGCGCTGAATCCAAGCAGGATGAACCGATCTTCCTCTCGGGAGTGGGAGGGGTCGTGCTTCACCCGTGAGGGAAGGCATGACCCAGATATCGATATCCATCGTCGCACGAGGGTATCCATGCGCAGCCAACGCGTAAGCGCCGACCAGGAGAAACTCAACGTCCTCGCCGGCTAAGCACTGCAACATCTCTTTGTAGTCTTCGTTTAACATCGTGACGCTTGCTTAAAGAGGCCGCCTGGGCAGTCAGCGGCCAGACGAGCGCCAGCCTGCTACTCGCAGAGCCGAGTACAAAATCATCCAACACGGTCTGGTCAGAAAGGCGTGCGGTCTGGGTGGTCGTTCTGTCCATGGGAAGAGTATATCAGGTACCAACCGGAGCCGCAACTCGTGGGAGCTCCGAACGGAATGCTGTGGCGTTCCGCGCAGCGGAATCTCCACGAGCAAAGTGTTAGGCTTTCTAAGTTCTTACTCAATTACATATGCACAAACCAGGGCTCATTGTTGGCGATCACTCCGACAAAGTACGACGCAATATTCCCCAATAAGGAGGCAGTGAATGCCCTTTGCCAAGTCACGCTCGACCCCTCAAGATACGGAAGAGAGGTCAAGATCTTGATCACTAACCCGTCCAGGAGGACGACCGCCGGTTCCAGAATCCACAGTGGAATGCTGTCGATCAGTGGCAGAAACACAGAAAAAAAGACAGCTACATTGGCTACCACTAGAATCATGAAGAAGGGGACGATCAACCCGCCAAAGCCAATCACTGCCAGTGTCGCGATCCCTGATTCGACCACCAACGCGAAGAACGCAACAATTCCGAAGGCGACCAGAGACTGCGGCTCAAGCATCACCGGATTCGCGTGAGCAACCCATGGAAGCAGCATCACGATCAGGATGAGCAGTTTTGATCTCATTGTCGTGCCGAACGTCGCGGATCAGGCGCGGCTATTTGCCGTCGCCTGCACCTGGTTTGTTATGACTAATTTGATTCGGAACATCTATGCTGACTCTTTCATCAGTAAAAACAGGCTGTCCCCATGCATAATATTCTTCAACTCCGTTTGTTTGGGGATGCTTGCGGGTGAATGTCACTTTGGCACGAACGTACGCATTTGACCTGTTGATCTTAAAGCGTCCTTTTTGCCCTTTGATGGTATCGAGTATCTCTCCACCGGGACCAATAAACTCTATCCGATAGCCTTCGGCTCCCTTGTCAACATGCTTACCCCTCAACACCGGCAAGGAGGTCAGTTCCTGCTTCGTTCTTCGGGAATCAACTTCGATCCGGTAAGCACCTGCCCCTCGTTTACAGGTCTTGAGAAACACTCCATTACTGGCGTAGAAGTCCCCTTGTATCATGGCTTTCGTAATGGAGTCCGGATCAAGTGATGAGGACTGCACCATGACCCATCCTCGACCGGGATTGGACTTTTTTTGTGCAATGGTCCGGAAATGATGCGCATCATCCGAGGACACACCATAGATCAACATTCCTTTAGTCAGCAGTTGATCCCACATTGCCTCCGTCGATGGATGTGCATGATTTCCGCCGTTATTAACAGAGGGATGCCCGTTGAAGAGTTCAAACATATAGAGACGACGTACCGGTAGAATGTCCTCAGCGGATACAGCATAGTGGAAATTGGGATGGTTGAGGATGGAATATCCCCCCGCTTTCATCGTCTCATCCACATGATTTTGGATAAGCGCAGATTTTTGTTCGTGGTTGAACGCCCAGGGTACAATGCCCCGGATGTTCATCGCCGTAGAATGAATATGTTCATGTCCTTCTTGTTCTTGTTTAGGAGCCGATACTTCCTCACCGGGAATCAGGATAAAATCGTTTCGTCTATTCTCAGGTAAGGTGACCGTGTTTGGGTTAATGAACTTGTTATGTTCGCTCAGGATCAGAAAATTATACCCGTGGTCATGATACCACGCAGCCACCACGTCAGGTGATGAATCAGCATGACCGCAAAGCACCGTATGAGCGTGCGTATTTCCTCGATACCAATCATCAGAATGGAATGGCCGCATGGAGATACACCCGGACGTGAGAAGGGCCACAAACAGGGCAGGAATCGCTAATCGGTAACACATTGAAATCTTTCCTTTCATAACGGACAGCATCACATGTTCCCGACGCAGGAGAGAAACTTGTGCATGCCCGTGTTCGCTCTCACGTCAATGTGTCCCGTGTCTTTTTCGGGTCCTGCCTCAAATCCAAGACCCTATGCACGACGGCGATGTCGCCTTCCATCTTGTAGTAGATTGCATACGGGAATCGTTTGGACAGCATTCGATGATACCCGAACGTCTTGGCGTGAATGCCGCCGTAGAGTACGAGCGAGTCGATGTCAGAGAAGAGCGAGTCAAAGAAATACTCGCCCACTTCTTCGCCCTGTTTCTGATAAAAGACCCGGCCGTCGTGCAAATCCTCAACCGCCGAGAGAAGGATCTTGATCCTCATTCAAACCGCTTCCGGAGCGTCTGCTTGGCATCCGCCCAATCCAGAGTCCGTTCCTTCCCCTCAGCCAGCCGCGATTCAGTTTCTTTGAGCGCATCCTCGTGCCAAGCCGGCGATTCAACCGCAGCCTGCTCTTGAGATAGGTCTGCCCAAAGCGCTTCCATGGCGCGGAGCTTCTCATCGCGGGTCATTTGTGAAATCTCAGTCGCGTTCATCATGTCCGCAGTGTAGCCCCAGCCAGGGCTCTCGTCAATGCCGCCTGGGCTCCTTCCCAAAAGGCGAACGTCCAGAATCAGCGGCGGCTCGTCCGTCCGCTGCATTCAAGGGTTCGATGCCTCGTTCAGTACAAATTCCGCTTCTTGCTTGAGCCAGGAGGCGAAGTCCGGTGCCAACACCTCAAGACTCTTCAGGTTCTGCTCCGGTGACCTCTCGTGATCCCAAAACACAATCGGGTACTCACCCCTTGCGTCTGGATTCCGAGTGTCGAAGCACACTTGATCGCCCATACCGTTGTTGTGGAATGTTATCAGAAACGTCGGCAGTGGTGAGGCCACTTCTTCATGTTCGGAATGGTTTGCCTTGACAATTTGACGGTAGCCGAGCGAGGTGTCACCGACCCAATAGACTTCCCAGTAAGGCAATGCGTACTGTCCGGCTTGTTTGAGAAACGTCTTGAAACTGGGAGGCAGAGCGACGCCAAGTTTGGCTTCAGCGTCCCTGATCTGCTCTGGCGACGGAGGCTGCATGACATCGGGCTCAGCAATGCTGGCCTTTTGAAGATGGGCTATCGCATCGGCAACAGTGCTCACCTTTCTCTCCTGTAGACTGTTCTTTGGAGCCTCCTTGCTGCATGAGACTGATACAGCACAAACCGCCAGCAAAATGGGTACGACGTGTTTGTTCATCATGTCATCGAACGAATCGAATCAGCACTTTTCGAGGCACGAGAAAACGTGCTGCATTCTCTTGTGTACGCCCAGCATGGGCGCGAACTAATGGGGTTGAAGTCCCCTGTATGTGAATCACTCTACGCTTTTGAGCGTAGGGCAAATACTAGACGAAGGCAACTGCGGGAGGGTACCTCCATGCGGGGGTGATCCTGCCGGAAGGCGGAAGGGAGCCAACGCCCCGCGGTGTACCGCAGGGCGGACCGCTCTCGCCGCTGCTGGCCAATGTGATGCTCGATGATCTGGACAAGGAGTTGGAGGCGCGAGGGTTTCGGTTCGCGCGCTATGCCGATGACTTCCTGATCTTCGTGCGCAGCCGAACCGCAGCGCAGCGTGTGCTGCGCACGGTAAGGCGGTTCATCGAAGGCAAGCTGGCCCTGGTGATCAACGAAGCGAAGAGTCAGGCAGCGCGCTTGCGTGAATGCACCTTTCTTGGCTTCAGGATGCATCAGGGAAAGTTGCGCTGGACCGATGCCGCCGTGCATCGGTTCAAGCAACGCATCAGGGAGATCACGGATCGGCACAATGGCCAGAGCATGCGTTCACGCCTGCTCGCCCTGCGCCGCTACGTCATCGGTTGGATGAACTACTTCGGCCACAGTCGCAGCTATGCGCAGCTGCTCCAGCTCGACCAATGGCTCCGCCGCCGAGTGCGGCTATGCTACTGGAAGGACTGGAAGCGACCCCGCACGCGGCGGCGGCGCCTGCTCGCCCTTGGCATCTCGAAAGACGAGGTCAAACTCGCTTCTCGAAGTCGCAAGGGGTACTGGCGGATGGCCGGAAACAGTATCGTTCAGCGCGCCCTGACCAACCAATGGTTATGGGATCACGGAGTGCCCAACATGAGACAACAGTGGGTGGATCTTCACTA
>RCNG010000537.1_pt1 | contig 17344 bp, 12 predicted proteins | sample 2041371 | NCBI WGS metagenome assembly RCNG01 (sample SAMN09708227, study PRJNA481090) | Marine sediment metagenome, whole genome shotgun sequencing project. | biome: marine sediment; feature: ocean; material: sediment; isolation source: Sewage treatment plant 1 marine sediment (STP1) ... | reverse complement strand
CCTGGCATTCGCCGGCACAGCCATCCGCGACAGGGGCGGGTCCTTCCGCCTCGACCCGGTGGTCAACGTGATGTCGGGAGGGGTTCGATGATCGCCCCGAACCTGGCCTCACGACCCCACCTCAACACCCGGCCGGTTTGGGTGGTGACGGCGGTGGCGGCTTCGATAGCGTTGATATTTGCGGCGGTGAACACCCGGGTGTGGCTGGAGAGCAGCCGTTCTCTCGAGGAAAAGATCGTCAGGTACGAACAACTCCGGGTGGAACATCAGCGCCTTACGGCCGAGGTTGAAGAACAGGCGGAGAGTCTCAACCGGGTGCCGTGGAGATCCCTGGCAGCTCGGGTCACCGCCGTCAACACCGTGATCCGGGAGCACGAGTTCTCCTGGATCGATCTGCTCGACGACATCGAGCGGGTGTTGCCCTATGATGTTCGGCTGACCAAGATCACACCCAAGGTCAATGCCGACACGGTCAACCTTTCGCTCACCGCCATCGGTCGAACACGCGAGGCCCTGCTGGATTTCTTCGACACCCTCATTCAGGATCCCAGTTTTTCCGATCCGACACCGTTGTCGGAGATGACCCCCGAGGAGAGCGGGTTGGGCTATGTCTTCATCATGACCGTGGTTCACAACCCGAACGAGGTGGCGCCATGACGGTCGATCTGAGACCGTGGCGGGAGATGCTCCCGGTGTGGTTGCCGGCGGTGATCTCGGCGCTGGTGTTGGTTGGGTTCTTCTTCTATCAGACATCGGACTCGGTGGGCCGAAAGGCGACCCTCGCCGGCGACATCGAGGAAGACGAGGCGGAGGTCGAGAGGCTCCAGTTGCTGCACGAACTCGTGACGGCCGACCACCAGGAAGTGGAAGAGCTACGGACCGGTTTTCAGGACATCAACGACCGGGTCTTCTCAGATCTCGATCTGCGCCTGACGCGGATCCTCCGTGCCACGGGAACGGCGACCCGGGATGCGGGTCTCCTGCCGGGGACCTACGCGTACTCGGCCAAGAAGGAGAAGCGACTCGGATACGTCCGGTTCGGGATCGGCTTCCAGGTGGTTGGTGAGTACGCCCAGATCCGCAAGATGCTGGCCTCGCTGCACGCGAGTCCGGAGTTCCTCATCGTCGATGGTCTCACCCTGACCAAGGGCGATGACCTTGCGAGCCGATCGTTGGATATCGGTGTTCGTATCTCCACCTATCTCGGTGAGGTGGATCCTGAACGGCTCCTGCGTCTCACCGGCGGCATCGTCGAAACGGATGACGGCGCCGATCCCCAGGAGAGTAGCGATGGCTAGTTCCGATCGCAAACTCACCCCCGAGCAGCTGCGCCTTGTGGTGTTGGTGGCGATCCTCGTGATCGTCGGCGGAGTCGCCGTCAGCCGAATGCTCGGTCGTGGCGTTCTCGCGGATGACGGTGGACCAAGTGCGGGCGCCGAGTACGAGCCCCGCGACCTCCCGCAGTTGGCCACGGTGTCCAAGTGGGAGGATGAAGGGGTTGACGCCATCACTTCGCGCAATCCCTTCACCTTCGGAGCGCCGCCGACGCCGACGCGGAATCTGACGCCGCCGCCGACCAGGCCGCCACTGCCCACCAGACCGCCGCGTCCGACGCCGACTCCCCGGGTCTATTTGGATCCCTACGGCAATAATCTGGGTCCGCCACCGCCATTTGTCCGGAAGTACCTCGGCTACTTCGGTCCGAGCCACCTCAAGGTTGCGGCTTTTCGCCGGCCGGGGGCGGAGCCGGATGTCATTGTGGTTGACGTGGGGGCCGAGGGCGAAATCCTGGAAGACGTTTTCATTATTCGCGAGATCGGCCACGAATCGGTTTTGATTGGATTTGTCGGCTATGACAGCTCGGAGGACACACGTGTACCGTTGGCAGAAGACTAACTTCGGAAACCGGATTGCAGCTGCGGCACTGGGCATCCTCGTGCTGGCGGTGCTCGCCGGCGGGTGCTCCTCGGCGCAGCAGACGGCCAGTGACGGCGAGGACGCCTTCGAGAACGAAGACTGGGATGCGGCCGTATACTTCTACCTTCAGGCCCTAGGAGAAGACCCGACCAATTTAGAGTACAAGCTGAACTTGACCTTCGCGCGCCAGAGGTCATCGGCCCAGCACTTCCAGCGCGGCACGATGCTGCGCGAGCTCGGGCGCCTCAAGGCGGCGCACGACGAGCTCCAGATGGCGGTCCAGCTCGATCCCACCAACCAGTTTGCCGAACAGCTCCTGATGCGCGTCTCGGAGGAGATCGAGATTCTCGGACGACCCGATGGCGCACGTGAGCTCGAGGAGATCAAACGGGCTGCGCGCGAGGCCAAGGTCAAACCGCCGGTGCTCGATCCCAAGTCCAAGGACCGGATCACCCTCAACTTCCCAAAGCCGAAGCCGGTCCAGGAGATCTACAAGGCCATGGCCAAGGCTTATGGTTTCAACATTCTCTTCGATCCAAAGCTCAAGGACGACCGACTTTCCATCGAGCTCAACGATCTCCCCGCTGAACAATCGCTGGAGATGGTGATGCAGGCGGCGGGCCACTTCTACAAGGTGCTCGATGAGCACTCCATCATCGTCGCCGATGACACGCCGCAGAATCGTCGCGAGTACGAAGATCTGGTCATCAAGACATTCTTCCTCTCCAATGCCGACGTCAAGGACGTCGACAAGCTCCTGCGTTCGCTCATCGAGGCGCGGCGACTGTCGACCAACGAGCAGCTCAACGCCATCACCCTGCGCGATACCGCCGACAAGGTGGCCATCGCCGAGAAGCTCATTGCGGTCAACGACAAGGCCAAGGCCGAGGTCTTGGTCGATGTCGAGCTTCTGCTGATGGCGAGACGGAATGATTCGAATCTCGGCACCTCGCTGTCGTCCTATGCGTTCACCCTCGGTCTCGATACCGCGGCTGTGAGCGGCACTGAAGGGCAGAACGGTTCCCTCTACCTCGACCAGATCAAGGACATCTCGCGCGGCGATTGGTTCGTCAACATCCCGAGCGTCGTGATCAATCTCGCGAAATCGTCGGGCAACGCCGAGGTGCTCGCTCAACCCCAGTTGCGGATCACCGAAGGTGAGAAGGCCAGCCTCCACATCGGCGATCGGGTGCCGATCCCGGTCACCAGCTTCAACACCGGTTACCAGGGAGCGCCCGGGTCGGTCACGCCCATCACTTCCTTCCAGTACCAGGACATCGGCATCAAGATCGATGTCGAGCCACGGGTCCACCACAACCGCGAGGTCACCCTCAAGCTCACCGTCGAGGTGTCGAACCTGGGCGACACCGTGTCCGTGGGACCGGGTCAGGAAGCAGTGACCATTGGCACCAGAACCATCACATCGGTGATCCGGCTTAAGAGCGGCGAATCGAGCCTGCTTGCCGGTCTGATCCGCCAGGATACAATCGAGGTTGTCACCGAGACGCCCCTGCTCTCGGACATCCCGCTCATCGGTCGGCTCTTCACCAACAAAAGAAAGGAGAATCGTCGGACCGATCTGGTGCTGACCCTCACCCCTTCCATCATCCGTTTCCCGGACATCACGGAAGCGGATCTCGCACCCATGTGGGTGGGTACCGAGAGCCAGATTTCGTACTACGGTTCGAGGTCGCCGAGAATCGAGTCGGGTCGAGCGAAGCAGGGCCCCTTCGATCCGAGAACCAACGAACGGGGGAAGAGGTCCCAGAAAAGGGAAGAACTCCCGGATCCCGACTCCCTTCCCTACAACGTCGGACGACCGGCGGCGCCGCGTCGGGCGGCTCCGAATTCGAACGAGAACCCGTCGGGTGGCGGCGGTATCGATCTGCTCAATCCGGACGCAAACAAGAAGTCGGGCGAACTCGAGGGCGAGGAGGCCGGCGTTGACGAGGGAAACCACGCACCAATCCTGGTGGGTCTCGAGCCCTCGGTGCTCTCTCTCGCTGTCGGGGCGGAGACCTCGCTGCAGCTGGTGGCTCGAGGTGCGCCGGCCGAGCCCTATCGTCTGCCCCTGACGCTGTCCTTCGATCCGGCGCGGGTGGCCATCGACTCCATCGCGACGGTGGAAGGCGTGAGGGCGGTCTTCCAGGATCTCGAACCTGACGAGGGTTGGATCGAACTCGATCTGGAGGTCGGCGCTGCCGGAGCGGCAGGCTCGCATGGCCTCGTGGCGCTTCGGGTGCGAGCCCTCGCCCCCGGTCCGGTTCCCCTGGTGATCACCGCCGGTGGAGCGTCCCGCTACGACGGTGTCATGCTGCCGGTGGCGGTGGGCAACGGGGCCCTCTTCGTCACCGAGGAACCACAGGCGGCCGGACGATGAATGACGGGTGGGAGTGACCGATGATGATGAAACTCCATCACCGCCAGAAGGGCTACACCTTGGCCGAGCTGGTGATGGTGGCGGCGCTCATCGCGCTGCTCTCGACCATTGTCCTGCCGGTGGCGAAATTCACGGTCAAACGCCGCAAGGAGGCCGATCTTCGGCTTGCACTGAGGCAGCTTCGCACCTCCATCGACGAACACAAGAAGCTCTCAGACAGTGGCATGATTCCGGTGAAACTGGGTGGGGAGGGCTATCCTGAGAGCTTGGAGGTTCTCGTCGAAGGCATCGATCTCGTGGGTCAGGAACGCACCCAGCGCTTCTTACGCCGAATTCCCATCGATCCGATGACGGGGGAGGCCGAGTGGGGGATGCGGTCGTATCAGGATGAACCGGACAGCACGAGCTTCGGCGGACAGAATGTCTACGATGTCTTCTCCCTCTCCGACGGGACAGGGCTCGACGGCACAGAATATAAGGATTGGTGAACCATGAAGAAACCTCATCACACCGAGGGCGGTTTCACCCTAATCGAGCTGATCATCGTGGTCTCGATCATCGGAATCCTCGCCGCCATCGCGGTGCCTCAGATGCAGTATGCGCCCATCAGGGCCCGAGAGGCCGTGATTCGAGCCGATCTCTACCAGATGAGGTCCTGCATCGATCAGCACCTCGCCGACAAGGGCGTGTACCCGGAGTCGCTCGAAGCGTTGGTCGATTCCGGCTATATCCGGTTCCTTCCTGCCGATCCGTGGACCCATGAGACCGAGGGGGTTTGGCGGGAGCTTTCCGCCGAGCCCACCGATCTGGAAGACCTCGAGCCCATTGACGACGACCTCATGCCCGAGGGGGGGTTCGGCATCATCGACGTCAAGTACGCCGACGACACCCGAGTCGCCCTGGATGGGTCGCTTATTTCGGAGTGGTGAGATGTCGGCGAAGCCGACATCTCATAATTATGAATTATGAATTATGAATTGACCATCGCATCTGACGGGCCGAGCCGGAGGGCCGGATTCGATGGAGATGCGTGCGTTGTGGGGGCGGGCATCTCGCCCGCCCGTGCGGGCCGGTCGAGTCGACTTGTCGTGGCCGAGAACGCACCGGACGGACACCACGAATCAGCGTTGAGGCGGACGGGGCATGGAACCGTTTGCGGAAACGGAAACGGAAACGGAAACGGGAGAGAGTCCGGATACACCCTGGTTATGTTCGTGATGGTCATCGCCCTCATGTCCATTGCCATGGGGGTCGCCGTTCAGACCGCCTCCTTCCAGATGCAGCGAGAACGCGAGGCCGAGTTGATTTTTCGTGGTGAGCAGTTCATCGAGGCCATCCGGCTCTACAAGATCAAGTACGGTCGGTACCCGATGCAGCTCAAGGAGATCTTCGAAGCAAAACCCAGGGTGATCAGAAAGAAGTGGAAGGACCCCATCACCGACTCGGAGAGTTGGGGCATCGTCTTCCTCGGTCAAGAGGGTCAACGGGCGGGTCAGCAGGGACGCCAGCTGGCGGGTCCGGGTGGCAATCAAGCAGGTCAACTCGGGAGCAAGGGGCCGATGAATGCCCGCTCGGGGACTGATGACAGACCCATCGGGAAGTACCCCGGATCGGGCAGCACCCGGCACGATTCCGGGTTGGATAACAACCAGCCGGGTATCGGGCAGGGTGGAGCCGAGCGCAAGATGGGGCCCATCGTCGGCGTCCACTCCACCTCATGCGATGAGGCGATCAAGATCTATGAGGGCCACACCACCTATTGCGAGTGGAAGTTCATCTACCGAGAGCAACCGCAACGCGGGGGTGCCGCGGGACCGAGGCAGAACCCGCTGGACGAGGTTCCCTTTGGCGCTCCTCGTGCGCCCAAGAGACCCGGCGCGGGCGGGGGTCGAACCGGATCCTCCGGGCCACCACCGATCAGGACCCCGAGTCCGTAGTACACTCCGCCTCCATGTTTGATCCTGCGCCTCTCAACGACCCACCGGCGCTGTTGAAGCAGCACCTGCCCGGTCGCGAGACCGTGGCCGCCGGTGTGTGGGTCATGCGGGGGTCGGCGGATGAGACCGAGGATTTCGCCGGCGCCACCCATCTCGTCGAACATCTCACGCTGAGGCGTTGCGGCGGACGCGACCGACGTCTGATGGCGGCCCTGATCGACCGGCTCGGGGGTGATGTCGACGCGTGGACCGGAGCCGAGATGATGGGGGTCAGTCTGACCACCACGGCAGACTCACTCGGTGAAGGGCTCGAACTGCTGGTGGACGCCATCACCGAACCGAGCTTCGAAGCGGAGGATGTCGAGCTCGAGCGACGGGTGATCCTGGCCGAGCTCGAACTGATCCACGATGATCCCGCCGAGTTGGTGGAGGAAGCGCTTCTGCGGGCTGCATGGGGCGATCATCCGCTCGCGCGTCCAGTGATCGGCAGCGCCGAGAGCGTCGCGGCCATGGGTGTCGAGACCCTGCGACGGCACCACACCGAACTTCTCCGGTCGGGACGACTGGTGGTGGCGCTGGCCGGCGACATCGATGGCAATGGCGCCCTGTCCTGTCTTGAGAGACTGGATCTGAAAGCCGTTCCCACCCGGCCTCCATTGGCGGAACTCGATTGGACGCCCGGACGGGAAACCATCACCAGGACCTGGGCCGATCAGGTTCACACCCGACTCGCTTTTGAAGCCATCGCTTCCGGTGACTCAAGGTTGGCGGCATTGACGGTTCTCAATCGGGTCCTGGGGAACGGATCGTCGAGCCGGCTCTTCCAGCGGCTGCGTGAGGGCGAGGGACTGACCTACGACATCTGGTCGGGTTTGGCGTTGCGGCGCCCCGGAGGCCTCTTGGAGATCGGTTGGGCGTGTGCGCCCGAGGTGAACCACGAGGTTTGGAAGCATGTCCTGGCCGAGGTCGAGAGGGTGCCCGGGGATCTCGGAGCCGATGAGGTGGAGGTGGCGTTGGAAGGACTCCTGCGCGGCCTGCTGATGGACAGCGATCTCCCCATGGCGAGGTGCGCCATGGATGTGGCCGAGGTGCTCGAGCGCGGCCGCCGGTTCGATCTCGGGACGGTACGCGCGGAGCTCGAGGCCGTGACCCTCGATGATGTCCGCTCGCTGGCCGAGAGCATTCTCCGACCCGATCGGATGGCTGCTGCTCTCTGCGGACCCAAGGGCACCGAGCTGCCGGGCTGACGCTGCACCGAGCACCGCCGGGCCCGGCTGCGCCGGACCGAGCGGTACTCGCTGCAACCGATGTGCGTTGCACATCGGGAAAAATCCACTGGGGGAGCCCGAAATTCATAATTCATCATTCAAAATTCATAATTCGAGATGGTGGTCCGCCACCATCTCGCTCCGTGTATGATCCCACCCATGACCGACGCGCCCACCATCCGTATCCAGCGCCTGCCCCACTCTGCGGGCCTCGAGCTTCCCAACTACGCCTCCACTGGTGCTGCCGGGGCCGATCTCCGCGCGGCGGTGGAGGTTGATCTGGTGCTCGCGCCAAGTGAACGGGCGGCAGTGCCCACCGGCCTGATACTGGAAATTCCCTCGGGTTGGGAGGGTCAGGTCCGGCCGCGCTCGGGCCTCGCCATCCGGCACGGCCTGACCGTCGTCAACGCTCCAGGCACCATCGACAGCGACTACCGGGGCGAGGTCAAGATCCTGCTCGTCAATCTCGGCGCCGAGGCCGTCACCATCCACCGTGGCGACCGGGTCGCCCAGTTGATTCTGGCTCCCGTGGTTCAGGTTGAGCTTGTCGAGGCCGAGAACCTCCAGGACACCGATCGCGGCGCCGGCGGGTTCGGATCGACGGGCAGATAGATCGTGGAGGTCTGTGTTCTCGCTTCGGGTTCGTCGGGCAATTCGGTCCTGGTGCGTTCGGGTGACACCGCCGTCCTTGTCGATATCGGGGTGTCGGCGCTGCAGATGAAGAAGCGGCTCGGGTGCTTCGGGTATGGGCCGGAAGACGTCGACGCCATTCTTCTCACCCACGAGCACTCGGATCACATTCGTGGTCTCGAGGTCTTTCTTCGGCGACACCACGAGGCGCCGGTGTGGACAACCCGGGGCACCTGGTCTCGGGTCCCGGTCAAGACCCGGACTGGAGGCGAGATCGAATCGGGCCGCGACTATCCCATCGGCGCCCTCCGCGTGCGACCCGTGGCCACCAGTCACGACGCCGCCGAACCGGTGGCCTATGTCTTCGAGGACGGGATGCAGCGCCTTGCCGTGTGCACCGACACGGGAGTCTTCACCCATCTCCTCGAACAGCGCCTGGCGAGTTGCGATCTGCTGCTCATCGAGACCAATCACGATGCCGACATGCTCCGCCACGGGCCCTACCCGTGGCAGCTCAAACAGCGGATCGCGTCACGGCTCGGCCACCTCGGCAATCACCAGACCGAAGAGGCTCTCGACCGGATCAAGTGCTCCGAGCTCAAAGGTGTGGTCGGGCTGCACCTCTCGGCCGAGAACAACTCCATACGGTTGGCCAACGAATCCCTCCACCGAGCCATGAATGGAAGCATTCCCGTGACCGCGGTCCCGCGCTCGGAAATGCTCAGGGTCACGGTTGGTGAGACCGCGGCCTTCGAGGTCGTTCCGCTACCCCCCAAGGGATACTGACCCCTCCCGCGTCGGAGTCCATCGAACCGTTGCAACCACGAAGACGCCAAGACCGAAAGAAGATCACCGTTTTACAAAGCGATCAACCCCGCCGTTCCACGGTGAAGGTCGTGCTCGCCGCCAGGCCGTCCTGATCGATGATTTCGACCCGGTGGTGTCCGCTGTCGAGCAACAGGCTCACGGCGTGATCGCCGACGGTGCGGCCGCGGTAGTTGCCATCGACGTACCAGTGCAGCGCCGCTGCGGCGGAGGTGTGGGTGGCACGGAGGGTGATTCGCTCCGGTCGGTCACCGAGATCGCGTGGCACGAGCAGGGTGGCGCCCGACCCCGGATAAAGGACGTGGAGGGGTCGGCGGGGCGAACTCACCGGACAATCGGGATTGTGAATCGGTGAGCCGTCGATCCGGTGTCCGGCGCGGCGCATGAGTTGAGCGGCGTCGGCCGGTAGGATGAGCCGGGTGATGCGCCGATGCTCGCCCGTCTTCCAGCATCGCGAACAGACCTCGTATCCGGTCTCGGGATCGATCCAGAAGCTGCGGTGGTAGGGGCAGACCGCGACCGGAGGGGACTGCCGTGGAAGTTGGGCGATGTGGGTGCTTGGGCAGTCTTCGCCGGCGCGGAAACCGGAGTCATTGCAGAGTCGGACGGCCCGGACGTCTCTTGGGTCGGGATACCAACCACCGTCACGGTGGCCCGGGAGCAGATCGAAGGCGGCAAAGAGAATCGGGGCCGCCGCCCGCGCACCGCCGAGGCTCGAGTTCCCCTGGCCCGAGAAGTTGCCCACCCAGACACCGACAACCCAGTCCGGAGTCGCCCCCACGGCCCAGGCGTCGCGTTTGCCGAAGCTGGTTCCTGTCTTCCACGCCACCGGTCTCCGGGGCGTGAAGAGGGTGCGGTCGACCCCGTCATCATCGGGTCGGCGAACCTCGGTGAGAATCTCCATCGTCAGCCGCGCCGCGGCGGGGGACAGCAGTTGTGGTCCCGCCTCGGGTATTGCTTCAGCGAATTCGGTGAGGCCGTCGAAGCGGCCGTCGGAAGCGAGTCCTCGATACAGACGAACCATATCCCACAGTGTGCCCTCGGCGCCGCCGAGGATGAGGGAGAGCCCATAGCCGTCGGGTGAGCGGAACAGGGTTTTCATTCCGGCCGCTTCGAGGAAGTGGTGAAACTCGGTGACACCGATCTCGCGGAGCAGAAGCGTCGGCGGAACGTTGAGCGACCGGACCAGGGCCTCCGACGCCCGCACCATGCCCGAGAACTTCCGGTCGGCGTTGACCGGCGCATAGCTGCCGAAGGTGACCGGCACGTCGCGCAGAAGGCTCTCGGGGTGGATCACGCCGCTATCGAAGGCCGTCGCGTAGAGAAACGGTTTGAGCAGCGAACCGGTGGATCGTGGGGCCAAGACTCCATCCACCTGGCCGCCATTCTCTCGGTCGAAGAAATCGGGCGAACCGACATAGGCTCGGACCTTCCCGGTCGCGGTCTCCACCGCGAGGATCGAGAGATTGTGAATCCCCCTTCGGGAGAGCCACGCGGCGTGGCGACGGGCCAGGGTCTCGAACTGTTCCTGAATCCCTCGGTCGAGGGTTGTGCGTGGGTTGTGGCCGGGGTGTTCGGCGGCGGCTCGACGCGCGAAGTGGGGTGCGACCGCCGGCATGGAGTGGACCCGGGTTGGAAGTTTCTCAGATAGGCTCTCGCGGAGGGTCCGATGGTCGATGGACCCTTGGTTCTCGAGGGTTTGGAGGAGCCGGTTCCGACGCTCCAAGAGAAGTGTTTCGTTGCGGAAAGGGGTGACCGCAGTCGGCGCCTTCGGCAGCACGGCCAGGGTCGCAGCCTCGGCCCAGGTCAGACGGCCGGGAGGTCGGTTGAAATAGTGGAGGCTCGCCGCCGTGGCCCCGACCAGATTGCCGCCGTAGGGTGCGTGCTCGAGATAGAGCCGGAGGATCTCGTCCTTGTCCAGCCGGGTCTCGAGCTTGAGCGCCTGGACCATCTCGAGCAGCTTGTTCGGGATCGTGCGTGGTTTCGGGCGAATGAGCCGCGCCACCTGCATGGTGATGGTCGAGGCGCCCGATCTGACCTCGCCGGCACGGAGGTTTTGGGTCACGGCGCGACTCAGTGCCAGCAAATCGACTCCGGGATGGACCCAATATCGGCGGTCCTCGGCCGCGAGAACCGCGGTCACGAGCTTGGGTGAGATCTCGTCGTGTGAGAGCCGGAATCGCCATTGTTCGTCGGCTGCGAGATAGGTGTGGAGGATCTCGTTGTCGGTGTCAAGGACCATGGTGCCATAGGTGTCGGGAAAGACCGGGTCGGGCAGGGGAACCGCGAGCACGACCGCAACTCCAACCGCAACGCAGATCGCGGCGGCGCGGGCCGGCCAGGACGGAAGCAGGAGCCGATGAATCACGGTCCCGCTGCCGCCACAACCTCGACCCGACGGCCCGGGACAAGGGCTCGGAAGTCGTTGTCGTACATGGCTTCGACCAGGCTCGGGGCGAGCACGAATTCACCCCGGGTCACCACCATCAGCTTGACCAGAAAATCCACGGGCTGAGAGCTGAGATCGAAGAACCACATCACCCGGTCATCGCGGATGTCGGTGTGGGCGGCGCGGCCGAGGGTGAGCCTGCGCGCCCAGTCCGGCGCCTGCTCGCCGCGCAGCCGGGTGGCGTCGATCTCCCAACCGGATGGGATGATCTGGGTGAGGGCGAGGTTCTCGAGATATCGGCTGAACTTCGACGACACCCGGAAGTGGCCCCAGAAGATGGTGCCCTGTCCCAGTGATGAGGGATCGATCGGGTCGCCGTCTTCATCAAGCCAGCGGACATCGAGGGCGAGGTTGCGAGACTCGGGTTCGGTGGGGCCCTCCACGGGAATGCCCTGCCACTCGAAGGCGGCAAAGATCGGGGCGTCGCTCGAGGACTGGATGGTGACTTCGCGTCCGGTCATCTCGGTGAGATCGATGGTGGCGCTGCCGCCGCTCCGCTTGAACTTCCGATCCAGGCCGTCGTTGCCGGCCACGGTGAGCCGGCCGCGGACCTCGGTGTCGGATCGCCACGTCGAATCCAGGTAGTTGCCCACCGCCAGCAGCGCATAACCCGCCGAGTGGGTTGAAAGGTACCCGCGCCCTCCGAGGATCGGACCGAGTTCGTGGTAGAGATCTAGGGCCACCTGCGACCGGTCGAGCCTGGTCGCGAGGTAAAGCATCATGGCGTGGTCGCGGACGCTGGAACCGAAAGTGCCGCCGAGTTCACGGTAGGGCTTGACCTCGGTGGTGGCGACGGCGAGTAACCGGTGGGCGGCCTCGTCCATTCCCGAGAGCTTGTAGCCGGCGGCCAGGAGCCACTTCGACAGGTTGTTCAACTCGTCCAGATGTTCCTCGACGAGGAGGTTGATGGAGCCGACCACGGGTTCGCCGGCGAGCGCGAGCAGGAAGAGACGGTATGAGCGCGTGACCGGGTCGCCGCTCTCGCGTGCCGCCATCCGCAGCTGAAAGTCCGTCCAGTCGGAGAGCAGGTCGTGAGGCACGTAGTAGCCGAGCCGGGACGCTTCGAGGAGATAATGACCGCCGTAGTTGGTGGCCCACTCGTCCGGTTCCGCCGCACCGGGCCAGTAGCCGAATCCGCCGTCGGGTGTTCTGAACCGTTGCAGTCGTTGGATGCCGGCGTCGATGTTGGCGTCGATCCGGTTCGATTCTCGATCGACATCGCTTTCGTCAAAAATGCTCTTCAGGTAGAGCTGGGGAAAGACCGCCGACATGGTCTGTTCCATACATCCATAGGGATAGCGGATGAGCGTGTCGAGGCGGTGGCCGAAGGTAATCCCGGGCATGGGTGAAAGCCGAACGCTCGCCCGTCGCGTGCCGGGGAGTCCCAGTTTGGGAATCGTGAAGGTGGCGCTCTCGCCTGCGGCGATGGCGATCTCCTTCGAACTCGAGATCGTGGGATTGACCGGTCGAATCGCGAGTTCGGTTGTGGCGAAGCCCTCGATCCCTTTGGCTTTGGCCGTCACCCGAACGGTGGCGACACCTGCCGCCTGAGTGGCTGCCAGGTTGAAGGAAAGATCCTTCTCACCGACTTTTTCGAGATCGATGACGCGGCGATCGGGGCCTTCAACCGCGAGGGGGCCGGTGGTTTCCACGGTGATTTCGGTCGGGCCGATGCCGTCGGCGGTGGCAAAGACGGTCACCGGCATGGCAAAGGTCTCTCCCGGTCCGGCGACTCGGGGAAGTGATGGCAGAACGATGAGCTTTTCGCGCACCGGCACCGTGGCATCGGCGTTTCCATAGCTCGGACCCGAAGCGGCGACGGCCATGACGCGGACCGAACCCATGTAGTGGGGCATCTGGAAGGTGAAGCGGGCACGGCCGCCGCCATCCGTTCGCACCGGCTGGGCGAAAAGGGCGACGGGCGGGAAGCGGCGGGCTTTGACCGGGCCGGCCTGGCCCTTGCGGTAGCTGTCCTCGTCGCCGCCGATTTCGAATCGTCGGTCGATCTCTCCCCAGAGGGCGCCGATCACCGACCCGTAGACATCGAAAGTGGCGACCGAAAGGCTCTCCTTGGCGAAGAAGAACGCCCAGGGGTTCGGAGTTCGGAAGCTGGTGAGATCGAGAAGGCCCTCGTCCACCACCGCCACCGTCACCGTGGAGATCCGGTCCCGAGGAACCTTGACTTCGACTTCGAACGTTTGCAGCGGTTTGATCTCGGCGGGGGTGATGACCTCGACCGGAAGGCGGGTCGAGGGCTTCTCCACCGGGAGGGGCACCACACCGTAGAGGCGGATCGGCCGGTCGTTGGTGGTCTGGGCGTGGGGCTGGACCGCGGTCACATGCAGATAGACGTTGGGCAGCATCTCTTCGGTGATGTCGAGCTCGATGGTGGTTTGGTCGCCCTCAAGGGGTTGCCAATGATGGGATAGAACCTCGCCGGCCTTCTCCACCGAAATGAAGGCGATGCCCTCGGTCGGTGTCTTCACCGTCACCCGGGCGGTGTCGCCGGGGTTGTAATTCTCGCGGTCGACCTCCATCTCGAGCTGGGTTCCCGCTTCGAGCGGGCCGCTCGAACTGCCCCAGCTCGAAACCCAGACAAAGGTTCCCGCGACATGGCCGCCGGTGGGATCCCTCACCTCGATGAGCACCTGACCGTGATGGGCGGGCGTGTAGTTCACCGTCACCGGCTGATGACTGGTCGTCACGGCGAGCTCTTCGACCAAACGGGTCTGGACATCGCTTTTGAAACGGCGCCGGTAGTCATCGAACGACCGGTACTCCCACCACCAGTTGCGCTCGTTGGTGTAGACCGCGACCTCGAGTTCGCGATCGCGGATGGGGGCGCCGTCGGTATCGACGAGCACCACAGTCAACGGCAGTGGGCGGTTGAGGGCCGTCCAGCTGCTGGTGGGTTTCCGGAGGCCGACGTAGGCCTCGTAGGGATCCATGGGAATGGCGAGGGCTTCGGTTGTGGGTCGTCCACCACGCTCGAAGACCCGGGCGGTCAGGGTGGCGGTCAGTGCTGAGGGCGCCTCGGTGAACGTCGTCGGCCGCCAGTCGATGCTTGCGTGGCCGTTGCTGTCGAGTGGTCCGTCGAAGAGCCGATCGGTTTCCGGGCTCAGGAAGCGGGCGGGGTGGGAGAAGGTGTAGTCCGGGTACGCTTCGAAGGTCTTTTCCGTCCCGCGAGTGACGACTTCGAGGGTGCCGCGAAGACCGGAGGCCGGGGCGCCGAAGAGATAGGTGGAATCGAGACCGATCCGGGTCTCTTCCGTATCCGGTCCGAGCTTCTTCGGTGTCTTGAGGCGCACCTTGAGTCGATTCGGCGCCACCATTTCGATCCGCAGCGGGTGGCTGGTGAGCAGGGTGTCGCCGTTGTAGAGATCGGCGAACCAGCGGCCGGTCGGATCGTCGTCTTCGGTGGTGAATCGAAAAGCGTAGTGGCCGGCAAGGCCCCGGCGGTCGAGCTCGGTGTGGACCACCTGGTTTTTCGGGTTGCGGATCTTCAGCGTCATGGGGTGGTCATCGGGGAAGCCGCCGTCCTGGTTGCGGACGATGGCGGCCAGGTGGATGGCGTCGCCGGGACGATGAACCCCGCGGTCGGGGTAGATGAAGGCCCTCGTCGGGGCCGCCGACCCGATCACGCCGCCGACCTCGAAACCGCTCGAGCTGAGCTGTGACTCGGCGAACTTGAGCGCGGTCCGCTGGCCCCGCCACGTGCCCTCGAGGTAGAAGCCGTCTTCGGTGGTTCTCAGTTCAGCCACTCCGCGGGCGTTGGTCCGGCCGCGGACCATGGCCTGATTCTGATACGAGAAAAGTGTCACCTCGACATTGGCGAGGGGTTCGGCGGTTTCGAGATGGGTGGCCGCAACGATCAGTCGGTCGGACGCCCTTTTTGCCAGGAGCCCGATGTCGGAGATCATCAGGGGACGGATGATTCGGCCGTTGTTGTAGGAGTAGCCATGGCCGCAGGGGTGATCGTAGTAGGGGTAGCGCTGCTTGTCGTCGCACTCGAAGAGCATCTGCTCCTTGTCGAAGGACAGGGAGACCACGTAGAGGCCCCGCTCGTGGCCCGCGAGGAGTGGGGAGAGATCGAGGGTGCTCTGGATCCAGGTGTTCCGGGCCTCGCCGATCTCGAGTTCGGAAGAGGCCACCTCCACGCCGACCCTGTTGAGTTGGCCGCTGAACCGGCGGTGATCGTTGGTCGCGGCGAGGTCGCCGTCCTGGAGGAACTGACCGAGGTTGGATTCGAAGACCCGGGTGACTCGAGCCGTCACCTGGCGGACGTTGAGAGAGCGAAAGGCGATCGTCCCTCGGCTCGAGGTGGGCAGCAGGCTGCCGGATTGCGAGAAATTGAGCTGGGGCTTGAGATCGGAGAATCGCACTGCGCGCCGGTGATCTTCCTTCATGGGTGTGTCCCAGCGGCTCGGGATGCCGTGGCGGACCACGAGGGTGTAGGCAACCTCGCGCCGGAACGGCCCCGATACCAGCAGGGTGTTGCCCAGGTTGGAGACCCGGAGCTCGACATGAGGCTCGACCCGCAGATAGGCGCCGAGATCGGCCCCCTCTTTCAAGGGATCGGAAAACTTGACGGCAAGCCTCGGCTCACCATCCTGGTTCTGAACCTCGACCGCGACCACACCCAGGTCGTCGAGGGGACGGATCTCGGCGCTTCGTCTGATCGGGGCCTCGACCCCAAAGGGATCGGCGGGGATCTCGAGGGGGATGGTTCGGGCATCCTCACCGCGGGGGATGTGGCCGCTGGTGAACCAGAAACGACGATCGCCCGGCTCCACCCGCCAGCTGAGAGAGATCCGGGCATGGTCATCATCGAGCCGTACGTGCTCCTCGATCTCCTCGAGGGTTACGGGATCGGAGAACTCGAGGAAGCCGGTGTAGATCAGTCGCTCGGGGTCGTCGTCGGACGCCGGTTCGAGCTCGGCCTGCCAACCCGTGAGCTCGTTGGGTGCGACCGAAAACGAGAAGGCGAACGGTTTGGCGGAATCGAGATCCGGCAGAACCGCGGCCACATCGAGCGCGCAGCGGTAGTCGGCGCCGGGCCGCAGAGACTCCCTTGGTGTGAAGACGACGGTTCGCGGATCGGTCCACTCAGCGCTTCCGGTGACGGACGGGTTACAGCTGAAGGCGCTGGTCAGGGCTCGTTGATCTGTCGTGCGTCGATCGTGAACCTGCACGAACCGCACCGATATCCCCGCGTCTCGCGGCACCTTGCCGTCGGTGACATGGGAGATGAGCTGCGCGGTGCGGAGGTGATCGGCGCTGTCCGGGAGGGCGTCGTCTCCCGGTGATGCGACCCTCGGTTGGCAACCTGCGAGGGCGAGCGCGACGGCGGCAACGGTGGTGATGGCGACGGGTCTGGCAAGACGGGCGCAGTGGATCCGCATGGAGGCCTCCTAGGACCCCATTAGAGTCGCACGGTATGCCGAAGTTGTGGCAGGACCGGGTTCAACCGGTGGCAATCCTCTCAAGCATTTTTGGTTGATCCGCCGGGAGAGGGTCGAGCAAAACTCTCTGTGATTCTGTGTCTCTGTGGGCTAGCCGTTCTCACACCAGGTTCGGGCGTTCTGGAAGAGCCTGAGCCACGGTGAGGCCTTCAGGTCCCGGCGCCACTGGGGCGGCATCCAGCCCCACTGCCACTTCAGGAAGCAGCGCTCGGGGTGGGGCATGATGGCCAAGTGGCGGCCGTCGTCGGAGCACAGGGCGGCGATGCCCTCGGGCGAACCGTTGGGATTGAATGGATAGCTTTCGGTGATCCGACCCTCATCGTCGGCAAAGCGCACCGGCGCCAGACCATCGGCGAGGACGTGATCGAGGATCGAGCGGTCGGGGAAGAGCGCCCGCCCCTCGCCGTGCTGGACCCAGATCCCCAGGGTCGAGCCCGCCATCCCATCGAGCATCACCGCCGGCGACGGCTCGATCT
>RCNG010000536.1_pt1 | contig 17350 bp, 13 predicted proteins | sample 2041371 | NCBI WGS metagenome assembly RCNG01 (sample SAMN09708227, study PRJNA481090) | Marine sediment metagenome, whole genome shotgun sequencing project. | biome: marine sediment; feature: ocean; material: sediment; isolation source: Sewage treatment plant 1 marine sediment (STP1) ... | reverse complement strand
GGCGATCGTCGCTTCGCCCGTGACGAGTCGCTGTTCGAGGGTGTCGGTCGACAGGGTGGTCGTGTCCATATGAGCAACGTATCAACCAGATAGGACACAAACCGGCACACAAGCCACGATCCTCGAAGAAATCTTGGGCTTCCTTGTCGGGTGTCCGGAGCCCCCCTGGGTCGTCGCTGACGCTCCTTCGCGTCCCCCCGCCCACACGGTCGAGGGGACACGACCGACAGTCTTCGATCGGCACTGTTCGACCCCCACCGCCAGCAACTACGTCACCGCCACCTCCCCATCAGCCTGGATCCGCGACTTGTGGTTGAGCAGAGTGGCTGAGTCTGTTGACACGACAGGGTTTCTCGCCGGCCTCGTTCTTCACGTTCCTGGTGAAGGTACGGGAGGCGCTTTCTGACATTGTCCCCCATTTCGTGGGGGAGATGGCCGGCAGGCCAGAGGGGGCGGCTTCGAGCCATCACTCTCGGATACGAGCGGCCCGCTGCGAACTTGCAAAGGCCCCCCTGCTCGTCGCAAGCTCCTCGCGTCCCCCCGCCGTTGCGTCGGGGGGACAGGAAATGGGTCCTCTGTCGCTTCACAAACCGCGAATTGAGGCTGATGGGGAGGAAGAAGACAGAGGACGAAGACAGCGCGTGGTACCGCTGCGGACTGCCGAATACCGATTGCCTCGACCCAGCCGGACCTACTCCAACTCTCTCTTCAGGACTAGTCCCGTGGGGCCCTTCGGAGGTGCATCTTGGAACTCGATCGTTCTTGGGTACTTGTAGGCGGCGAGGTGCTCTTTGCAGTAGGCGATGAGTTCGTCCGCGGTCGCTTCGGTCCCAGGCTTGAGAGCGATGACCGCCTTGACGCCCTCGCCTTGGCGCTCATGCGGAACACCGATGACAGCCGCCTCTGCGACGGCCGGGAAGGCGTAGAGGACTTCTTCGATCTCTCTCGGGAGACGTTGAATCCGCCCCGGATGATCATGTCCTTCTTGCGGTCGACGATGAAGTAGTAGCCGTCATCATCGACCGTCCCGATGTCCCCGGTGTGGAACCATCCGTCGATGATTGCCTCGGCGGTGGCTTCGGGCCGCTTGTAGTAGCAGCGCATCACGTTGTGGCCCTTGATGCAGATCTCACCGGGCTTACCGACCTCGGTGATGACATTGCCCTCGTCGTCTTCGAGACGGAACTCAACGCCCCAGAGCGGCGGGCCGATCGATCCGGCCTTCTTCGGACGATCAAGGACGTTGAACGACGCCACCGGCGACGTCTCGGACAGTCCGTACCCCTCAAGGATGTCAACACCGTAGTTCTCGTCGAACGCCTTCATCACCTCAACCGGCATGGCCGCACCTCCGGACACGCAGTACTTCAGGTTGAGATCGAAGTCGTCGGCTTCAGGCGTGTGGAGGAGGGCGAAGTACATCGTCGGTACACCGCCGAAGGAGTTCACTTCGTACGCCTGCATGGAGGAGCGTGGCAACGTTGAGGCTCATGACTGGGGAGTCCTTTCGACACCGGAATGCCAAACGTGCTCGGATCGAACCTGCGACGTCGGAGGTTCGTGGCTCCGCCCCCGGCCTCTACTCGTACACCGCGCTGCGCTATCGACCATGATGAGCACTATGCGAACACTGATCAGCAACGGAACGGTCGTGACGGGTGCAATGGCGGCGGAGGCAGATGTCGTCGTTGAAGGGGAGCGGATCGTCGGAGTCGTCGAACCAGGAGAGGCGGGGGACGGATTCGATCGCGTGATCGATGCCACCGGCAGGTACGTGATCCCCGGCGGCGTAGACATGCACACCCACATGGAACTGCCTGTGTCGGGAACGTCTTCGGCCGACACGTACGAGACCGGAACACGAGCCGCAGCCATCGGCGGGACCACGACGATCGTCGACTACGCCGGACAGACACGCGGGAGTTCGCTCAAAGCTGGACTCGCTGAGTGGATGGCCCGCGCAGAGGGGAGCTCGTATATCGACTACGGCTTCCACATGATGGTCACCGACGTCCACGAAGGAACGCTCGAAGAGTTCTCTCAGATGATGCATGCCGGCGTGACCACCTTCAAGCTGTTCACGGCGTACCCAGGTGTGAATCTCTCGGACGATCGGCAGATTCTCGAGGCGATGCAGGTCGCTGCCTCGATCGGTGCCACGATCATGATGCACGCCGAGAATGGGATCGCCATTGATGCTCTCCGCGACCAGGCCGTGGCCCGTGGAGAGACCGACCCGATCCACCACCTGCTCACGAGACCCGCGTCGATGGAAGCCGAAGCTGTTCACCGTGTCGCGGCTCTTGCCGAGATCGCCGGGTGCCCGCTCGTCATCGTCCATATCTCTTCGCAAGACGCCTTCGCCGAAGCGATCGTTGCTCGTGATCGTGGACTGCCAGTCTTCGCTGAGACGTGTCCCCAGTACCTCTGGCTCGCGCAAGAGGACCTGCCGGAGGGTTTCGAGGCGGCCAAGTTCGTCTGTTCACCGCCGTTGCGTCGGCGCTCCGAGGGCCACCAGGCTGCTCTGTGGGCCGGGATAGGAACGGGACGGATGGATGCCGTTGCCACCGACCACTGCCCATTCACGTGGGAACAGAAGGAGGCCGGGCGCGGCGACTTCCGCAAGATTCCGAACGGACTCGGCGTCGTTGAACATCGGATGGATCTCGTCTACCAGGGCGTCGTAGAGGGCTGGATACCCCTGACCAGGTGGATCGAAGTCACCGCGGAGACACCGGCCAAGTTGTCCGGAATCTATCCGAAGAAGGGCACGATCGCTCCCGGGTCTGACGCCGATGTTGTCGTCTACGATCCGGCAGCCTCTCACACACTGTCGGCCGAAACGCACTCCATGAACCTCGACTACTCGGTGTTCGAGGGAGCGGAGATCGGCGGCGGTGTCGAAACCGTCATCATGCGCGGAGAGGTCATCGTCGACAAGGGCGAGTTCGTGGGAGAGGCCGGGCGTGGTCGCTATCTCCACCGTGGCACGAACGCGCTGCTGCCCGAGAAAGTGGCCGAGTAGCAGCGGATCGCCTGTTCCCGGGTTGGGAACCTCAGAGTCCAGCCGCGCTCAGCGTGATGGCTCGGTCGACTCTCGGGTCCTGTTCAAGTATTCCTACGAGACGTTGTGCCGTCTGATCACTGTCCGGGGTCACCTTCGTTAGCGCCATGACGACTCGTGCGCGTCGAGGAATGCCTTTCAAGCCGCCGTCGGGGTGGAGGAGTACGGCAGCCGCGTGATCGCATGTCAACAGTTCGCCCTCTCCGATGCCTGCGATCTTCGCGACGAGATCCGGGCGGAAGGCAACATCCGAGATCGGGCGACCGATGGCGTCGATGCCAACGACCACGACGACCGTGGTCGTGTGACTCGGGATCACCGGTTCGTGATCAGCCGGAGCCTTGATCGACATCGATCGAGCACCGTCGGCTTCGACGATCACGTGATCCGCCGTTGTCTCCTGGAACAGTCGGTCGACAGACTCTGCCGAGGGACCGGCGACTTTGCCAGGGATCTCACCGGTCACGACGAACAGGGGTCGTCCCGGTTCCAAAGCGAGGTCGACGTCTGCCGGGTCATCCGACCGGCAGATCGGCTCGGTGGCCTGATCCGCGGCCATCTTCGTCGTAGTGGTCAGGATCACACGCCCGGATGAGGCGGCGAGATCCCGGCCAAGCAGGAACAGAATCGTCGACTTGCCACCCGCACCAACGATCGACACAAGCTCCCGGTCACCGATACCGATACGATCGGCGACGGAGATCGCCATCAGCTCTCGTTGCCAAGCCAGACAAGGACGGCCTCGAGCACGGCACCACCGATGGAGAGGGCCTTGTCGGAGATCTGGTGGATCGCGTTCGGATCGAACCGAGGGTCGACGTCGCCGATCTTGAGACCTATCTCGACCGGTCCCGGCTGGATCAGGCCACGCACCGTTCCAGAGATTTTCGCATGAATCGGCATGTCGTCGATCGTTCCGAGAATCTGGCCGGCCTTCACAAGGTCGCCGAAGTTGGTGCTCCACAGAAGAGCGCCATCGATGCTGGCTCGAAGCAAGCGATCCCCGGATGCGCCCCCGATCTCGCCGGGAACACCTGTATTCGGAGCTGCCGGTCCATCCCAGATAACACGACCGAGTCGGTGTCCACGCATCGTCTCGATGACCGCATCGCAGTCGTCGCCCGCAACGAAACCTGGGCCGAGTCCAACGACAAGTGGCGCTTGATTGATCGTGGTATCGAGCGACTTCTTCGCGAGGCGGGCATCGACGAGGACCGACATCGGAACGGGGAGCGGTGGGATGTCTGGCGACACGAGCACCGGGACCGATCCCCGGCGCGTCGCTTCCAATGCTGCGTCGACCGAGTTGACCCGGACTCCTTCGATTCCGTCGATCATGATCCGATCCCGAGCGACAGCCGTCGAGAACGCGACTGTGCGCCGCACCGTCAGGGGGCGCTCCAGCTCAAGGACGAGGACGGGGAACCCGACCCGCCTCAAACGCCAGATGACACCCGATCCGAGGTCACCGCCGCCGCGCACGACGACAAGTTCGTCGGAGAAGTCGATCACTCGCTGCTCGCAGCGGCCGACTCGATGACCTGGGACATGATCGAGACTGCGATCTCTTCGACGGTCTCGGCACCGATGCTGAGGCCGATGGGGACGTGAAGGCGATCGAGTGCCTCCGCCGGTGTGCCGGATTCGACGAGGGCGCTACTGGTGGTTGCCCAGCGACGTTTGCTGCCCATCACGCCGATATAGGGGGCAGGCGTCTCGAGGAGGATCGGAACGATCTGTGCGTCGAGGTCATGACTCCTCGTGACGACGACCACGGCGGTGGTCGCGTCGGCCGGGTGTTGCTCAAGTGCGTCTTCCACCGATCCTGCGAATCGAATCGTGGCGTTCGGCATCGCCTCGTCCGTGACGAGGTCGGTTCGGTCGTCGACGACAACAGTGCGGTACCCGAGCCAGTCGGCGAGATCGACGACGGACCGGCCGACGTGGCCGGCTCCGATGACGTAAACGGTGCGTGGGGTCATGTATGGCTCCAGGTAGACAGTCATCGTGCCCCCGCAGACACCGGGATCGCCTAGTTCGGGATCATTGAGGGTGTAGCGGCGCAGGCGAGTGCGTCGGTCCTTCAGGACGCCCAGGGCTTCATCACGGACAAGGGATTCGACTTCGCCGCCGCCGATCGTTCCTGCCGTCGTTCCATCTGGACGCACGACCATCTTGGCTCCGGCGTGGCGGGGTACCGAGCCCTCGGTTCCGACGATCGTGGCGAGCACGACTGGACGTCCACCATCGACGGCGTCGATCAACTCCGCCAGGAGCTCTCGAGGGCCGATTGTCGTCATGTCTGTTGCAGCGCGTTCCAGACGCGCTCCGGCGTGAACGGGATATCTGCGATGCGCGCACCGGTTGCGTTGGCGATGGCGTTGCGGATGGCAGGGGCGACGCCATCTTTCGGGATCTCGGCGATCGCCTTCGCTCCGAACGGGCCGCTTGGTTCCATCGTTTGAACCAGGATCGCCTCGAGTCGGGGCATCTCATCGGCTCGGTAGATCTTGTACGGACCGAACGTGGGATTCAGCATCCGTCCATCGTCGTCGTAGACCATCTCCTCGCAGTGCCCGTATCCGAGTGCCTGCACCATCCCACCTTCGACCTGCCCGGAGGCCGTGACCGGATTGATGGGAACGCCGCAGTCGACAGCCATCACAAGTTGGGTCACCGTTACCTGCCCTGTCTCGATGTCGACTTCGACCTCGGCGAACTGGGCTGCATACGGTGGAGGTGACTCAGGTGAGACGTAGGACGCGTTCGCCATGATCTGGTGCTGACCCTCCTGGTGGAGTGTCGACAGGGCGATCTTTTCCAGCGTCACCGACTCCCCGGTGGCCGCCCAGGCGGCACCGTCATAGAGGTCGATCGAGTCTGATTCGACGTCGAGCATGAGCGCTGCTCGTTCAACGATCTGAGCGCGGACCTGTTCGGCGGCCCGCATGGTCGCCATTCCCGAGATGTATGTCGTGCTCGACGCGTAGGCGCCCACGTCGAACGGGGTCATGTCGGTGTCGGACGAGTAGACGATGATGTCGTCGGTGGCAACCCCGACTACTTCCGCAGCGATCTGCGCTACAACCGTGTCTGATCCCGTACCGAGATCGGTCGCTCCGACGAGGAGGTTGAACGATCCGTCGTCGTTGATCTTGAGGCTTGCTCCTCCCATGTCGAGACCTGGGATCGCAGTGCCGTGCATCGCCATGGCGAATCCGAGTCCGCGGCGGATACTCGGTTGGTCGGCAGGCCTCTTCCAGGCCGGATCGTCGCGCCGACCCCAATCGACCGCCCGCTGACCTTGAGCGACAGCTTCTTCGAGCCCACTTGACGTAACGAGGGGCATGATGCTGCCGTCCTGGTCGCCCTCACCTAGTTGCTGGGCGATATCGAGCGGATCGCCAACATTCGTCCAGTTGAGGCGCCGGAACTCGATCGAATCCATGTCGAGCGCAGCGGCGATGTCCTCCATGTGGGCCTCGAGGGCGTAGAGCGCCTGCGGGGCTCCGTATCCGCGGTATGCGCCGGGGACAGGGATGTTCGTGTACGCGACTCTGCAATCGAACTTCTTGACGGGACAGTTGTAGGAACTGAGGCCGCGGAGACCGCTGACCATCTGCACCGTGAGACCATGGGACCCGTACGGCCCCGTGTTCGCGACGATGCGCATCTCCTGGGCGGTGAGCTTGCCCTCCGCATCGACCCCGGTCTTGAACGTGATCGTCTGCGGATGCCGGGTGCGGCTGGACATGAACTCCTCTTCGCGAGTCAGTTCGAGACGCACGGGTCGTCCCGTCGCGATCGTGAGATGGGCCACGATGTCCTCGACGAGCATCTCCTGCTTGACACCGAAGCCGCCGCCGATCCTGGGCTTGATGATGCGGATGCGCTTCGCCGGGAGATCGAGAAGCGGGGAGATCATTCGGCGCACGTGGAATGGCACTTGGGTCGACGACGTGATGACGAGTCGCTCGTCGCTGTCCCACGCGGAGATTGCGATGTGCGTCTCGATCGGCGTCGCATGGACCTGGTGAACCCGCATCGTCTGCTCGAAGACACGGTCGGCAACGGCGAAGCCGTCCTCGACGTTGCCGGTGTCGGCCTTCAGATGGTGGACGATGTTGTGGGAGGCATCGTGTGCCCCTTCCATGTCCGGTTCGTCATGGATAACCGGCGCCCCATCGAGGATGGCCTCGTTCTCGTCGAACACTGCCGGGAGTACCTCGTATTTGACGTCGATCAGGTCGATCGCTGCGAGGGCGATCTCCTCCGTGTCGGCGGCGACTGCGGCAACGCGATCGCCAACGAACCGAACCTTGTCATCGAAGCTGACCTGGTCGTATGGGAGTGGGTTCGGATAGCTCTGGCCACCGGATGCGTACCGCACTCGTTTGACGTTGCCGTGATGAAGAACGGCGTGAACCCCTGGGAGCGCACGAGCTTTCGAATCGTCGATGGAGACGATGCGGGCATGTGCATGGGGGCTGTACAGCACCTTGGCGATGAGCGTTCCACTCAGGTCGACGTCATCCGTGAACGCTGGGTTCCCCTTCGCCAATTTGATCGCGTCGACCTTGATCTCTGGTTTTCCGACGATCCGCGTCTCAGGAACCTCGCTACTCGGGACCACCCGCGGAGCGATCTCGGACAGCCCGTCGCGATCGGAACCGGTTCCCTCGCCATCGATCAACGCGTCGAGGAACGCGATGTCGATGCTCTCGGTCTCGTCTCCCCGCATCACCGCTGCCGCGCGCAGCACGGCATGTACCGGACGGAGGTACCCGGTCTCTCGATCGAGGATCCCGGAGAGCGCATCGCGGACGTCGTCTTCGGTCGGGTTCGGGTTGCGGCCGATCAGAGCTTTGGCCGAAAGGATCATCGCAGGGGTTGAGTACCCAGACTGAATCGCACCGGTCTCGATGAAGGCCTGTTGGATCGGATGGAGGCGACCGGGCACGCTGAGGCCTTCGATCGTCTCGACGTCGTGACCGTCGACCTGTGCGGCGAGCATGACATCGGCGGAGATGAGTCGGCCGTCTACGAGAACGGCGGCTGCGCCGGTTTCGCCCGTACCAGAGCCGAAACGAACGCTGTGGAGACCGGCCCGTCGCAGCACTGTGCGGAGAGACTCGTGGGGCTCACAGGTGAGTGAGCGCCGTGTCCCGTTGATCGTGAGGGTGATCGTCATGTTGGTTCACCTCCGGTGACCGCGGCGAGGACTCTGGCTGCGAGAACCTCCGCGAGGTTCCTGCGATAGTCGGACGACCCCCGGAAGTCGGATGGTGGATCGAGGGCGGCGACCTGCCCGGGTTCGACGACGACGGGTCGGGTCGAGACGCCGGTCATGGCCAGACGGACGACTCCATCGTGGCTCCGGTGTGCGACGGCCATGACGATCGGTCGATCCATGGGCGTGCGGCCGGTGCGGTCGGCCGCGGCGGCTCCGTTCAATGGGATGGAGACACTGGTCATGATCGCGCCGTTCAGCGACGCAGGATCATCGAGTACGGCGTCGAGCGCATGCTCGGTCGTTGAACCGGCACGAGCGAGAGTCACGGTCGCCTCGAAGGCGAGTAGACCGGCGAGGAGTTCGCTCTCCGAGTCGACGGCCCCGATCGTTCCTCCGATCGTTGCTGCGTTGCGGATCGTGTTCGGCGCTTCGCGTCGGGCGAGATCACGAAGTGCTGCAGGAACAAGCGTCGAATCGACGAGATCTTGGAGGCGGGTCGTCGATCCGATCCGGATGGATTCGCCATCGGTATCGATTCCTGCGAGGTCGAGCGCCTGGAGATCGACGGCCGTCATGGGTTTGCGGCTCGGGTCGGCGTTGACGGAGGTTCCGCCGGCGATGATCACGGCATCAGGCCGTGCGTTGAGAGCTATCGCTTCGTCCAGAGACAACGGTCGGTGGTACTGCGTGATCATGTTTCTCTCTTCTCCTCTTCAGTCCCGTCTCTCTACTCTACCGACACGACCGGAATCCGGATACCGACCACCGATCCAAATCGAGTTGGTACATTGTTTCCTATGAGCACACTTCTGGTTCGCCACGCGCAGGTTCTCGCCACGATGGACGACGGCGGGACGGAGATCATTGATGGAGGTCTTTTCGTCGTTGACGGGTTCATCGAACAGGTCGGTTCTACGGCCGATCTCCCCGATACCGCTGATGAGGTGGTGGACCTCACCGGGCACGTGGTGTTGCCGGGACTCATCAACACCCATCATCACTTCTACCAAACACTGACCCGCGCTGTGCCAGGAGCCCAGGACGTCGGACTCTTCGACTGGCTTCGCACGCTCTATCCGATCTGGGCCCGACTCACGCCCGACGATGTGCGAATTTCGACCCAACTCGCACTCTCCGAACTGGCGCTATCCGGTTGCACGACCTCATCGGATCACCAGTACCTGTTCCCGAATGGTTCGAGCCTCGACGATCAGATCGAAGGTGCCGCGGCCGTGGGTCTGCGTTTCCACGCCGCGCGGGGATCGATGAGCCTGGGAGAGAGCGACGGGGGATTGCCCCCAGACTCGGTTGTGGAAGACGACGAGACGATCTTGTTGGACACGGAGCGAGTGATCAACGCATTCCACGATCCGACTCCAGGGGCGATGACACGGGTTGTCGTCGCACCGTGCTCCCCGTTCTCCGTCACGGCCGACCTGATGCGCGAGTCCGCCGAACTAGCGCGGCGCCACGACGTTCATCTCCACACCCACGTTGCTGAGACGCACGACGAGGAGCAGTTCTGCATCGAGACGTTCGGCCGCCGGCCCGTCGAACTCATGGAGGATCTGGGATGGGTGGGGAACGACGTGTGGTACGCCCACGGAATCTACATCAACGACGCGGAGATCGGGAGGCTCTCAGAGTCGGGAACCGGAGTCGCTCACTGTCCGTCGTCCAACATGCGTCTCGCATCCGGTATCGCACCCGTCCGGCGCTATCTTGCGTCTGACGTTCGGCTTGGTCTCGGTGTCGATGGCTCGGCCAGCAACGACGGCAGCCACCTGATCGGCGAAGCGCGTCAAGCGATGCTGCTGGCCCGACTCGCCGCGGCCCCGTCGATCGAAGGAGGTCGCCTCCTCACCGCACGGGAGGCATTGCGGATTGCCACCCGTGGCTCAGCCGCCGTGCTCGGCAGAGACGACGTCGGATCGCTCGAACCAGGGAAAGCAGCTGACTTCATCGCGATCTCGCTCGATCGCTTGGAGTATGCGGGGGCGCTCCACGATCCGGTCGCCGCGGTGCTCTTCGTCGCTCCGACCGGCGTCGACCACAACTACGTCCACGGGAAGCCGGTCGTGAAGGACGGCGAGTTGGTCGGCGTGGAGTTGCCAGCGTTGATCGAACAGCACAACACGGCGGCGGCGCGGCTGGTTGGGTAGATAGCCGCCAGCCGCCAGCACGGGACCCGAAGCCGGTGGTTGGTAGCTGGTAGCTGGTCGCTCAGCTCTTTCGCTGCCGGGTCATCGGCGTCGGCGCCGGCCGGTGGTGCTCAATGGACTAGGTTATGGGAATGGACTTCATTGCTGCTCACGACCTCGACGAAGCGCTCGCAGCGAAGGCTCATCAGCCGGACGCTCAGCTCCTCGCTGGAGGAACCGACCTCATGGTTGAGGTCAACCTTGCCCACCACCGACCGTCGCGAGTCCTCTCGCTGAGACGCGTCGAAGAACTCCGGGAGTTGACGGCCGACCGCATCGGTGCCGGCGTCACCTGGGCGCGTTTGGAACGAGACGGCCATCGCGGCCTCGCCCAAGCGGCAAGAACCGTTGGCTCGCCCCAGATCCGTGCCGCAGGAACGATCGGAGGGAACGTCGCAACGGCGAGCCCCGCCGGTGACGGCTTGCCCTGGATCGTCGCCGCAGAGGCTTCGATCGAGGTCCGTTCCAAGGAACGCGGAACCCGGACCATCCCATGGAACGATTTCTTCACCGGCGTGAAGCGGACCTCCCTGGCGGCCGACGAGATCATCACAGCGGTCGTGGTTCCCGAAGATGTGCCGGTCGCTCAGGAGTTCGCGAAGGTGGGCGCTCGCAACGCAATGGTGATTTCGACCGTGAGTTGCTTGGTCATGCGAGGCGATGACGGAATCCGTGTGGCGCTCGGGTCGGTCGCAACCACGCCGATGCGGGCCACTCGGGCCGAAGAGATGATCAATGCCGAGTCGACGATCTCGGATGCCGCGCTCGATGAGTTCGCTCGCATCGTCACCGAAGAGGTTCGGCCGATCACCGATCACCGATCAACCGAGGCATACCGGAGACACGCCTCCGGTGTACTGGCGAGACGGCTTGTGGAACGGAGTCTCCGATGAATGTCACGATCACCATCAACGGTGAGGAACGCACTCTCGACGTCACCGGACACGAGAGCCTCCTGAACGTTCTCAGGAACGATCTCGGACTTCCGGGGACCAAGGACGCTTGTGAACAAGGCGAGTGCGGATCATGCACCGTCGTCTTCGAAGGCGAAGCTGTGTGCTCGTGCCTCGTCATGGCAGCAGATGCCGACGGGTCATCGGTGACCACCGTCGAAGGACTCTCCTCCGATGGACACCTCCATCCCGTTCAGGAGGCGATGCTTGCCGAGGGCGCGGTCCAATGTGGCTTCTGCACCCCGGGAATTGTCGTGGCCGGCTCCCATCTGCTCGACTCCAATCCGCACCCGACCGAGATCGAACTTAAGGAGGCGCTCTCCGGCAACATCTGCCGATGTACCGGCTACGGAGCGATTCTGCGGGCATTTGAGACTGTGACGGGGGAGAGATCATGACGACACGCCTCAAATCTACGGTCAAGGGCGGAATCGGGTCCAGTGTGCTTCGGCCAGACGGCAAATCGAAGGTCACAGGGAAGTTTGAATACGCGTCCGATCTCTCATCGGAGGACATGCTGTGGGGCGCCACCTTGCGAAGCCCGCACGCTCACGCTCGCCTTCTGAAGATCGACACCGCTCCTGCGAAGGCCATGGCCGGAGTCCGCGCGGTCCTGACCCAGGACGACGTCCCTGGTGAGCCGCTCTTCGGGCAAGAAGAGCAGGACCAGCCGGTGTTCTGTGACGGCGTGGCCCGCTTCTGGGGAGAGCCGGTCGCGGTCGTGGCCGCCGATGACGAGGAGACGGCCCGCCTTGCCGCCGCCGCGATCGTGGTCGAGTGGGAGCCGCTGGCACCTCTCGTTGATCCAGACAAGGCAGCCGAGGAGGGCTCGACGTTCCGGGATCTCAAGGTCAGCCGCGGCGACGAGTCGGCCACCGGCGCAGTCGTTGTCGAAGGGTTCTACGAGACCGCAACGCAAGATCAGGCTCCGCTTGGACCCGAGGCCGGGTTCGCCATTCCCGACGGCGAAGGTGGTCTCGATCTGTACGTTACGAGCCAGTGGATCCACGTCGACCATCGCCAGATCATCGCCTGTCTCGCCATGGAGCCGGACGAGATCCGTTGCCACCCGGCAGGGATCGGCGGTGCCTTCGGGTCCCGCGAGGACATCTCGCTACACATTCACGTCGCCATGCTCTCGTTGGCAACCGGTCGTCCCGTGAAGATGACGTACGACCGCTCCGAGTCGTTTGTCGGCCATGTCAAGCGGCATCCGTCTCGGATGTGGTATCGCCACGAGGCCGATGAGGACGGGAAACTTGTGAAGGTCGAGGCCCGACTCATTCTCGACGGCGGGGCATACGCACACACGAGTCGCGCGGTGATCGCCAACGCCGCCTACTTCGTGGTCGGACCGTACAACTGCGATAACGTGATCGTTGAAGCGTCGGCCGTGAAGACGAACAACCCACCGTGTGGGGCGATGCGTGGATTCGGTGCCGTGCAGACCTGCTTCGGATCTGAGATGCAGATGGATCGCCTTGCTGAGGCTCTTGACATGGATCCGCTCGAACTACGGCGACGCAATTTCCTGGCTGCCGGTGACCCTCTCGCCACGTCCGGGCAGATCATCGATGGGTCGCTCCCGACGCTCGCTGTGTTGGATGCCGTCGAGGCGATCCCGCTTCCCGACGACAAAGTTGAGGATGATCCCCAACTGTTGCCCGGCGGCACCGGACTCACGACGCCTGCTTCATCGGTCGTGCGCGGGGTTGGCTACGCCGTCAACATCAAGAACCTCGCATTCTCGGAAGGCTTCGACGACTTCTCTGAAGCTCGCGCGGTCATGACCACTGATGGTGTGGAGATCCACACCGCAGCGATGGAAGTGGGCCAGGGCCTCGTCACGGTGTGTCAGCAGATCGCCAGGACGATTCTGGGGACGGATGACGTCGAAGTCGTGTGGGACGACACATCGCAGATCGGCTCGGCCGGTTCGACGTCGGCTTCACGCCAGACACAGATGACCGGAGGAGCGGTGCATGCTGCCTCTGTCGGGCTTCGAGACAAGATCCTCGCCGCCCATGGGGGAGACGAACTCCTCGACGATGGCGTCTACCTACGGGACGAATTGGTCGCGACGGTCGAGCAGATCTGCGCCGATGGCCCCGTCGAGAACCATGTGCAGTTCCGTCACCCCGAGACGTTTCCGCCCGACGAAGACGGTCAAGGCGATGTTCATGCAGGATTCGTCGTGTCGGCACACCGGGCAGTTGTTGACGTCGACCCGGAACTCGGCTTGGTTCGCGTTGTCCAGGTCGACACGGCCCAGGACGTAGGCAAGGCGCTGAACCCACAGGCGATCGTCGGTCAGCTCGAGGGAGGCACCCTTCAGGGGGTCGGCCTCGCCGTCATGGAGCAGCTGGTTGTCGACGGTGGCGTCATCAGGAACCCCACGTTCACGGACTATCTCATCCCGACCTTCGTGGATGCTCCCTCTGTGAACACTCGAGTCATCGAGGAGGGCGATCACTTCGGCCCATTCGGGGCGAAGGGGATCGGGGAGTCGCCGACGATCAGCTCCACGCCTGCGGTCGTTGCAGCGATTCGAGCGGCGACGGGCAGAGACCTGACCCGGGTTCCCGTGCTTCCTGAGGACATCATCGGAATCTGAGACATGCCCGCGGTCACCGGAGTAGTCCTTGCTGCCGGAGCCTCCGAACGTATGGGGGGGTCCAAGCTCCTCCTGCCCTTCCGGGGTTCGACCGTGCTCAATACGACGATCGCAGCGGTCGAGGCCAGCCGCGTCGGTCGGGTGATCATCGTCACCGGTGCGCGTGCCGAAGCGGTCGAAGCCTCACTCGGAACCGTGATCGGCTCCTCCCCCTCAGGAGGAGGAGCCGCCGGAGGGGGTCGTGGGAGTCGCCAGCCGCCAGCCGCCAGCCGCCAGCCCGAAGGGCTATCTCCTGATCTGACTCCGTCGTTCACCGTCGTGCGAAACTCGGACTATCGCCGAGGGAACATGTCCTCGTTGCTGACGGCGACCGACGACGACCCGGACGCAGGGGCGTTCATCGTCGTACCGGGCGATCAACCGATGATCCGTGTTGGCGTGCTCGATGCGATGGTCGATCTTTGGATCGAAGAGGGCCCGTGGGCAGCTGTAACCGCATACAGCGATCGGATCGCCCATCCATTCCTCTTGTCCCGCACGGCGATCGAGTCCATGGAAGAGATGACGGGGGAGAAGGTGCTCGGTCGAATCCTCATCGATTCGAACGATGACCGGGTGGCACGGCTTTGCGCTTCCTACGAAGCTCCCCGCGATGTGAACACGCCGGACGACTATGAGGCGCTTCTTCGCGGTAGATCAGTAGATCAGTAGATCAGTACTGCTCTGCCGCCCTCTAGGAATCGACCATCGGGCGAGGATGTAGGCTATTGGGAGTACAGGAGACAAAGCGCAAAGAGCCGGGTAGCACTGCTGGTGGACGAGTCAGAAGAGGAGTTGATCTGATCATGGGTCGAGAGTTTGGACCGCGTAGAGCGACATGGGTTGAGGTTTCGGAGCCCGCAGAGGGGATGCCGGAGGATCTGGCAGCTTTGGAGCGGTTCGACACGGTGTATCGGGGCTTGTGCGCGGTGTTGTTCAACTACGCGCAGTCCGGGCATCCAGGCGGATCGGTCTCGTCAGGGCACATCGTCGCTGGGCTGCTGTTCGACGGCATGGACTACGACATCAGTGATCCGAACCGGTCAGACCAGGATCTTCTCTCGTACTCGGCAGGCCACAAGGCGCTCGGCTTGTACGCCTTGTGGGCGCTGCGCGACGAGATCACGCGAATCGCTCACCCCGAACTGCTGCCCGATGCGGTGAACGAAAGGCTGCGCTTTGAGGACCTGCTCGGGTTCCGTCGCAACGTGACCCGTCGGGCCCCGCTGTTCCAGCGTTTCAACTCGAAAGCTCTCGACGGGCACCCGACGCCTGCGACGCCGTTCGTGAAGCTGTCGACCGGCGCATCCGGGATCGGAGTCGGATCATCGCTTGGCCTCGCCGTGGCGGCGGCGGATGCCTACGGCGATGACGCTCCCTGGGTGCATCTGATCGAGGGTGAAGGGGGCCTGACACCGGGACGCGTAGTTGAGGCCACGGCATTTGCAGGCACGTCTGGTCTGTCGAACGCGGTGATGCACGTCGACTGGAACCAATCCTCGATCGACTCGGACGCGGTAACCCGTGAAGGCAACCGGCCCGGCGACTATGTGCAATGGGATCCGAAGGAGCTCTTCTATCTCCACGACTGGAACGTCATCGACGTGCCAGACGGCTTCGACTTCGGGCTGGTGCTCACCGCCCAGCGGATGGCAGCCGGGATGGACAACGGTCAGCCCACAGCGATCGTGTATCGCACGACGAAGGGGTGGCGGTACGGGATCGAGGGGAAGAAGTCGCACGGTGGCGGTCACGCAATGTGCAGCGATGAGTTCTTCGAGACTCAACGACCTGTCTTCGGCGACAGCGTGGATTCCTGGGAGAGGCCGGACCCATCGGATCCGGTGGCCGTCGAAGCAGCCCAGTGGGCGGCACTCGAACGGTATCGAGCAATGCTGCAGGCCGATACGATGACGGCGGCAATCGCCGATCGGATCGCAGGAGCGAAGGATCGGCTCGACACCCGGGAGCGGAAACTCCGTGATGGGGTTCCGGACGTGGAGCGACTGTTCGCAGCGGCGGATCCGGCGACAGTTCCTGGAGAACTGGTCCTTGAGCCGGGTAGCAAGCTGGCTCTGCGACAGGCGTTGGGCAAGACCCTTGGCTATCTGAACCGGGAGTCCGATGGGGCGATCCTGATCGGAGCCGCGGACCTGCTTGGGTCGACCGCGATCTCGGACGTGGCGGCCGGTTTTCCCGCCGGCTTCTACCACCGAGCGTCGAATCCGGATGCCCGGTCGTTGTCGGTCGGCGGCATCTGTGAGGACGGATTGTCGTGCGTGCTGTCGGGGGCATCGGCTTTCGGCACTCACGTGGGTGCCGTGGCGTCGTATGCGGCGTTCCTCGCCCCGCTGGGACATATCCCGGCCCGGTTGCATGCCATCGGAAATCAGGCACGCCAGGAGACCGAGCCGGGTCCGTACCGGCCGTTCATGCTCGTGTGTGCTCATGCGGGAGTGAAGACCGGCGAGGACGGTCCCACCCACGCCGATCCCCAGGCGCTGCAGGTGCTCCAGGAGAACTTCGTTCCCGGCACGGGTATCACGTTGACTCCCTGGGAACCGGCGGAGATGTGGCCCCTCGTGGCGGCAGCCTTCCAGGCCCGTCCTGCTCTGATCGCACCGTTCGTCACTCGTCCGGGTGAGATCGTTCCCGATCGTGACGCTCTGGGTTTGGCGCCGGCCGGCATGGCCGCTCAGGGGATCTACAAGCTCCGCGGTGCCACTGGTACACCCGACGGCACGGTTGTGTTGCAGGGGTCTGCGGTGGCCTACGCGTTCATCGACGAGACGCTTCCTCTCCTGGAGGAGGCCGGGATCGATCTCGACGTCTACCTGGTCACATCGGCTGAGTTGTTCGATCGTCTGTCAGTCGACGAGCAGCGAGCGATCTACCCGGAAGCGACAGCACAGCAGGCGATGGGTATCACCGGGTTCACACTGCCGACCACCTATCGGTGGATTCGCAGCGATCTGGGCCGTGCTCACACGATGTATCCCTTCCAGCAGGGCCACTACCTGAGCTCCGGCGTCGGGGACATGGTCGTTCACGAAGCCGGTCTCGACGGCGACGGACAGCTGGCAAGGATCAAGGCCTATGTCGCGGCCCTGAAGAAGTAGATCAGTAGCAAGTAGCAAGTAGATCAGTAGCAAGTAGAACGGGTCGGTCCACATGGACCGACCCGTTCACTGATCTACTGATCTACTGATCTACTGATCTACTGATCTACTGATCTACTGATCTACT
>RCNG010000560.1_pt1 | contig 17399 bp, 11 predicted proteins | sample 2041371 | NCBI WGS metagenome assembly RCNG01 (sample SAMN09708227, study PRJNA481090) | Marine sediment metagenome, whole genome shotgun sequencing project. | biome: marine sediment; feature: ocean; material: sediment; isolation source: Sewage treatment plant 1 marine sediment (STP1) ... | reverse complement strand
CCGGAAGGTACCGAGATGGTGATGCCGGGTGATAACGTAAAAATGACAGTGACCCTGATCAACCCGATTGCGATGGAAGAAGGCTTACGCTTTGCGATTCGTGAAGGTGGTCGTACCGTTGGTGCGGGTGTGGTTGCAAAAATTATCGAGTAATAATTTACTCTAAACAAGTATAGCGGGAGGTATGACATTGTCTTACCACTCGCTACGACGTACACGGATGTAGGAAGTGCAGATATTGCAGGAGCAAAAAATATCTGCCTGTTAGGCCAGTGGCTCAATTGGTAGAGCAGCGGTCTCCAAAACCGCAGGTTGGGGGTTCGAGTCCCTCCTGGCCTGCCAACATTAATAAGATGGCAGGTGGTTAAAATGGTCGCCAAGACCGAAGAAGTAGTTTCAAACAAGCTGGATACATTCAAGCTGTTGCTAGCAATAGTTGTGCTGTTACTTGGTATTGTTGGTTTTTATTACTACGAAGCTGAGTCGCAGCTATATCGCGTGCTGGGCGTTGTTTTTGCAGCAATAGTGGCTATTGCTATCAGTTCAACCACAAACCTGGGCCAGGGTTTAATTGGTTTCGCTCGTGAAGCACGTATGGAAGTGCGCAAAGTTGTATGGCCAACGCGTCAGGAAACCGTGCAGACAACCTTTATGGTTATCGTTGCTGTAATTATTATCGGTATCTTTCTCTGGTTGATCGATATGGTGCTGGCGCAGGCAATTCAGCTGATAACAGGAGGTGCATAGATTATGGCTAAACAGTGGTATGTTGTGCATGCTTATTCAAATTTTGAAGGCAAAGTAAAGGCTTCATTGGAAGAGCATATTCGCCTTGCGGGCATGGAAGACATGTTCGGTCAGATTTTGATTCCTACCGAAGAAGTGGTTGAGATTAGAGATGGTGTTAAACGTCGTTCAGAGCGTAAGTTTTTTCCTGGCTATGTGCTGGTGGAAATGGAGATGAATGATGAAACCTGGCATATGGTAAAAGATGTGCCTAAAGTAATGGGATTTATTGGTGGTACCAAAGATCAGCCGGCACCGATTACAGAAAAAGAAGCGATGACTATTATTAATGCTGTCGCTGAAGGCGTAGAGAAGCCAAAACCAAAAGTTTTATACCAGCCTGGTGAAGTAGTGCGTGTTACCGATGGGCCATTCAATGACTTTAATGGCGTGGTTGAAGAAGTGGATTATGATCGTAATCGTTTGAAGGTTGCGGTACTAATTTTTGGTCGTTCAACACCTGTCGATTTAGAATTTAGTCAGGTGGAGAAAGGTTAAGAGATAGTTTTAAGTTGGCAGTTAAAAGCGTTTGTTTTTACTGCAAACTGATAACTGCCAACTTTTTTTGTGTATAAAATCAGAGTTTTTAAAAAACTGATTTATTTTTAACAAATAGAGCGGGGAGCCCGAATTAACTGATGGTTGATCAGTTTTTGTGAGACAAGGCAAAACTTGACGAATAAGCGGAGTGTACTTTTGTACATGAGCATTATGAGAAAAGTTTTAACGCAGTATCACAGAAAATGAGCGGCTAGCAGAAGTACGGCGTTTGCACCCGGGAGAGTAAGATGGCTAAAAAAGTCGACGCGTATATCAAGTTGCAAGTGCCTGCGGCTGAAGCAAACCCAAGTCCACCGGTTGGTCCTGCATTAGGGCAGCATGGTGTCAATATTATGGAATTCTGTAAAGCCTTTAATGCTAAGACGCAGAAGATGGAAAAAGGCATGCCTACTCCTGTTGTTATTACTGTTTATAACGACAAGAGTTTTACCTTTATCACCAAAACACCGCCAGCTTCTATTCTTTTGAAGAAAGCAGCAGGCCTGACTAAAGGTAGCAGTGAGCCACACATAAACAAAGTGGGCAAAGTTAACCGTGCGCAATTAGAAGAGATTGCATCCACCAAAATGCCTGATTTAACAGCGGCTGATATGGATGCAGCGGTACGCACCATTGCTGGTAGTGCGCGTAGTATGGGTATTGAGACAGAGGGTGTTAACTAATGGCTAAATTATCTAAACGCAGAAAAGCAATTGCTGAAAAAATTGATAACGAAAAAGTTTATGCACTGGAAGACGCGCTAACTTTATTAAAAGACCTGTCCACTGTTAAGTTTACTGAGTCAGTTGATATCAGTGTAAACCTTGGTGTAGATCCTAAGAAGAGTGATCAGGTTGTTCGTGGCGCGACTGTGTTACCAAATGGTAGTGGTAAAGAAGTTCGCGTGGCAGTATTTACTGATGGTGATAATGCAAAAGCGGCAAAAGAAGCCGGTGCTGATATCGTTGGTATGGATGACCTTGCTGCTGAAGTTAAAAAAGGCATCATGGACTTTGATGTTGTTATTGCTTCACCCGACGCAATGCGCGTAGTTGGACAGCTGGGTCAGATTTTGGGTCCTCGCGGTTTAATGCCTAATCCTAAGGTGGGTACGGTTACCCCTGATGTTGCTGGCGCTGTTAAAAACGCTAAAACAGGTCAGGTTCGTTACCGTGTAGACAAAGCAGGCATTATTCATTGTTCTGTTGGTATAGTTAAGTTTGACGTGCCTCAGTTAAAAGAAAATATTGAGAGTTTGATTGCTGATTTAATTAAAGCAAAACCAACTGCAGCAAAAGGTGTATTCGTTAAGAAAATTTCTGTTTCAACAACCATGGGCCCTGGCCTGCTTGTTGATCAGTCGCTATACGCTTAATTTTTAAATAAAAGTGTGTGGGGCGGGGTAGCTGTTTTATAGCGCGGTCCGGCATGCTGGAACAACGAATTTGTAATTGCTCAATGATTTGTTGAGCAATTACGAAGATTTGACAGCCGAGTTAGTGTTTTAAAGATATTGTTTAAAGCAGGCCGGTGTCGTCATAGACCGTAGGTGTAACAGCAGCTGGACATTATTCCAGTTGTAATTACTTAATTTCCTACGTAGATGGTGAATTTCGAAAGAAAGCACCTTTTTGGATTATGTATGTTGCATGATCTGTTTAAACTTGGCTGGGTTAATGATTATTAGTTATTAATCCTGGCTTATAACAGGAGAGCTAAAGTGGCACTAAATCTTGAAAGCAAGAAAGCTATTGTCGCTGAAGTTTCTACAATTGCCGCCAGTGCACTTTCAGCAGTTGCTGCTGAATATCGCGGTGTGACTGTGGGAGACATGACTGAGTTACGTGCTAAAGCGCGTGCTGAAGGCGTTTATCTTAAAGTCGCGAAAAATTCACTGGTAAAACGTGCAGTTGAAGGTACAGAGTTCGAGTGTATGCAGGATGAGCTGAAAGGACCGCTTATTATGGCGTTCTCTCAGGGAGATCCAGGCGCAGCCGCTCGACTTATTAAGAATTTTTCAAATGATAATGACAAACTCATCGCCAAAGTAATTGCAATTGGCGGTGAAGTGTTACCTATCGAGCAACTGGAAGCGCTATCTAAATTGCCAACACGTGATCAGGCGATTGCAATGTTGATGGCAGTGATGAAAGCACCTATCGAAAAATTCGTTCGTACTCTCAACGAGCCCACCGCGAAAATGGTTCGCACTGTGGCTGCTGTGCGTGATCAAAAGCAGGCCACTGCTTAGAAAGGCTAGGGCCTGGGCATTTTACGTAGAAGCTGACTGACGCTTTATAAATATTTTTATTAACTTTTTAAATTAAAAACTGGAGAGAATCATGGCTGTTTCTAAAGATGAGATTCTGGAAACTATTTCTAATATGTCTGTAATGGATGTTGTAGATCTTATTGGGGCAATGGAAGAAAAATTTGGCGTATCTGCAGCGGCTGCTGTCGCTGCGGCACCTGCTGCTGGCGATGGTGGTGGTGAAGCTGCTGCTGAGAAAGATGAGTTTGATGTTGTATTAACCAGCTTCGGCGCAAATAAAGTTGCTGTTATTAAAGCGGTTCGTGCAATCACAGGTTTAGGTCTGAAAGAAGCGAAAGACGCAGTAGAAAGTGCGCCGACTACAGTTAAAGAAGCAGCATCTAAAGCTGATGCAGAAACAGTGCAAAAGCAGCTTGAAGAAGCTGGCGCATCTGTCGAGCTTAAATAGAGGTGTTGCGCTGAGCTTGGTGACCCTTACAGGGTTTGCTGAATCAGCGAGCGGGCAGGCTGGAAACACTGTTTAAAGACAGTGTTTTCCCGGCCTTTTCCCGTTTCCGTATGGAAAATAGCTGGATAGTGAATAGTAATAACTGCTCGGATTGCCTCTAAAACTTGTTAGTTCAAGGCAAAAAATGCGATTTTATTATAAATAAATGAGTATTTTTTAACGTAGAAATGACAAGTTTTAGAGGTGAGCCGAGAAGTTATAAATAAAATTTAGATTAAACGAGGATTACTGATGACATATTCTTTTACCGAGAAAAAACGACTACGCAAGGATTTCGGTAAGCGTCCACCTGTGCTGGATGTTCCCTATTTGTTATCAATGCAAATTGATTCATTCCGTGGTTTTTTGCAATCAGATAAAATAGCGGCACAACGATTGTCAACTGGATTACAGGGTGCTTTTGAATCAGTATTCCCCATTGTAAGTTACTCAGGTCATGTGAAATTACAGTTTGTTGAATATAAGCTGGGTAAACCTGTATTTGATGTTAAAGAGTGCCAGCTTCGTGGCATGACTTATGCGGCACCACTACGTGTGATTTTACGTCTTGAAATATATGATAAAGACAGCAAAAAGAAAACCACGCCAAAAGAAGTAAAAGAGCAAGAAGTTTTCATGGGCGAAATGCCCTTAATGACCGACAACGGTACCTTTGTTATAAATGGTACAGAACGAGTAATTGTGTCTCAGTTGCATCGCTCACCGGGTGTGTTATTTGACCATGATAAAGGCAAAACGCATTCCTCCGGCAAGATCTTATATTCTGCACGTGTTATCCCTTATCGTGGTTCATGGCTTGATTTTGAGTTCGATCCTAAAGACGCGGTATTTGTTCGTATTGACCGTCGTCGTAAATTGCCGGCATCAATTCTGTTACGTTCTTTGGGGTATAACAACGAAGAGATTCTTGATATTTTCTTTGAAAGTATCGAGTACACCTTTACCAAGGAAGGCGTGAGTTTTGAATTAGTGCCTGAGCGTCTACGTGGTGATACCGCAAATTTTGATATTACTGCGGGTAAAGAGGTTATTGTTGAAACCGGCAAACGCGTGACTATGCGTCACATTAAAATGCTAGAGGCGAAAAAAGTTAAAAAACTGAATGCACCGCTGGATTACCTGGTAGGTAAAATACTGGCAACTGATCTTATCGATGAAGAGACCGGTGAAGTGATGGTGCCGGCAAATGCGGAATTCACTGAAGAATTAATCGCTTTTGTTCAGGAAAAAGGCATTAAAAGCGTGAATGTAATATATACCAACGATCTGGATACCGGGCCGTTTATCTCTAACACTTTAGTGGTTGATAGCACTACAACCAAGCTTGAAGCGCAGATAGAAATTTATCGTATGATGCGTCCGGGTGAGCCGCCAACAAAAGACGCGGCTGAGAACCTGTTTAATAATCTGTTTTTCTCTGCAGAACGTTATGATATTTCAAAAGTGGGTCGGATGAAGTTTAATCGTCGCCTGCAGCGCGATACCTCTGAAGGTCCCGGTGTGCTTTATGATCATCGTCATTTCAGTACGCGTAAAGATGAGTATGCAAAAGACTTATGTGAAACGCTGGGCGAGATTTCAGATATTATTTCGGTAATGAAAGAGCTGATCTCGATTCGAAATGGAACCGGCACGGTAGATGATATAGACCACCTGGGTAATCGTCGTATCCGTAGTGTTGGCGAGATGGCAGAAAACGTTTTCCGCGTAGGTCTGGTTCGTGTTGAACGTGCAGTGAAGGAACGTTTGACTACCGCTGAGCAAGATGGTTTGATGCCGCAGGATCTGATTAATGCGAAACCGGTTGCCGCTGCAGTGAAAGAGTTCTTTGGCTCAAGCCAGCTATCTCAATTTATGGATCAGAATAATCCATTATCTGAAGTTACCCATAAACGTCGTATTTCTGCCTTAGGTCCAGGCGGTCTGACACGTGAACGTGCTGGTTTTGAAGTGCGTGACGTGCACCCAACACATTATGGTCGAGTATGTCCGATTGAGACACCCGAGGGACCAAATATTGGCTTGATCAACTCACTGGCGGTGTATGCACGTACCAATGCGTATGGCTTCCTGGAAACTCCTTATCGTAAAATTGAAAATGGTGTAGCAACGGATGAGATTGATTATCTCTCAGCTATTGAAGAAGGGACTTTTATTATAGCGCAGGCAAATGCCACGATGAATGCCAAAGGCAAGTTACAGGATGAGATGGTGTCATGTCGTCATTTGAATGAATTCTCATTATACTCACCTGCTGAGGTGCAGTATATGGATGTATCACCACGACAGATTGTTTCTGTTGCGGCGTCGCTGATTCCATTCCTTGAGCACGACGATGCTAACCGCGCTTTGATGGGCTCCAATATGCAACGTCAGGCAGTTCCTACTTTACGTGCGGATAAACCGCTGGTCGGTACTGGCATGGAGCGTGCGGTTGCGCATGATTCAGGTGCTTCTGTGGTTGCCACGCGTGGCGGTATTATTGATTCAGTCGATGCTTCACGTATAGTAATTCGTGCGCATGAGACTGAAGCGGCGGATGCTTCTACCGGTGTTGATATTTACAACCTGACCAAATATACCCGCTCAAATCAGAATACCTGTATTAATCAGCGTCCCCTGGTACGTATTGGAGATAGCGTGCAACGTGGCGATATTATTGCTGATGGTCCATCAACGGACATGGGTGAACTGGCATTGGGTCAAAACATGCTGGTTGCATACATGGCATGGAATGGGTACAACTTCGAGGACTCCATCATTATTTCTGAGCGTGTGGTTGAAGAAGATCGTTACACCACTATCCATATTCAGGAATTAAGCAGTGTCGCACGTGATACTAAACTGGGATCTGAAGAAATTACCGCCGATATTCCAAATGTCAGTGAAAGCCTGTTATCCAAACTGGATGAATCCGGGGTGGTTTATGTAGGCGCAGAAGTTAAACCGGGTGATATTCTGGTCGGTAAAGTGACGCCAAAAGGTGAGACCCAGCTAACCGCAGAAGAAAAACTGCTACGAGCCATTTTTGGTGAAAAAGCCTCGGATGTTAAAGATTCATCATTGCGTGTATCAGGAAGCACTTTTGGTACCGTTATTGGTGTGCAGGTGTTCACCCGTGATGGTGTAGACAAAGATAAACGTGCAATGGAAATTGAAGAAGAAGAAATTATTTCTGTGAAGAAAGATGTCGATGCTCAATGGCGCATTATCGAACAAGATTTGTTTGCTCGTATGGAAAATGTATTCACCGGTAAACAGGCAGCCGGTGGTCCGGCTGGGCTGAAGTCGGGTGATAAAATCACAGCAGCTTATCTGAAAGATCTGGATCATAAAGAGTGGATGAATATCCGCCTTAAAGATGAGCAGGAAAACGCACGCATCGAAGAGCTGACGAAACAGCATAAAGAGCAACGTGAGCTGTTAGATTCCTACTTTACTGAAAAGAAAGACAAACTTACAGCAGGTGATGATCTGGCGCCAGGTGTGTTGAAGATGGTTAAAGTTTATCTTGCTGTTAAACGTCGTATGCAGCCGGGTGATAAAATGGCTGGTCGTCATGGTAATAAAGGTGTGGTTTCAACCATCGTTCCGGTTGAGGATATGCCGCACACTGCTGATGGCACACCTGTCGATATAATTCTGAATCCATTGGGCGTGCCTTCACGTATGAACGTCGGTCAGGTTCTGGAAACACACCTTGGTATGGCGGCAAAAGGTCTGGGTGATGTTATCAGCAATATGCTGGACGAGAAAAAGTCGGTGACTGAGATTCGTAAATTCCTGAATGAAATTTATAACCACAACGAAAACAAGGTGGATCTGAAGTCATTTAGTGATGAGGAGTTGCTGGAGATGGCGAACAATCTGCGTAAAGGTGTGCCAATGGCAACGCCAGTATTTGATGGCGCAGAAGAGCAGGAGATTCACCGTATGCTAGAACTGGCCGGGTTGCCAGTAAGTGGCCAGACTACCTTGTACGATGGTCGTACCGGTCAGCAGTTTGATAACCCGGTTACCATAGGTTACAAATACATGCTGAAGCTGAACCACCTGATTGATGACAAGATGCATGCTCGTTCAACTGGACCCTACAGCCTGGTCACGCAACAACCTTTAGGCGGTAAGGCGCAGTTCGGTGGTCAGCGCTTTGGAGAAATGGAAGTGTGGGCGCTGGAAGCATACGGTGCTGCGTATACCTTGCAGGAAATGCTAACAGTCAAGTCTGATGACGTGGCTGGTCGTAATAAGATGTACAAAAACATTGTAGATGGTAACCATCATATGGAGCCGGGAATGCCTGAGTCCTTCAATGTATTACTTAAAGAGATTCGTGCTTTAGGTATCAACATTGAGCTGGAACTGGAGAATAAGTCCTAAGCGGACAATCTTCAGGCATATACCGTACGCACCGCGTAACCATATATAAATACGTAACTATATACAGCAGACAGGATTTAGGGCAATGAAAGACTTACTTAAGCTCATTAAACAACCAGGCCAGAACGAAGATTTTGATGCAATTAAAATTAGCCTAGCGTCACCAGCGCAAGTTCAGTCCTGGTCTTTCGGTGAAGTAAAAAAACCGGAAACCATTAACTATCGTACATTTAAACCAGAACGTGACGGTCTGTTCTGTGCCAAAATTTTTGGTCCGGTTAAAGACTATGAGTGTTTATGTGGTAAATATAAACGTCTAAAACATCGTGGTGTCGTCTGTGAAAAATGCGGTGTTGAAGTTACTCAGTCAAAAGTGCGTCGTGAGCGTATGGGTCATATTGACCTGGCCAGTCCGGTCGCACACATCTGGTATCTGAAATCACTGCCATCACGTATCGGTCTGCTGTTAGACATGACTTTACGTGAAATCGAACGTATCCTGTATTTTGAAGCCTTTGTTGTTATCGAGCCAGGATTGACTACGCTTGAAAAAGGCCAGTTATTAACCGATGAGTCTTATCTTGAAGCCATTGAAGAGCATGGTGACGAGTTTGATGCACGTATGGGTGCAGAGGCGGTTCGTGAAATGCTGAAGAGCCTGGTACTGGAAGAAGAAAAAATTCAGATTCGTGAAGATATGGGGGCAACCAAGTCTGAAACCAAGCTGAAACGTCTGGCAAAACGCCTTAAATTAGTCGAGTCATTTATCGCTTCAGGTAATCGTCCGGAATGGATGATTATGACTATTCTGCCAGTGTTACCACCCGATTTACGTCCCCTGGTGCCACTGGATGGTGGTCGTTTTGCCACTTCTGATCTAAACGATTTATACCGTCGTGTAATCAATCGTAACAATCGTCTGAAACGGTTACTGGAATTATATGCGCCCGACATTATTGTACGCAATGAAAAACGTATGTTGCAGGAATCCGTTGATGCGCTGATGGATAACGGTCGTCGTGGTCGCGCCATTACCGGTACTAACAAGCGTCCGCTGAAATCGTTAGCCGACATGATTAAAGGTAAACAGGGTCGTTTCCGTCAGAACCTGTTAGGTAAGCGTGTTGACTATTCTGGTCGTTCGGTGATTGTGGTTGGTCCGACACTGAAACTGCACCAGTGTGGTTTGCCGAAGAAAATGTCACTTGAACTGTTCAAGCCATTTATCTTTAATAAATTATTACGCCGTGGCCTGGCTACAACCATTAAAGCCGCAAAGAAAATGGTTGAAAAAGAAGGTGTGGAAGTTTGGGATATTCTTGATGAAGTTATCCGCGAACATCCGGTCATGCTTAATCGTGCGCCAACTTTGCATAGATTAGGTATCCAGGCATTTGAGCCAGTACTGATTGAAGGTAAAGCGATTCAATTGCACCCACTGGTATGTACTGCATTTAATGCTGACTTTGACGGTGACCAGATGGCTGTACACATACCGTTATCGATTGAAGCGCAGTTAGAAGCGCGTACATTAATGCTGGCAACAAACAACATTCTGTCCCCCGCCTCAGGCGACCCGATTATTGTACCGTCGCAGGATATCGTACTGGGCCTGTATTACATGACACGTGAATCAATCAACGTAAAAGGCGAAGGTATGGTGTTTGCTGATGTTGATGAAGTGCATCGCGCGTATGATAGTGGCGCTGCGCATCTACAGGCAAAGGTTAAAGCTCGCATTAAAGAAGTTGTCTTTAATGATGAAGGTGAGCTGGAAGAGCGCTACACCATTGTCGATACCACGGTAGGCCGTGCCATCCTGTCAGAAATTATCCCAGCAGGCATAGCTTACGAATTAGTCAATAAAGATCTGGGTAAAAAAGCCATTTCAAACCTGATTAACTCCTGTTACCGCCAGGTTGGTTTGAAAGAAACCGTTATTTTTGCCGACCATTTAATGTACACCGGTTTCAGGTATTCAACCCGTTCAGGCATCTCTATCTGTATTAACGATATGGTCATTCCTGAAGAAAAACAAACCTTACTGTCTGCTGCTGATGCAGAAGTAAAAGAAATTCAGCAGCAATACTCGTCTGGTCTGGTTACTAACGGTGAACGTTATAACAAGGTGGTGGACATCTGGTCACATGCCAATGAAGCGGTTGCAAAAGCCATGATGGATAAGCTCAGCACGGTCGAAGTGGAAGATGCCCAGGGCAATATGGTTAAACAGCCTTCATTTAATAATATTTTTGTAATGGCTGATTCCGGTGCTCGTGGTTCCGCCGCGCAGATTCGTCAGTTAGCGGGTATGCGTGGTTTGATGGCGAAACCGGACGGCTCGATTATTGAAACACCCATTACTGCGAACTTCCGTGAAGGACTTAATGTATTACAGTACTTTATTTCTACACATGGTGCTCGTAAAGGCCTGGCGGATACCGCGTTAAAAACAGCGAACTCCGGTTATCTGACACGTCGACTGGTAGACGTCGCGCAGGACATGGTTATCCTGAAACAAGACTGTAAAACGGATAATGGTATGCTGGTACAGTCAATCATCGAAGGCGGTGATGTTGTTATGCCATTGAGTGAGCTGGTACTGGGTCGTGTGGTTGCTCGTGATGTGGTTAATACCGATGATGAAGTATTGATTGCTCGTGATACTTTACTTGATGAGCAATGGGTTGAACAGCTTGACGAAATGGGCGTTGATGAAATCTTTGTGCGCTCAGTTATTACCTGTGAAAACAAACAGGGCGTATGTTCAATGTGTTATGGCCGTGACCTGGCGCGTGGCCATCTGGTCAACCACGGTGAAGCGGTTGGTGTAATTGCAGCCCAGTCGATTGGTGAGCCGGGCACACAGCTGACCATGCGTACTTTCCATATTGGTGGTGCGGCCAGTCGTTCTGCAGCAGCAAACAGCATCAGTGTGAAAACTACAGGTACCGTTCGTTTGCATAACATTAATGTTGTGCCTCAGACCAGTGGTAACCTGGTGGCGGTTTCCCGTTCTGGTGAACTGGGTATAACTGATGATCAGGGTCGTGAGCGTGAGTTATATAAAATTCCTTATGGTGCGGTGATTTCTGTTGAAGAAGGCGGTGCCGTCACTGGTGGGCAGGTTGTCGCAACCTGGGATCCGCATACACACCCGATTATTACCGAGGTAGAAGGTAAAGTTAAATTTACTGATTTTGCTGATGGCATCAGTGTGCAGAAAGAAACCGATGAAATTACCGGTTTGTCATCAATTGTGATTATTGATCCTAAGCAGCGGCCAACAGCGGGTAAAGATATGCGCCCGTTGATTACCCTGGTGGATGCAAAAGGCAATGATCTTAACATTGCCGGTACTGAGCAGCCTGCTCGTTACTTCCTGCCATCCGGTGCGATTATTAACATCGAAGATGGCAACGATGTGTCTGTGGGTGACATTATTGCCCGTATTCCTCAGGCTTCCAGTAAAACACGTGATATTACCGGTGGTCTGCCACGTGTTGCTGATCTGTTTGAAGCGCGTAAACCGAAAGAGCCGGCCATTATGGCGGAGGCTTCCGGTGTTGTCAGTTTTGGTAAAGAAACCAAAGGTAAGCAACGCCTGGTGATTACCAAGGATAGCTCAGAGGCTATCGAATCACTGATTCCTAAATGGCGTCACATTAATGTATTTGAAGGTGAGCGTGTGGAGCAGGGCGAGATGATCGCTGATGGTGAACGTAGTGCGCATGACATCTTGCGTTTGCTGGGTGCGGAGGCTTTAGCGGAGTACCTGGTTAATGAGATTCAGGATGTTTATCGATTACAGGGTGTAAAAATTAATGATAAACATATCGAAGTCATTATTCGTCAAATGCTGCGTAAATGCGAAATTATTGAAGGCGGTGATTCCAATTACCTGAAAGGTGAAATTGTTGAGCGTGCACGTGTCATTGATGAATGCGCACAACTGGAAGTGGACGGTAAAGAACCCGCTATCTTTGAGCCAATACTGTTAGGTATTACCAAAGGGTCACTGGTGACTGAGTCCTTTATTTCTGCGGCTTCATTCCAGGAGACCACGCGGGTATTGACCGAAGCGTCAGTTCGTGGCGGTAGCGATCCATTACGTGGTCTCAAGGAAAACGTTATCGTGGGTCGTTTGATTCCAGCAGGTACCGGTCTGGCCTATCATGAAGAAAGGCAGCGACAGCGTACGGCTGACATCGAAGCCGCTTTCATTACTGAAGAAGAAGTCAGTGAAGAATTGAGCGCCGAGCTAAGCGAAGAGCTGGATGATGCCGAAATGCCAATAGAAATCATTGAAACGACTGATGCAGATGAAATGAATGCAGAAGCGGAGCAGCCTAAGCAGGACGCATAAAAATTTTTTTACCGCTGGGGTTGCTCTTTGTCTCAGTATGACTGCACCTCAGCGGTGAAAAAATGTATTTTAATCGCATCGCCTTCCCTGGCTTCTTGCGAAATACAGTCCATCCATGAACATAAATGGCGCTTTTCCGAGCGTTCACAGCTTGACAGTTAGCAGCGGTGAGCATAGAATTGCGCCTCTTTTGACAGGCCCCCGAGTTATATCCAGGGCCTGTCGTTTATTTTGAGCCTGTAGTAAATACCAACGGGCGCCGCTAAGCTATTGATCCGAGTTAAAGGATATTGGCGGAATTTGGAGTTATAGATGACAACAATTAACCAGTTAGTGCGTAAGCCACGCCGTAGCAAAGTTGTAAAAAGCAACGTTCCTGCGTTAGAGGCCTGCCCGCAAAGACGCGGGGTGTGTACACGTGTATATACAACAACACCGAAAAAGCCAAACTCAGCAATGCGTAAAGTTGCTCGGGTGCGTTTAACTAACGCTTTTGAAGTAACAAGTTATATTGGTGGTGAAGGTCATAATCTGCAGGAACACAGTGTGGTGCTTATCCGCGGTGGTCGTGTAAAAGATTTACCGGGTGTGCGTTATCACGTTGTCCGCGGTAGCCTGGATACACAGGGTGTTGAATCACGTCGCCAGGGCCGTTCAAAATACGGCACCAAACGGCCTAAGAGTTAATTTTTAGAGTATCGCTTGTTTAGAGCGGTTTACAGAGAAAGCTATGCCTAGAAGAAGAGAAGTCCCGAAAAGAGACGTGTTGCCTGATCCGAAGTTCGGTAGTGTGCAGGTTACTAAATTCGTTAACATGATAATGCGAGGCGGTAAGAAATCAGTCGCTGAAACTATCCTGTATAAAGCGCTGGATCGTATTGGTGAAAAAGCCACTGGTGAGCCAATGGATGTGCTGGATAAAGCATTAGAGAATGTTAGCCCGATGGTAGAGGTTAAATCTCGCCGTGTGGGTGGTGCGACTTATCAGGTGCCCGTTGAAGTGCGTACTAGCCGTCGCACAGCTTTGGCTATGCGCTGGTTAATTGAAGCGTCTCGCAAACGTGGTGAAAAATCTATGCAGCTGAAATTAGCTGGTGAGTTGATGGATGCTTCAGAAAATCGTGGCAATGCAGTTAAAAAACGTGAAGATACGCATCGTATGGCTGAAGCGAATAAAGCCTTTGCCCATTTCCGCTGGTAGTATTTGTCCTGGTGGTGTTTTCCGCTGGTAATTTTCGCTGGTGACTTTATATTGTTGCTAGTGTTTAACGTATAGAGAGAAAAGACAGAGGATAGGAGTCATGGCTCGCAAGACGCCAATCAAGCGCTATCGTAATATTGGCATCATGGCGCATATTGATGCGGGCAAGACTACAACAACCGAACGTATCCTGTTTTATACAGGTATATCTCACAAAATTGGTGAGGTGCATGACGGTGCCGCAACCATGGACTGGATGGAGCAGGAGCAGGAGCGAGGAATAACCATTACCTCCGCTGCGACTACCTGTTTCTGGAAAGGCATGAATAAGCAGTACGATGAGCACCGTATCAACATAATAGATACGCCTGGTCACGTTGATTTCACCATTGAGGTCGAGCGTTCATTACGTGTTCTGGATGGTGCCTGTGCTGTTTTTTGCGCAGTAGGTGGTGTCGAGCCGCAGTCAGAAACAGTATGGCGGCAGGCAAATAAATATCATGTGCCACGTATGGCTTTCGTCAACAAGATGGACCGTGCGGGTGCAGATTTTTTGCGCGTGGTCGCTCAGATTAAGCAGCGTTTAGGCGCAAATGCGGTAGTGATGCAAATACCCATCGGCGCAGAAGAGCATTTCGAAGGCGTTGTTGACCTCGTCAAGATGAAGGCAATTCGCTGGCAAGAGGAAAACATGGGTTCGGTCTTTTTTGAATCTGAAATTCCGTCCGAGCTGCTTGAGTTGTGTAAAGAAAAACGTGAAATCATCGTGGAGGCGGCAGCCGAAGCGAATGAAGATCTGATGGATAAATATCTTGAGAGCGGTGGCCTGGTCGCTGAAGATATAAAACAGGGTATACGTCTTAGGACCCTGGCCACTGAGATCGTGCCGGTATTTTGTGGCAGCGCGTTTAAGAATAAAGGTGTGCAGGCAGTGCTTGATGCGTTTGTCGATTATATGCCTTCACCAGAAGATGTGCCTGCAATTATAGGTCATCTAGACGATAAGGATGAAACCGAGGCTGAGCGGCCCGCGGATGATAAGGCCCCTTTTGCGGCACTCGGGTTTAAAATTGCAACGGATCCATTCGTTGGTAATTTGACCTTTTTTCGTGTTTATTCAGGTGTTTTAAAGACCGGTGATACCATTTATAACCCGGTAAAAGGTAAAAAAGAACGTGTTGGTCGTATCGTGCAGATGCATGCCAATCATCGTGAAGAAATTAAAGAAGTACTTGCAGGCGATATTGCTGCTGCCATTGGCCTGAAAGATGTCACTACCGGTGATACCTTGTGTGATCCAAAAGCAGTGATAACACTGGAAAAAATGGATTTTCCGAATCCGGTTATTTCGGTCGCAGTTGAACCGAAAACCAAGGCAGATCAGGAAAAAATGGGTGTTGCTTTAGGCAAGCTGGCGCGTGAGGATCCATCTTTCCATGTGCATACCGATGAAGAATCCGGTCAGACTATTATATCTGGCATGGGTGAGCTTCATTTGGAGATCATCATTGATCGTATGCTGCGTGAATTTAGTGTGAATGCCAATATTGGTAATCCACAGGTTGCTTACCGTGAAGCGATAACTAAGACGGTAGAGCATGAAGCAAAATTTGCCAGGCAGTCAGGTGGGCGTGGGCAGTATGGTCATGTTTATCTGAAAATCGAGCCAGCAAAACCGGGTTCGGGTTATGAATTTGTTAATGGCATCGTCGGTGGTGCAGTGCCAAAAGAGTACATACCGGCAGTTGATAAAGGCGTGCAGGAGCAGATGCGCAGTGGCATACTGGCGGGTTACCCGATAGAGGATGTAAGGGTGACTTTATATGATGGATCCTATCACGATGTGGATTCGAGTGAAATGGCCTTCAAGATTGCCGGTGCAATGTGTTTCAGGCAGGGTGCGCTGGAAGCGGGTCCCACCATACTTGAGCCGATGATGAAGGTTGAGGTGGTGACGCCGGAAGATTATATGGGCGATGTCATGGGTGATTTGAACCGGCGTCGTGGCATCGTTAGCGGAATGGATGACACGGTTGCGGGTAAGAGCATACGTGCAGAAGTGCCGCTATCAGAGATGTTTGGTTATGCCACATCGCTGCGCTCAGCGACACAGGGAAGGGCGACCTACTCAATGGAATTTGAGGAATATGCAGAAGCACCCAGGGTAATTGCTGATGCAATTGTTTCCAGTAAAACTGGCATGTAATGCTGGTATGAATAAACGGCCGTAGGCTGGGCACGTTTTATGTGGCCATCCTGTAGGTGCAAAATAGTACTATTTTTAATAAACATTCAGATAAAGAGAAGAGGTAATAACAGTGTCTAAGGAAAAGTTTGAAAGAACCAAGCCACACGTAAACGTAGGCACAATCGGTCATGTAGACCACGGTAAAACCACACTGACAGCGGCGCTAACGAAAGTAATGGCGGAAGCACAAGGTGGCGAAGTGAAAGCCTTTGATCAAATTGATAATGCGCCGGAAGAACGTGCACGTGGTATTACTATTGCGACCTCACACGTAGAATATGAGAGTCCAAACCGCCACTATGCCCATGTTGACTGCCCGGGACACGCCGACTATGTGAAAAACATGATTACCGGTGCGGCGCAGATGGACGGTGCGATCCTGGTGGTTTCAGCAGCAGACGGTCCGATGCCGCAAACCCGTGAGCATATCCTGTTATCTCGTCAGGTTGGTGTGCCCTACGTTCTGGTCTACATGAACAAGGCGGACATGGTTGATGACGAAGAATTAATCGAGTTAGTTGAAATGGAAATCCGTGAGCTGTTAGATGCTTATGAATTTCCGGGTGATGATACACCAATCATTGTTGGTTCAGCACTGAAAGCGCTGGAAGGTGATACCTCAGAAATAGGTGCACCTTCAATCATCAAGCTGGTTCAGGCAATGGATGACTACATCCCGCAGCCAGAACGTGCGATTGACCAGCCCTTTTTGATGCCAGTAGAAGACGTGTTCTCCATTTCAGGACGTGGCACAGTGGTTACTGGTCGTATCGAACGTGGTGTGGTAAACGTGGCTGAAGAAATTGAAATTGTTGGCATCCGCGAGACGCAAAAAACAGTCTGTACCGGTGTAGAAATGTTCCGCAAGCTGCTGGATCGTGGAGAAGCGGGTGATAACGTAGGTTTATTGCTGCGCGGCCTGAAGCGAGAAGACGTAGAGCGTGGCCAGGTATGTTGTAAGCCAGGCTCTGTTAAGCCACACAGTAAGTTTGAATGTGAAATTTATGTGCTGAGCAAAGACGAAGGTGGTCGTCACACGCCATTCTTCAACAACTATCGTCCGCAGTTTTATTTCCGTACCACCGACGTAACAGGCGC
>RCNG010000535.1_pt1 | contig 17412 bp, 18 predicted proteins | sample 2041371 | NCBI WGS metagenome assembly RCNG01 (sample SAMN09708227, study PRJNA481090) | Marine sediment metagenome, whole genome shotgun sequencing project. | biome: marine sediment; feature: ocean; material: sediment; isolation source: Sewage treatment plant 1 marine sediment (STP1) ... | reverse complement strand
GATGCGGTTCTGGCAGCGAGTATTTTTCATTTTGCGGAATACAGTATACTGCAGGCAAAACAGCATATGGCAGCAGCGGCATTGCGACGGTTTATTTATACAATAATCAGGAGCAGACTCTGCAGGTCACGGGAACCGATACTGCAGTCAATCCCGATGTCAGTGGTACGGGTAATGCTACAGATTTCAGAGCCTATGGTTTTAATATTACAGTACCTGATTCATCAGCAATCTGCGGCATGAGTAATCCGGTTACGGTCACAGCTTTTGGCAAAGTAGATAGCAATTCAGGGTGCAGTATTATTACGGGTTTTTCGGGTACGAAAGACCTGAAAGTCTGGCTGGACCCTTATTATACAGATCTGGCAGATACGCCTGCTGGCAGCAATACGACTATTAAATTAAACTCAGCCATTCTGCCTCTGGCTAGCCCTGCTGTGAATAATATAAATGGCGTAAACTTTGTCAGTGGACAGGCTACACTGGATATAAACTGGGATGATGCAGGGCGGCTTCATTTGCAGGTAAAGCATGATGACTATCCTTATGATGGCTCATCAGGGGCTGATTTTGATGCTGAACACCGTGCCCCATTAGTGGCTGATTCAGGAGAGATTGTGCTCAGGCCAGACGATTTTGATGTGCTGGCAAAGCTTGCCGATGGAACAGCATTAAACAATACCAGCCCAACAACCTCTTCACCTGTTGTAAAAGCCGTTTCTGATACATTTGATGTTGAGGTAAGTGCCAACTGTGCAAATAATACGATAGCGTCCAATTTTACCGCAGCTGTACAATTATTGCCTGATGCACCGGACTTTGCAGTCACAGGTATTTTAGGGCCAGTGGCCAGTCCTTCGGCTACACCAGTATCGGGGACAGTGACCTTTAATAATCTGATCTATGATGAAGTGGGACATTTTACCCTGACGGCAGAAACTATCACTGATTATCTTGGTACTGGGATCAGCGTTTCAGGCTCACACGTTACGGGGCGTTTTGTACCTGCTCAGTTTTATATTGATAGTCATAGTCTGGCACCAGACTGGGGCTGCGATTTCGCCTATATGGGGCAAGCCAATATTGTGGTTAATTATACAATACAGGCCCTGACAGGAGGTGCTACACCCAAGGTACTGCAAAATTATCACTATACGGTTACTGATAACCATGCTAAAGCCAGTTTTGCCCATGTTCTAGAAGATGATAATAGAGGCTCAGGTCCATTGCTGAGCCGCTTGACTCCTGCTCTGAATTATTCACCTGGCAAGTGGGGAAATGGCTTGTATGTGATTGATAACTCCAGCTTGTACACTTTTGAGCGTGATACTGCACCGGATGGTTCTTTTGAGCCATTAAGATTAGGCATGCAAATGACAGATGATGGCGAAAGTGCTATTGATATTCCACTGACAAATGCCCTGGATATGAACCACACAACGTCAGATGACTGTTTGATTTCTGCAACCTCTTGTAATGCTCTGGAAATTGGTTCTATAAATATCAAGTACGGTCGGCTAACTATTGCTAATGCCTACGGCCCGGAACACCTACCCTTGAGCAGTATTAAAGTGTCAACTGAATATTATGATGGCAGTGGTTTTACCCTGAACACCATTGATGCTTGTACTACGTATGATAGTGCCAGCGACATTGACTGGACGGTTGCGGGTTATTCAGGTCTCGCCAATGGCGATATTGAATCCACTGGGAGCGCTACATTAAGTATCGGGATGGGAATGTTTGCGATTCATAAAACGGCTGATAGCACTTTGGGACCAGGAAAAACAGGTTATGTGGATTATGATTTTGTAACCGATAACTGGCTAAAATTTGACTGGCAGGGTGCAGGTGATGCTGATCCCCGATCAAGAGCAAGCTTTGGGGTTTATAGCCGCTCAAGACGATTGATTTATTCCCGTGAAATTTATTAATTTTTTACTTTCAGATAACAATAAACAGAGATTGGTGCAGGCAGGGAGTACCTGTTTCCTTACCCTTACCCTTGCTCTTGTTTAAACTGAATAATTTTGCGCCGATCCTTTTTGCTGGGGCGCCTGACCGAGTGTTGCGGCATGCCGGCATACAGGGCCTTTCGTTCCTGAGTTCGTTTTTCCCGTAATTCAATGCTTTCCGGGGTTTCTTCATAAAGCGTCTGGGCAAAGGTGGCAGGTCCGCGCTTGCCTGATAATTCTCTGATGACCACTGATTGTTCAATGGATTCTTTTTTAATCCTGAGTGTATGACCGATTTCAGCATTGTGACTAGGCTTGACCCGTTGTCCATTAAGATGCACTTTACCGCCTTTGATGGCCTCTGTAGCCAGCGAGCGAGTCTTGTAAAAACGGGCTGCCCAGAGCCATTTGTCCAGGCGAATAGTGCTCATGTCAGTGGCTGCGCAGTGGCTTTTATTGTGTTTCATATTTAAAGGAATTTATTGAAAAATATTCATATTAAAAAAGATAAATAAAAAAAATACATAAAAATTTGTACAAAAATAGCGCAATTGAAAAAAATCGACTATAAAATATAAGTATAACTGTATTGCAGAGTAATAAAAACCGTGTGAAGGCACGAATAATAAAAGCAAAATAAGGTGTAATTGTTATGGCTAGACCAGTTCGTATTGAATATCCGGGTGCATACTATTATCTTACTTCGAAAGGAGTAGAGGGAAAATCCATCTTTAAGGATGTCAAAGACAGGCAGGAATTTTTACAGATATTGCAGGATGTCATTGCCCGCATGCAGTGGGACGTGTTTGCTTATAATCTGATGCCTGACTCATTTCAACTATTTATTAAAACGCCCAAGCCTAATTTATCCAAGGGTATGCGGCAGCTGAACGGTGTTTATACCCAGCGTTATAACGTTAAATATGACAATGACGGGAATATTTTTCATGGGCGCTTCAAGGGGGTCCTGGTCGAAACAGAGCACTCTTTTGCAGATGTTGTACGGCATATCATGCATACGCCTATACTCAAACGCAAGGCCCGCAAACTGGATAAGTGGAAATGGAGTAGCTATCAGGCCACCATGGGAGAGGTGGATGCCCCGGCCTGGTTAAATACCAGTGAAGTGCTCGATTATTTTGGCAAACAGAAAAAACGTGCCCAGACTGTCCTGGCCAAGGCAATCGAAGAGACTGATAAGGATTTTGATATTGTCACCCAAGTGCAGGGACAGATCCTGCTGGGCAGTGATGAGTTTGTCAGTAAATGGAAAAAACAGCTCGCTACCGGCAAGGTCATGGACAAAGCCAGACAGCGCAAGGCGAAAAAAGCCAAGCCATTGACTGATTTTGGTAAACGCTTCAAGAATATTAAAATAGCGATGGTCAAGGCCTATGAAACCGGAAATTACACTCTGGATCAGATCGGTTCCCATTTTGGCGTGCATTATAGTACGGTGAGCCGAACTGTAAAAAAAGCCGGGCTTTAGTGCTTAGTGTTAATGAATCCGTTTAAATGTGTAAATCCGTGAGGTCTGATCCCGGACAATGAATTGACCGGATTCCATGTAGACATGAAACTTCAGCGTCATCTTTTTGGCCGGGATGTAGGCAATCATCCTGTTGCCTTTAATCACCAGCTGCCCGGCAAGATTGCGGGCATTACCATCAGACCAGAGAAAACGGTTATTGTTGTAGATGGCTATCACATCGCCTGATAAATCCTGCCAGATGCCATTAAGACTGTTGTTATTGACTGAGCGGTTACTGACCGGGGTTGAATTCAGATTCGTGCCGTCGTCAGGTGCCCAGAAATTGTTGTCAGTATTACTGGCATTGCGCCCCGCCTGAAAGCTGTCCTGCCATAAATTTGTTGGGTTCGCGTTAAAGGGCAGCGGACCTAAGCCAGCAGGAGACATCGGAAGATTGCTCAAGCCACCCATGCCCATGCCCATACCTGGGACAAATGCTGGAGAATACGGTAAAGTATTCAGAGCTGAATAATTGTTGTCAATACCCATCATCCGGTTCATGATCTTCATCATGGTCACCATCATCTCAATAAACGGCAGGGAGCGTATGTCATTAGAATATCTATTCGCAGCCGTCGACTGTGTTATGAGACAAAAGCACAGTAATAAACTGGCGATGAGGTGTTTCAATAGTAATCCTTGTTAGCCTGCGGTAGTAGATTTAATACAACCTGTTATTATAGTCTGTTTTTTTATAATAGTTAATTAGTATTTAATAAAATAATTATGTTCTGTGCAGGAAAATCAGGTCATTCGTCTGATAAGAACCGAAGCAATGACAATGCTGGTCATGGTGATCAGACTGGCACTGAGGAAAGGGCTGATATTATACACTAAGCCAAATTGAGCAGAAATTTTGTTAGCAATAGTGAAGGTGACGCCAATAAACACGCCCATCATCAAACGGTTTCCGGCATTGCTGGTACGCGACGAATCAAAAACAAAGGGCACAGCCAACAGCAGCATTGCAGCGATTGAAAAAGGTGAAACGATTTTGTTCCAGAACACCAGCCAGTATTGATTACTGTCCAGACTGTTGTCATCCAGATACGTTGCATAGCGATACAGTCCAAATGCAGACAGATATTCCAGTTTGGTGACAATGGCATCCACAAGCTCCAGATCCAGCAGGGTTGGCCAGCGGGCCTGTTCTATTTCATTAACCACGACTTCGTTCGAAGTGAAAAACGTCTGTTTGATGTCTTTCAGGATCCACTCTCCGTTATTGAAATGGGCACTTTCGGCGCGGGTAATTACTTTGAGTGTTTTGTCTTCATTAAAGTTGAAAATGCTGACATTTCGCAGCGTATTATTGGAAGTTATGGAATGAATTTTAATGAAAGCATCCTTGTCCCGAACCCAGACCGCATCTTCTGTGACAATGCTGGTTGCTCCATGGGTTTGCACTGACCAGTGATTTTGGGCAATTTTTTCACTTATAGGCACAACATATTCACCCACCGAAAACATAAAAAATGCCAGAATAAAAGCAGCTTTCATGACCGAAAAAATGACCATTGCAATAGAAACTCCTGCAGCCCGGATAGCCACCAGTTCGCTGCTGCTGTTTAATGTACCAAGCCCCATCATGGCACCCAGTAAAACTGAGAAGGGAAACAGTTCATACATTCGTCTGGGTAGGGTGAGAGCGGTATAGAAAAAAGCATCTGACATGTCAAAAGTACCTTTGCCGACATATTTGAATGCATCTGCAAGGACAATAAAGCCATATAACGACAGAATAATTATTAAAAATAGAAACGTCGATAGTAGAACGGTTTTAATAATATATCGATCAAGAATATTCATGGTCTTTTCATAAATTGAAGGTTCATAAGACGAGGGCTCAAAGCAGAGACTTCAGTAATAGAGATTTCAGAAATGGGGAACTCAGAAACAGAGAACTTTGCAACGTCCCGTCACTGCTGTAGTTTTAATGAGTAATTTACACAATAAAGCAGGTTATCGTTCGACTCCATAATGGGATCGTTTGTAGTTTACGTGGTTGAGGAAACTAATGATCATCCAGATAATGCTGACAAAAAGGATTTGCAGGGAAAGCAGTACAAATGAAAGCAGGGTAATGAACATGGCAAAAAAACTGATAATGAAATAGCTGATTTTTTGTATCACGTTTTCCACGATGTTTCTCTCTTGACCCGGCGTCTCTTTAAACACTGATGGTCGTTTATTAAGCTGAAAGTTTTTGCTAAGTTAAACGTTTACTGCCCGTACAAATTGTCTTTACTTTTTATTTAGCTAAAGGCCTTTACCCAAACTGTGTATTTTAAAATTTGTACTGATTTTTAAAGTATAGCTTTAATATTTTTAAATTAATACTACCCAAGTCATGGATTTGTTTTTTAATTTATTAATGTAAAAAGCTGGGCAGGGTTAAAGTAAAGGGATGAATTTCGGCATCAAACATCTGGCCATCGCCAGCTTTCATCTGATAGCTGCCCTGCATACTGCCAACAGGAGTGTTGATAATAGTGCCGCTGGTGTAGGTGAAGTCTTCACCCGGTTTCAGGTACGGGTGTTCGCCCACGACTCCAGGGCCCTTGACTTCCTGTGTTTTGCCTTCGGCATCGGTAATTATCCAGTGCCGTGATATAAGCTGAGCGGATTCTGTGCCTTTGTTCAACATATTAATGGTGTATGAAAAAACATATCGATTTTCGCTGGGTGCCGACTGTTCTTTGATGTACTGTACTTTAACATCTATAGAAATATTATACTTATCGGCATTATGGAGCATGTTGTTTCCTGGATTGTTAAAATTAACTGTTAGATCATGCATTATACCCTGATTATTCGTCATGCTCACTAAAAAGAGTCAGTTTATAGCGCTTTAATGATTAGCCCTGCTGGTATGTATTGGGTCTGCTTTCGGCATCACTTTGCTGATCAACATGTATTTTGGCTTTAAGCACAGCTTCCTGCACTGCTTTTTCCATTTCTGAACGTTCCTGGGATGTTAAAAAAAAAGCCATATCAACATCGTGACGCACATATCGTGCGGGCAGCATATTTAATGCAATGCAGGCCATATCCTGTAAATAGTCCTCGTCAATGTTTTTTATGTCTGCGACAAAGGTTTGAATTAACTCTCTGACGACCAGAGTTTCGTAATAATTATGAATGGAATCAAAACGCATGAAGGCTCCAGTATGCTGTACTGTCAAATTGGCTGATAGTTTGAGAGTAGTATGATATGGATGAAAATCAAGCTGTCAGTGGCTTATTTTCGCAGTTTCCAGGTGGGTTTATTGCTCCGATCGATGAGATCGTATTTTAATAACCATTCCCTGGCGTCTTCAGCATCCTCTTCAAACCAGCGCTTTGTTGAACCGAGCCGGAAACTATAACCCCAACTGTCCATATCCTTCATTAAGGCTTCACGATCCATACCCTGCAGAAAGTCTGCAAGCAGAATCTGCAAGTAACACACGCCATTTTCTTCAGCATAGTCCCCGGCAGCATTGGTGTTCAGTTTATCCCGTCTTTGTGCATCCATACAAATATAGTGGCAGAATTCATGTAAAGCCGAATGAACGGGCGTGTCCTGGCGTACATAAAGCTGGTTGCTGATAATCCCTGCTTCAGGTTCTCCAAACCAGCTGCCGGGGATGGGAGCATCGGCTTTGACCCAGTTTATGCTTAGTTGATAGCGGGCTAATAAATGGGTTAGATGGTATTTTTGAGCATTATTACAAAAAAACATTATTATTTTCCAAAAAAACTGGATTTTTTAAAATATTGTATTAACCTATGAGTAAGATACAGTCTAAAGTTAAATTGAATTATATTAAATATTTTATAACATTTTGTTTTTCAAGACTATTATTCTAGCCATCATTGGTGCTGTTCCAACTCATTAAATGACATAATTTCACAGGTGTGAGATATGAGGAAAAAACCTGATATTCTACTCTTATTGGTTGTAGTAGTAGTTTCCGGCGTAGTTATTAGCAATTTTGTGGTCTTTAAACACGATAATCGTATAAGCAGTTTGAGGCTGCTCAATGCCCATTATTCTACGTTTGAACTCAATAATAGTGCCAGCCTGCAGACTGAAAATAATGTGCACAGTAAATTCAGGCAACGTGAAGTTGTGCGTATTGATTTGTCAAAGCAACAAATTCACTGATGGTCAGAGTTTCAGCACGTCTTCCCGGATCAATATCGCACTGAATAATTTGCTCATCCGGTAAAATTTTTTTCAGGTTATTACGCAAGGTCTTGCGTCGCTGGGCAAAGGCTGCTTTGGCAATGTAAGATAATTGTGCTAATCCTGCAGCAGTGGTATTTTGTAGTTTGTTATTTTCTTCAATGGCCATTCTTGGGGTCAGTTGCACAATGGCTGAGTCTACCCCGGGTATGGGAGTGAAAGCATTCGGTGGAACGATAAACAATAGTTCTGCCTGACACAGATATTGAACTAAAATACTCAAGCGACCATAAGAACGGGTTCCCGGGCAAGCTGTCAGCCGGTCAACCACTTCCTTTTGCAGCATAAAATACATGTCCTGAATAATACCGATATTATCCAATAAATGAAAAATGAGCGGCGTGGCGATATTGTAGGGCAGATTACCCACCAGCCTGAGTTTATTGCTCTTTTGCAGAGAGTTGTGCAAAGGGTCCACCAGTAACGAGGAGAAATCAAATTGCAGGGCATCGGCATTGTGAATTGTGAACTGCCTGCAGTCTGAAAAACGCGTCTGAAGGAGGGGAACCAAATCTCTGTCCAGCTCAATAACATCCAGCTTCCCGGCGGCATCTACCAGATGTTCCGTCAGGGCACCTTTTCCAGGGCCGATTTCAACTAAATGCTGTTCTGATGTGGCCGCTATGGAAGATATAATACGCTCAATGATGTTTTGATCATGGAGAAAATTCTGTCCAAATCGTTTCCTGGCCTTATGATTCAATGGTTTACCTGCTATTTGCTCTTGTATTTCAATGCTATCTGTGGTTTTAAAATCGTTTTCCACAGAAATCACATGTTTCTTTTGCATTTCATAAATTATCAGGACGAAAATTTATGGATGAACCCTGTTCAGGTGCGTTTCGAATGCCACTCGAACGTTTTATAGAAAACTGTATGTAGAATCTATTGCGCAATGATTATACCATTAAAAGTATTTTATCCAGAATCTCTTAATATTGATATCAAACACAAGCGAAATATTCGGTCCAGAGATGTGGAGAGTTTCAGGACATTGAGATTGGCGAATGAGAGGTACTTTTTATGAATGATACGTTTCAACTGCAGCGTTTTATCACGCAACAGGAAGCTATTTATAAAACTGTGCTTAAAGAACTACTGTGCGGCAAAAAGCAAACTTGCTGGATGTGGTATATATTTCCCCAGATTAGAGGCCTGGGGCATAGCGCCACAGCCAGGCAATTTGCTATAAATTCTAAAGAAGAAGCTATAGCCTATCTGGGACATCCTGTTTTGGGGGAAAGACTGAGGCTATGCACTCAGCTTGTCATTAATATTGATAGCCGCGAAGCCATTGAGATTTTTTCTTATCCTGACAATCTTAAGTTTCGATCATCAATGACATTGTTTAGTCATATCGATGAAAATAGCCGTATATTTGCAAGTGCTCTATTGAAGTATTATGAAGGCAATCCTGATGAGTTGACGCTTAAAATTCTGAATGAACTGTAAAATAATGGCAGACCGGCAGTGAAGTAATAATAAAATTGAAAACTTTTATGAATTACAGTTTGAAAGATGCTATTTAATTGCCTACCCTTAGCACATGAATAAAATTCTTATTGTTGATGATAGCGAATCAATTACCAATGTACTCAAGGCGAGTATAGCTGAGACCGGGGATTATAGTGTTTCTGTCTGCCATAATTTCGAACAGAGCAGGCAGTTGCTTGAGACTGAAGCGGATTTCTTTGCTGCAGTGCTTGACCTGAACCTGCCCGATGCACCGAGCGGCCAGGTAGTGGATTACGTGCTTCAGAAGGGTATACCCTCGATAGTGCTGACCGGTAATCTGAATGATAAAGTGAGGGAGAATATTCTTTCCCGTCCCATTGTAGACTATGTTGCCAAAAATAATATGAGTGAAATCCGTCATGTGGTGTCGCTCATCAATCGCCTCAGGAAAAATCCAGGTATCAAAATACTGGTAGTGGATGATGCATCTTCGTTCAGATCCTATATTGCCAGCCTACTTAAAATTCATGGTTATCAGGTGCTGGAAGCGGTTGATGGTATTGAGGCAATGACGGTACTGGATAAGCACAAAAACGAAATCATGCTGGTACTGTCAGATTATAACATGCCGAATATGGATGGCCTGGAGTTGACCAAGACCATCCGCAGGGATTACAGTCGTTCAGATCTGTGCATTATTGCAATGTCCTCACAGAGTACACCAATGTTGTCAGCCAGATTTTTGAAGGCCGGAGCTAATGACACCATCACAAAACCTTTTCTTGTCGAGGAATTCTACAGCCGGATTAATAATCATATTGAGATGTTAGAGTATACGCATCTGATTGAAAATATAGCGATAAGGGATCAGTTGACCGGTCTTCATAATCGCCGTTATCTTTTTGATGCTGGGAATAAACTTTTTACGGAAGCCAAAAAGCATCATCATTCACTGGCCGTAACTATTCTGGACGTGGATTTCTTTAAAAATATCAATGATACTTATGGTCATGATGTAGGTGATATTGCGCTTAAAAATCTGGCGCTAGTATTAACAAACCATACCCGAAAACAAGACATTGTCGCCCGCTTTGGAGGCGAGGAATTCTGCATCCTGGCCAGTGGCAGCGATAATCCGGACGTGTTTTTTGAAATGTTGCGGCGTGCCATTGAAGCAATGGAAATACCCTTGCAAGATGGCAATAAACTAAAACTTACCACGAGTATCGGTTTAGCCGGTGAATTGGATGAAACCCTTGAATTGACATTGCGCTCGGCGGACATGGCGCTATACCAGGCAAAGGAAGGCGGTAGAAACCAGGTCGTGATAAGCAGCGAAGCGAACCTTGAAGGCGCAGTTTCAACCAGGTTACGTTGCAAGAAGCGCCCTAAATAGATTTTAAAAATGCCGTATAATCAATGAGATGTCAGTTATTTTTTTAAAATAATGTCATAAACTGTCACTGCGATGAAACAAACAGAAGTGCTAAAATTTACTTAAATTATTTATACTAACCCTAATATAATAAGAGTTAGTAATTATAAATCCGTTGCTAAACCCAGGGAGGAATTACCAATTTTCTTAGAAAATTACTATAGCAATGTAAAATTTTCAGGCTATTATTTATTGTATATACAATTGCCAGAAAGTTATTCAAACAAGTTGCTTTTATAAAAATCAGGCTAAGAAAAAATGCTTATCCAAAGAAGCTGAACTCGATGCCATTCTTCTTTGGCTTTAAGTCTTTAGTAACATTAACCCGGTCGTCTCGGATTGTGTTCTGTCAAAAATCCGAATGATTGTTATTGCAACTCTACTGAGCAATTGGTCGAGGTAGTAAGTTGAAAGTTGTCGTCAATAATCATGCCATTCATATTGGAGACCGCTTTATGCTCTCTCTGCAAAGAACCTTGCGCATTCCTAATGATGGCAAAATCTATCCATTACCCCCTGGACTGGGTAATTTTCCTATTTATAAAGTGTCTGATTTTCGTCATTCTGTAGCGCAAGTGTGGAATCGGGATAACAGTTTTTTTATTCCGATGTATCAGCGTGAAGCCTTATGGTTAGCTTTTACGGCAGCAGACTGGAAACCTAACGCAGTTAAGATCGATATAGGCAGAATTAACGCGGTATCAGGCGAAACTGAGTCGGATTCATTGCATAGCCACCCGCAAAACTACCTAGTTTGTCCCCGGCAGCCCTGGCTGGATGGTATTAATTCCGGTCAGGGGTCTATTCGCCAATTTGTCGCTATGCCTTTGGGATTAGGGCTTACAGTGGAAGCCAGTATTTCCGGTAAGGAAGAATACGGTGCGATCCAGATTAAGGTTTTTGAAGCAAAAGAGGGAATTTTCCCTGAACATCCTCCTAAACGGAAGCAATCAGGGCCTGTTCGCAGTGCTTCTATGGCAGGAACAGCCATGGGACTGGCTGCAGGAGGACAGATGAAACAAAAAATCTATCCCGATCCATACGGTGTTGATGTATGGGATGCGGAAAACTTTGCAGAAGCTACGATTCATATCGTTAACAGCGAACTGTTTCAAGAGATCAGTGGACTGGAATGCCCGCCAACGCCGATCGACGCAGCAGCTTATACAAAAAGTGGCTTTCCCTGGTTTGATTTATATGATGAGAAAATGGCTGATCTGGCCCCGGCGGAAAATCTCACAAAGGTTAAGAGCCTGGATGATTCTGATTCATTTACTGAAATTAACATTGTGGATTCCCAGATCAAAAAGCTTGGCAAAGAAGATATGTAAATAAGGTAAATTTTGTTTTTTAAGGTCTCTGTGTAAACCTGTACCTGGATGAACCTGAGGCCGTGGTTAAAATACCATCACTCAATTAATTCTCACATGGAGTATGAGAATGAGGCACATAGGAAGTATCAGTACCCAATATGATTGTCATGACAAAGGAGAATAATTATGACTACACAGCAAAAAATCTGTATTGACCGTGTATTACCACGCGATTTAAACCGTCCCCAACATACGATAACGCTGGAGGATGGGCGTGCCGGTGCGATAATCGACTTTCGGAAATTATGGATAAACGGCTCGACGCTACGTGTTCGATTTTTAGAGGGTACGGAACAACAAAAAGCGCTTGCTAAAGAGCAAGCTAACTGGTGGGCTGAACACGCGAATCTGACCTTTCTTTTTAATGACGATACGGATGCGGAAATTCGTATTTCATTCGATCCGGATGATGGCGCATGGTCTTATATAGGAACCGATGCAATGGATATTCCTCGTAACCAGGCAACAATGAATCTTGGTTTTCTTGATGGTGGTACAGCAGCCCATGAATTCGGTCATGCTATTGGCCTGCATCATGAACATCAGAATCCGGATGGCGGCATCGTATGGAATGAAAGGGTTGTTATTGATGCTTTATCAGGGCCACCTAATAATTGGTCGGAAGCACAGATTCGTCATAATGTATTGAAAAAATATACTGCCGATCAGGTTCGGGGTACAAAATTCGATCCGGACTCAATTATGCTGTATTTCTTCCCGGATAGCTGGGTTCAAAATGGCAACGGCACTAGCGCCAATGAAGTGTTATCAGACATGGACAGTGCTTTTATTGCCAGTGAGCAGGCCTATCCGGGTCGTATAAGCAATGAAATTACAGAAATTCCGGTAATTAATACCACAGGCACCAGTGCCGATATTGGCAAACCTGGTGAGGAAGACCTGTTTAAATTCATTGTTAGCAGTGATGGGCAACACATTATAGAAACCGGTGGGCAAACCGATGTAGTGATGAAACTATTTGGTCCTGACAGTGACACAAATTTAATTGCCGAAGACGACGATGGCGGAACAGGGCGCAATTCCAGGATTGTGACCGATCTTATCGAGGGTGAATATATTGTCCAGATCCGGCATTACAATACCCGCCGGGGGACTGGTTCTTATTCGATTGTCGTGTCAACTGAAGGATAACTATAGAAGCACAACAATTCAGGGTGTACCGGGAAGGAAGTGCATCATTTGTATTTGATGCATTTCCTTCCCGCAATGCATTTTGAACGACATGCCCTGTAAACAAAGATTTATAGATTAAGCCTGCTATACGGAATCAACTACTATGCCAAAATCCTTTTTTAAAGATAAAGTGCTCGATGCCCGCCCTGATCGTCTGGATCTTAGAGATCGAGAATACAGGCCTATGTTGCGTTCATTACCCGGGCAATGGCCCCTGGAAAGCGATCTGGATAAACTGCTGCCGTGTTATACGCTAAGCAATCTGGTTCTTGATCAGAAGCGGGAAGGTGCGTGTACGGGCTTTGGTTTAGCCTCAGTAATTAACTATTTGATTTGGATTAATGCAATTAAACAAAACGGAAAAATTGAACGTCTATCGCAGTTAAAAAAGGAAAGGCAGGTTAGCCCCAAAATGCTCTATAACATGGCTCGCCTTTATGACGAGTGGGGTGGGGAGGATTACGAGGGGTCCAGTTGTCGGGGTGCCATGAAAGGTTGGCATCGTCATGGGGTGGCTACAAGGGACGCCTGGAAAGACAACAATGAACGCAGTGACCAGTGGCCATCAGAAGCAGTTAAAAATCCCTTGGGAGCCTATTACCGGATCAACAAAGACTCCGTTGTTGATATGCAAAGTGCAATACTGGAAGTGGGTGCAATCTATTGTTCGGCGAGTATTCATGATGGCTGGTGGGTTCGCCGAGGCGGACAATTACAGAACATTCAGCAAGCGTCTGATATCGTCGGTGCTCATGCATTTGCGTTGGTGGGTTATAATGGCGATGGTTTTATCTTGCAAAATTCCTGGGGATCTCATTGGGGATACAAAGGTTTTGCGGTATTAACTTATGCAGACTGGGTGGAAAATGGAACCGATGCCTGGGTGGCAGCGCTTGGTGTGCCAATGAAAAGTACTTCTCCGAAGACTTTTTCCAATCACCCGTTACAGACAGCCGCAGAAAAAAATACCCAGCGAGTTAAAAGCAGTATAGAAAATGCTTTACATTACTCTTATGATAATATTGAAGTCAGACCCTGGAGCGAAGAAGAAGCTTACCAGCACACATTGGTCATTGCTAACGACGGTCGTCCGAAGCGCACGATTGTCACAGCAGAAGGACCTGATGATTCAGCGCGGATTATTTGTTATGAACATATTGAGCAGTGGCTAAAGGAAACTCCAGGGGCGAAAAAAATTGCTATTTATGCCCATGGAGGACTGAATTCGGAACAGGATTCCATAAACCGGATTCGAGTTATGGCTCCTTATTTTAAGGCAAACGGAATTTATCCGCTCTTTGTCAGCTGGAAAAGCGGATTACTGGAAACCATTAAACATCAGATAGAGGATCACGTTAATAGTATTTTTCGCAAAGCAGGTGTTGAACGTGCCGAAAGTCGTGCAACAGGAATTTTTGATGTGGCTTTTGAAGCAGCAAATCGTGCCATTGAAGCGGTTGCCCGGCGAATAATTGTGCGTGGTTTATGGTCTGAGATGAAAGAAAATGCCTGTGATGCCAATGACCGTGCAGTGCGAGGTTACCCTCAACGTGGTAATACAAGACCTGGAGGCATGGTTATCCTGTCAAAGGCGCTTAAAGATTTATCAAAAAAATACAATATAGAGATTCACATGATAGGTCATTCAGCCGGGTCAATATTGTTAGGTCACTGGTTAAACGAGCTGAAAAAGAGAAACATGCAGATAACTTCAGCGACTTTATTGGCTCCGGCCTGTACGGTCGAATTTGCTAATAGAAATTATGTGAAAGCACATAATAAAAATATATTAGATAAAAAAAATCTGTTTATTAACATGATGGACGATGAAAGGGAGTTGGCTGACAACGTAGGCGGTATTTACAGGAAATCTCTGCTTTATCTGGTCAGCCGGGCCCTTGAAGACATCCACAAAATGCCGTTACTGGGAATGGCTGCTGCATGGGATATCGCAAATGCAGATCAGGACGATGACGTGTTTAATAGCGTACAAAAGCGTGAAATTGAAAAGTGGCTGGAATTTGCGACAGGCAGCTCATCACCAGTGAAGTTCAAGCTGCATGACAAAAAAGATGCTGTCGTGCAGACATCCCGAAAAGGAAGTCATATCGATTTAGCTCATGGTTCATTTGATAATGATATTGTTGTTATTGAACAAATTCTGAAGCGAATAACCGGCTCAGAGCAGTTGAGTTTTCCTGTAGAGAATTTGAGCGGGTTTTAAATTCAAGGTTTTTTTTAGCAGCTAGTGGGGAGATTTTAAAACCGTGCTTTGGAGTGCGGGTTGGCTGATCAGGGGACGCTTCAAGCGCATCCATGCGCCGCTATGCCCAGGCATCCATGCCTGAGCAATCCCCTGATCAGCCAACCCGCACTCCAAAGCACTTCTGTGTCATTTCCTATCTCTAATGAGAAAAGAACAAGAGTTTTAAAAAGATAAATAGTAAGGCTTAATAGACATTCATTAAATGGGTATTGCATGAGCTTTACCCATAAACTGTTTAGCACTCATAATTGTGGGTTATACAGAAAAGAAGTGCAAGCTGAATAGAACGCCCTCGAATAACACACAATATCGGGGTATAACTAAACAGATCTTATGAAGAACTTGTTATAATGGTAAACGAAACGAAATTACTGCGAATATAGATAAACAAAACTGTTAGATACTGGGAGAATCATGAGCAAGGTTGACTCAACAAATAAGGTACGTAATTATCTAGAAAAACTCACGAAAGATGACCTTATTAACTTAATCTTTAAATTTGCTCCTCAAAGTTTTATTGACAATATCAATGGTCAATTTGCCAGTAATAAAGAAGCATTAACTATGTTTAATAGAGTATCAAAAACAATTGATAACATACTTTCTGACGAAGGTTTACTATATGAACCCAATGGATTTGAACAAGAGTTATTAAAACAACTGGAAAAAATTAAAGGCTTATGGGATAAATTACCCATACAAATTGGCGATTTAATCATTGAAATAATAGAAGGTGTTGAACAAGCTTTTGAGGATGGCTATCTTTATATTGAAAATTATGGAGAAAAAGATGATTATTTTGAATCAGAAGATATTAATAATTACATGTTCCAGTTTGCAAATAACCTCCCAAACAAAATAAAATTTGATTACGTTGAAAAACTAAAGGAAACTATTAGTAATTCTGGATATTCCACATTTATGAGTATTGAAGAAAAACTTTCAAACAGTGATAAATTATAACGGAGCATCCACATGTACAGAAAAAGCTTGGCTGAAAAGGGCCTCAGCCAAGCTTTTTTTGCCAGTGATGCAGGCGTTATGCTCACCAAACTGTATCAAGCAAGTCACTCGCTCTAAGATTTTGATCAGCAGTTACGAGTTGAGAATTATGTATTATTGAAGTGGCAGCAATTATTCTGTCTGCAGGATCACTGTTTATTTCAGAGTTAAAATTAACGGATAGCTCAGCAATTTCTGGAGAAATTGATTGTACTGAAACATTCCTTGATTGAAGAAATAGATTTAAAAAATTGGCGGCAGTTGAATTTACTTCAATACGCCTTTTCTTAATCAACATTGATATTTCCCAAATCGAAATATCAGAAATTATGAGAGCATTGTGCTTGTCTGCTTTTTCTATTGCCGAAGCCGCTAACTCGGTAAGTTTAGATGGTTCTAAAGCGTCCCATATAATTGCACATGTATCCATCAGAATCATGACAAAACATCCCAGTCACAATCAATTGGGCTAGTGACGTCATGTATTTTGGCTGAAGAAGCAAGTGCTTTTAATTTTTGCCTTGCTTGTTCTTTCTGGTTTATTGGAGGGCTTATTGTCGCAAGTAACTTGCCATTAGAGGTTACAGATATTTGCTCTCCAGAATTAGCTACTTCCAAGTATTTCAGCAGGTTAGCTCTAAAATCACTGATATTAATGGTTTGCATTTTAAATCCACAAAATAAGTTGTACAATTAGATAGTACAAGTATATAATTAAGAACATAGCAAGGCAATATCGATCTGTAGAAAAATGAAAGAAAAACCAAAAAGGCATAACCAGTTGCTGCTGATGGAAGCGAAAAGCTTTGCTTGAAAAAAGCACAAACAAAGTTTTTCGCTCCACAGAGCAATGCGTTCTCGGCGGCTGCGCCGCCGAGAACGCGGTGCTGACTGCGTCCAGCCCCTGGTCCCGGTGCCTTGCGCCAGAACCAGGAACTGGACCGGACACCGCGAACTTTACAAGCAAGCT
>RCNG010000534.1_pt1 | contig 17413 bp, 12 predicted proteins | sample 2041371 | NCBI WGS metagenome assembly RCNG01 (sample SAMN09708227, study PRJNA481090) | Marine sediment metagenome, whole genome shotgun sequencing project. | biome: marine sediment; feature: ocean; material: sediment; isolation source: Sewage treatment plant 1 marine sediment (STP1) ... | reverse complement strand
AGTTCGATCACCCTGGAAAATCCACGGTGAAGTCCGTTGTCGAATATCAGCAGATTCCCATTTGCCAGTAGTGATGGATGATGAGGGCGATCGAGTTCCCCCTGGCCCCAATGCCAAATGATCCGTTCAGTTTTGAGATCGATTAGGCCGATGATATCCAGGTGCCTGATACAGAACAGTACGTTCCCTTTGTGAAATAGAACTTTTTTCTTCCCAAACAGGCGCGCGAACAGATTCTGGTTTTTGGAGAAAATGTTTTTGTCTATGATCTCGATTGTATTCGTATGGAATATGTCCCAGGCATTTTGGCGGAAGGAGACTTTTCCTTGGGGATTACGGGCAAAGTCAAAAAGACTTTTTTCCTGTATTATCAGGTCTGCAAAGGAGATTTCCCTCTTTACTTCTCCATCCTTAGTCAGAATTACTAATATATTATCCAGTATCGCTTCGTCTGTACTATATTCGGGAAAATCTCTTGGTTTTTGTGTCAGGGAATATATGTTTCCCGTGTCATCGACGGCAACATCGTGATGGAAATTCATGACCTTGGCCCATTTGATGTTGGAATCCCAGTCGATCATCCTGAGCTCAAGGTTTTCGATAAGCACCAGAAAGTCACTGTCTTGATATGGCTCAACAAGCTTCCACCAGGTGTTTTGAGTTAGTTTTTCCGAGAACGTATGTAGGGCATTCCCTGCCATGTCCAAAAGGTACCCGCCTGCATAATTTTCAGATTGATAAATATTGAGGCCCGGGCAGCTGAGGTCGGAGTCGTACCAGGTAACGCCTGATTTACTTCGACCGCTTGGGCTGATCGGTGCCCAGGATATGTACGGCAGAGATTCGAGCGTTTCGAGTGATGACTTCCGAGGAGATCCGGAGGTCGTGTGAATTATGCGGGAGCCCAGATACCACAGAGCACAGAGGAGGAGGACTATACAAACCGAATAGGCCGCTAGGGTTCTGAGTTTATTTCCCCCTTCGAAAAACATACGAATCTCTTTACTACCGAACTCTTGTCCTGAACTCTTATGCTGTGGTTCCCAGAATTCAGCATAAGCCTAACCTGTCCTGTCTGTCAATAGTCCAGTATCGTTTCAAATTGGATTCAGGTCCGGCATTTTCCTTCAAAACTTGATCTGGATCCCGAGGACGAAGTGGAAGCGGGACAGGTCGAGCGTGAAGTCGCGCTCCTGCTGGTCTGCCACCCAGCCGTCCCAATAGTTGGTGGGGACTTGGACCGTGGCGATACCCCAGGGCACGGTGATCTCTTCTTTTTTGATGGCCCAGGGGCCTTCCCAGGAGCTTTCCACAGCCGCCAACCGGCCGCAGGCAGGCCGTATCAGGGAAAATGAAATTTATGCCGGCGCTCAGACAGTGATCGAGGCTGGGACACCCTCGCGGTCGGAGGCATCCACAGCAACGACGTGGAAGGTTTGCGGCTCTGAGCCTGTGACGTTGCGCAGCAGATGTTCGGAGGCTGAGGCTCCGACTTCGGCCAGGAAGGTATCTGGAGTGGCAGTCGCATCGTAGATCCGGTACTTTGTGATCGGGATGGCGGCATTTTCTGGATTGGGGGTCCAGCTCAATAGCACGAGCTGTTCTCTGACAAAGAGCCCGCGGTTCTCGATCCGTTTCCCGGTGAGGTTGAGCGGGGCGGATATGGATTTAGAGGCCTCGAAGTCCTGATTCTTCTGCTTGGCCTGGACATCTGTGTAGGTCCGTTCTGAAGGGGAGAAGGTGTAGCCCCGCATCTCTGGTATCACGGAGCCGCTCCATCCGGCCAGGACAGAAGCCTTGAAGCGGCCGGAATTGTTTGTCGTAGGATCTCCCGGCAGGCCGTGCAGCACGACACCTGGGACTCCTGCTCCTTGATCGGCCCCGCCTCCTCCCAATGTGACCTTTCCCCTTATGACCACGGTATCTGCGGGCTGAGAGAATACATTCATCCGACTCTCGTTGTAGGTCACCTTGTCCACCAGGATGCCTTTGGAGAGGTCCTTGAGGCCGCCGAGGTCGTTGATGAGGGTTTTGGCCTGTTCCAGCCACTTCAGCACACCACGGTAGTCCGGGTGGTGGCGGTGGTTCTTGTCGACGGGATAGAGGATGTGTTTGGCGGTCCAGTAGTCCAGTGCCACGGGATCCTGGCTTGCGGTGATGCGGTTGGTGCGGGCCGTGGTGGATTCCGGGTATCCCTTGAGGGCGCCCTGGGAGACCCAGATGGCATCCATGATGTTGAGGACGGGAGTGCAGACATCTTTGACCATGCGCCCGCATGTGTTGCCCAGGGAATTGTAGTGGCGGCCGTAGCCGCTGCCATCGCGCATGGAGAGCACGCCGTAGAAGTGCTTGAGGGCGCCGGTTATCTCCGATCCTCCCACATCGTGGTGTTTGAGGACCGGAACGTTGATCAGCTTGAGGTTCTGGGTGTAGCTCTTCCCGTTCCAGATGCCCTCCTTGAGTTCGACGCGATTTCCTCCGCCTGTGGTGAAGCAGGGATAGGAGACATTGGAGTATGTACGGAAACCGTCGGTCTTGTGATCGTTGTCCTTGATGAATGTGTACTGCAGGGGATCGAGCAGAAAGCTGGACACCCGGGGATCGTCTAGGATGTGGTCGACCAGGTAGAGGAAAGTGTGCTGTTCGTTGTTGGCATTGGCGTGGATAGAGGTGTCTCCGTAGGCGGCGGATGTGTCGCAGTTGAGGCTGCCGCGCCCCTGGCCGTTCTCGAAAATGACCACCTCCCCCGAGAAACCGTCGGGGTGGTCGAGGACGCGCTGGATCAGGCCGCGAATGACGTCGCTGTTGGTGCAGCCGCGGTACTTCCACTGGGCATTGACCTTGATCAGGACCACGTCGTCTGGAGCTATCAGGCCGTCGAAACCGCCAAGGGCGGAGGGCTTTTCCGTCCGGTAGAATTTTAGTCCCTGGATCCCCATGAGCTGCAGCAGGGATTCGATGCCGATGTGAAGGTTTCCGCTCCCGGCCTTTAGGAAGGGCTGGTCCGGGATGGAGTGGATGTCGAATATCTCGCTCGCGTTCGTGCCCTGCGCATGGAGCATGCTCGAGAGGGGAGGGGCGATGGTCGTGGCCAGCACTCCTCCTGTCAGAGACTTAACGAAAGTCCTGCGATCCAGGTTCTTGCTCGATTTGTTTTTCATGATCCAATCCTTATTGCGTCTCAATTATTTTAAACCAAGATAATCTATAAATCAAGTAGTGATAGGTCGGATGGCAATTTGTGAAAAAATCCCTATAATCGGAAGCATGAAGATACGGACCATCACGACTGGATTCAATGTGCGTTCTCGCGTCAACGGCCGCAGAATGCAGCGGGCGGCGGAGGCTGCCTTGGAACTGAAGCGGATCTTTGAAAAGAAGGGATATGAGGTCCAGACCGTGCGGATCGCGACCCAGCCCTGGGAGGAATACTGCCCTGATCCGGCAGAACTGGCAGACAAGTCTGTCGAATTGGAAGAGGCCTTGCTGGTCCTTGGGATCGATTTCTTCAGCATCGGGACCACGACCCGGGCCGAACATGTGCCGGCTCTTTATGATGTGATAAGGAAAACGCAGACCGGATTCTGCACCGCCCTGGCCGCGTCCGGAGGGGGCATCGACATGGAATGTGTGCGGGAGGCTGCGCGCCTGATCAAAAGGCTGGCTAGCATCAACGGGGATGGGTTCTCCAACCTCAGGTTTGCCGCCTGCTTCAACACGCCGTCCGGCACTCCGTTCTTTCCTGCTGCGTTTCACAGAGGCCCGTCCTCCTTTGCCCTCGGGCTGGAGAACAGCGACCTGGTGTACCAGGCATTTTCCGAAGCCGGGAGCTATGACAAGGCCGCGGATGCGCTGAGCGACCTGCTGAACCGGGAGTACAAGGCGATCGAGAGGATCGCCGTCAAGGCGGCTGCAAAAGTGAGTCTTAAATATGGTGGCATTGATGTATCCGTGGCTCCCTCGGTAAAGCGTCATCAGAGCGTGGCCTTTGGCTGTGAGAAGCTGGGGCTGGGGCGCTTCGGCGAGGCCGGGACCTTGGCCGTGACCCGCTTGATAACGGGAGTCCTGAAAGGCCTCTCGGTCAAGATGTGCGGCTATTCGGGCCTCATGCTGCCCGTGCTGGAGGATTTCGGCCTTGCACGCCGCAACAGTGAAGGCGGATTCGACGTGACACACCTGCTGGCTTACTCGGCGGTGTGCGGCACGGGGCTCGACACGATCCCGCTTCCGGGTGACGTGAGTGAGCGGAAGCTGTACGCTCTTCTCCTGGACATCGCGGCCCTGTCAGACAAGCTGAACAAGCCCCTGTCGGCCCGGCTCATGCCCATCCCGGGCAAGAAGGCCGGCGAGATGACCGCTTTTGACTTCCCCTATTTCGCCAACACGCACATCATGTCGCTTTAGTAAAAAAAGGGGACAGGTCCAATTAAAACAAAAAAAGGGGACAGGTCCAATTTGCAGCGAAAACTCGTCCCTATTTGAAATTAATTGGACCTGTCCCCTTTTTTCTCCATTTTTTCGAGGAAGCGGATGAGGCGGACGGAGCCGGAGGGGAAGGGATAGCGGCGCATCCCCCTGAGCGTCACCCACCGGTGCCGGTCCCTGCGGAGCCGTGGGCGGGCGGACAGGCGGCAGGCGAAGGCATGGAGCGTCACGCGGAACTGCGTGTAGGCGTGTTCCGCAGAGGTCAGGAAGCGTGACTCTGTGACCTCCACGCAAAGCTCCTCCCTGACCTCCCGGCGGAGTGCCTGCTCGTGTGTCTCACCAGGTTCGAGCTTGCCGCCGGGAAATTCCCAGAGCCCGGCCATGAGGCCCGTTTCAGGCCTCTTCTGGATGAGGAAACGGTCGTTCTCGCAGATGATCGCGATAGCCGCCTCAATCCTGGTATAGGATATCTTCTTTGGGCGGGGGATGATTTCCTGCTCCCCGGCAGCATAGGCGGCGCAGGACTCGGCCACGGGGCACACGAGGCAGGCGGGATTCCGGGAGCGGCAGACGAGAGCACCCAGTTCCATCAGGGCCTGGTTGAAGGTCCCCATTCCGCGCCTGGGGAGTATGGGCTCAAGGAACTTGCGGATCACCCGGTCTTTGCCCGTGTCGGCCTGGCCGCGGAGCCCCATGAGGCGCATGCACAAGCGGCGCACGTTGGCGTCCAGCACCGGATGGGGGAGATCATAGGCAATGCTCAGCACGGCTGCTGTGGTGTAGGGCCCGAAACCCGGAAGCGAGATCAGCGTGTCATAGTCCCTAGGTACCTCCCCACCATGTTCCGCTGCCACGATCTTGGCCGCATTATGCAGGTTTCGCGCCCGCTGGTAGTAGCCCAGGCCCTGCCATTCCTTGAGCACTGTCTGCAGACCTGCCCGGGCCAGCGTCTCCACATCCGGAAAGCGCTCGGTCCAGCGTTCGAAATAGGGGATGACCGCCTGCACCGTGGTCTGCTGGAGCATGATCTCGGAGCTCCAGATGAGGTAGGGATCCCGCGTCTCCCTCCAGGGGAGTTTCCGCTTGTGCGTACGGTACCAGCGGAGAAGCTTTCCCCTGAACTCTGTAGCATCCCGTGAAGACAACTTTGTCATTGAGCCGCCTTTGGCCCTGGTTTAAACATTTGTGCCAGCCCCCAAGTTATACACGGAATCTTTCCCCTGTGGCAAATGCCGCGTCTACGGCACACCTTTCTGTACAAAACTGAACACCTTGAATAAAAATTCGTATATAATAGTAATTCCGATAGAGATTATATGAAATGAGGTACGAAATGCGAAAAATTACCATTATTGCCCTGAGCTTGATTTTGGTGCTGGGGATCTGGGGCACCCTTGAGGCTCAGAAGATCAAAACGGTCGACGGCGTCAAGATCATCCAGAATGCCAAGAAAGCCAAGCCCCCCAAGGGCGTCCCCACCAAGTTTTCTCTAAAGCTCGAGGCCACAATTGGATACGATGAAGACCCCGAAAAATCCCTGGCCGAGGTTGGTTTCTTTGTGGTGGCGGACAACGGCAAGATCTATGCCACCGACGTCAAGGACCGCAAGGTCAAGGTCTTTGATGTGGATGGGAACTATGTGGGCCAGATCGGCAGAGAGGGGCAGGGTCCCGGGGAGCTGGGCATCCCCTCTGTCATCCAGCTCACGGCCAAAAACGAACTTATGATCGAGGATGCCACCAACCAGCGACTCAGCTTTTTCACGCTGGACGGGGAGTTTGTCCGGGAGATGAGCCTGGTCAAGTCCGGTGCTCTGGGCTTGACCACCCTGATGCTGGACAAAAAGGGCAACTTCGCCGGCCGCCAGATCGGTCTTGAAGCCCAACAGATGTACTTCGAGCTCAAGAAGTTCGACGAGGAACTCAAGCCGCTGTTCTCGATCGCCAAGACCGAATTCGCACTCCCCAATCCCGATGCGGGCGTCAAAATGAACATCATGGATTTCATCCAGGTCTACATGTTCGATTCCTCGGGCAACCTGATGTACGGCGTTAACAAGGACTACGAGATCCAGAAATACGATGCCGAAGGCAAACACTTCCTCACCATCCAGAAAGATTTCAAGTCCGTGAAGGTCACGCAGGATGACATCGACGAATTCACGGAGCGTATGGCCGCGTTCAGCGGTATGGCCCAGGGAGTCAACCTGATGGACCTCTTCGAATTCCCCGATGAATTCCCGCCCTACCAGAGTTTTTTCCTGGATTCCCAGGACAACGTCTATGTAAGGACCTGGGAAAAAGGGGAGGGTGAGGACGAGTACTGGACAGATGTCTTTGACAAGGACGGTGTCTTCTTCGCCCGCTTCGTGCACAAGTCCGAGCTCCGCATCGTAGATGGGGACCGCGCCTTCGGGATCGAGGAGAACGAGGAAGGATACCGTCTTATCAGGCGTTACAGCGCAGCCTGGTCCAAGTAAAATAATAAGGGATAGGGCTTCCGGAGGATCGGGCCCGGTAGAGGACTATTCGCTTTCGGGGGCCTTCCTGTAGGCTTTCTGCTTTTCCATTTCGTCTAAGCCCAGCTGCACCAGTTCTTCGATGCGATCGGGCCCGGCGGCCGCCAGGCTGATAGTCACGGTGTAGGGAATCCCTTTCCCCCGCATGGTCTGCTGCTTGATGTCCTCCAGGACCCTCCCTCGCACCACCTCGGCCTCGTTCTCCTGTGTATGGGGGAGGAGGATGGCGAATCGGCCGCCGCTGAAGCGTGCGATGATGTCGATGCGCCGCGCATTGTCCCGCATCAGCTGAGTGAGGTCCTTGAGCACCTCATCGCCTGTGGAATATCCCTTCTCGCTGTTGAGCTCCCCGAGCCCGTCGATATCCAGGATGAGCAGCGATACCTTGTGTCCGTAGCGCTTGCACCGCTCCGATTCCTTGGCCAGGTGATTGTCGAGGCTGCGGCGGTTGAAGACGCCGGTGAGGGGGTCCATGTTGACCATGTCCTTGAGGGCGCTCAGGTAGTAGACCTTTTCTATGGTCGCTGCCGCAAAGTCCGTGATGCTGGTCAGGGGAGCGATGTCCTTATTTGTGTAGACCGTATCGTCCATGCGGTTGATCAGGTACACGACGCCGACGATGTTTCCGTCGACCTTGAGTGGGGCTGCCAGCACGCTCTGTACAGGATATCCCAGCAGTGCGGCGACCTTGCGGGAGATCCGCTCGTCCAGGTCCGCATCCCAGGAGGACGTCGCCTCTCCATGTTCCAGGACCCAGCCCGGGATCCCCTGGTCCTTGGGGATCCTCTGATCGCCCAGCCGTTCCGCGTTCCTCCCGGCGACAAACTTGAAGAAGAGTTCGTCCGTGTCCCTGTCTAGGAGCATCAGGACCCAGGTCATGGGGGAGAACCGCTCCCCGATCTCCTGCATGACCTGCATCATGGATTGGTTTATGGCCTTGGCAGCGGCAATGCCGATGCCGATGTCGGCGAATACCGACAGCCGCACCACATCGTCCAGGTTCTCTGTCTCGTATTTTGCATCCATGGATCAATATGTCAATTATCGCACTTTTTGCTCTAGAAAAGATATGTCAGGCCGGGCTCGATGTCAATCCTCTCCGGCACTAGGCCAGGATGGCCTCCAGCATGTGGAAGCGCTCGAAGGGCGGCATGAACAGTATACCATTGGAGAGCGGCCTCAGATCTCGAATGATCTCGCGGGCGATGCGGATGCCCTCTTTTTCGCCCTCTGAGCCCTCCAGGTTCTCCATGCGCTTCAGATACTCCTCGGGGATGGTGATCCCCGGCACCTCGTAGTGTATGTACTCGGCATTGCGGCCCGAGATAAGCGGCATGATGCTCAACACGACGGGGACGCCGGCCTCCTGCAGGGCCTCAAGCGTGCGTGCGCTCCGGTCGATGTGGAAAACAGGCTGCGTGATCACGAAATGGGCGCCCTTGTCTGACTTGTTTTGGGCCGCTTCCAGCTCCTTATCGGTGTCGCTGCCGATGCCCAATCCCACCCCGATCAGATATCCCGTCTGCCGGCCCAGGGGATTGCCCAAAGGATCGACTCCCTTGTTGAGCGACGAGAGCATACCCACCAGGCCTTCTGAGGTCAGGTCGTAGACACCGGTGGCAAAGGGATAATCTCCGATGGAGGGCGGGTCTCCCCCTAGGGCCAAGAAGTTGTCCAGGCCAAGGGCCGCGGCACCCAGGAGGTCGGACTGGATGCCCAGGATGTTCCGGTCGCGGCAGGTGTAGTGCACGATGATCTCGAGCCCCAGTCTGTCCTTGAGCAGCTTCCCGGCCGAGATGGGGGACATGCGGGGCCGGGCCATGGGGCTGTCCGACACGTTGATCACATTGATGACGGATGTGAAGGGCTCGAGCTTTTTGGCCAGCTTCTCGAGATTTGTATCCCGCGGCGGGTCCACCTCCAGGGCCAGGACCGAGCGCTCGGCCAACAGGCCGGCCAGGGGTGAGGTGATGCGCTCCTCGCGGCGCTCCTCCTGGTGTCTCGAAACGGCGACAGGTCGCAGCTTGCGCTTGCCGGGCTTGCAGCCCCCGAGGGCTTCGGCCAGGGCCTTGGTATGGTCCGGGGTCGTGCCGCAGCAGCCGCCCACGATCTTGACGCCGGCAGCCATGAATTTGCAGCCGTAGCGGGCATAGTATTCCGGGTTGGAGGGGTAGTAGAACCGGCCCTGCACGAACTGAGCCAGGCCCGCATTGGGTTGGGCCACAAGCTCCTTGGTCGAGACCGAACCCATCTTGCGCACCACCTCCAGGACGCTCTGGGGACCCGTGCCGCAGTTGGAGCCGATGACATCGGCCTCGGTCTTGTCGAGCCGGGCGGCGATCTCATAGGGATTGCGGCCGTAGAGTGTCATCCCTCCGTCACCGGGAAACGACATGCTGGCGATGAGAAAGAGGTCCTTGTCCAGTTTCTTTACGGTCTCGATGCCGGCCAGCAGAGCATCCAGGTCGGCAAAGGTCTCGAAAATGATGAGGTCGGCCCCGCCTTCGATCAAAGCTTCGGCCTGCTCCCGGATGAAGCCTGCGATCTGCTCCAGGTCCAGGGACTTCTCCCGGTCCAGGGGGCGGGATATGGGACCGATGGAGCCGGCCACGAAGGCCTCCCTGTCCTTGATCGCCCGCTTGGCCAAACGTGCGCCGTAGTAGTTGATCTCCCTGGTCTTGTCTCCCAGGTCGAAATACTCGCCGAGTATGGAACGGTTGGCCCCGAAAGTGTTGGTGGTCAGAACCTGCGCCCCGGCCTCGAGGTATTCGCCGTGTATTCCGAGCACCACATCGGGCATCGAGATGTTGAGCTCGTCATAGCAGTGGCCCTTGGGGATGCCCTTGGCATAGGTCTGAGTGCCGATGGCTCCGTCAAAGACGATGCGGTCGGTGGCCTCGAAGAATTCGCGGAAGGTGCTCACTCATCGACTCCCAGGAGTTTCTGGACCTGGCGCACGGCGTCCATGGCGTCCTTTCCGTAGGCGTCGGCGCCGATCTCCCTGGCATAGTCTGGCGAGACCGCGGCCCCGCCGACGATGATCTTGACCTCCGGCGCCTTCTCGTCCCTGAGCCTGACGACGGCCTGCATCTCGTCCAGCGTTGTGGTCATGAGCGAGGAGAGCCCGATGACCGCGGCCTTTTCCTTCTGAGCGGTCTCGATCACTTCCCGGGCATCGGCATTTTTCCCCAGGTCGATGACATCAAATCCCGAGTTCCGCAGCACGAGGTTCACGATGTTTTTCCCGATGTCGTGGAGGTCGCCCTTGACCGTGGCCAGGACGATCCGCGCCTTCGGCCCGGCCTGTTCCTCGAGGTCGTAGGCATCCTCGAGCACCCGGGAGGCGGTCTCCATGGCCTCGGCAGCCAGGATGAGCTGGGGCAGGAAGTAGATGTTCTTCTCATACAGGTCTCCGGCCTGCTTGAGGGCGGGGGAGAGGATGGTCTGGAGGATGGAAAATCCGTCCTTCCCCTGTGAGACGAGGTCCCGCACATAAGGTTCCACGGCTGCCTTCTCGCCCTCCAGGATGGCCTTGTAGAGCGCGTCCTCCGTGCTCTCTGGCAGTGGTTCCGGAGCGTCTTCCGGCTCCTCTTGCGTCTCGGCAAAACGCTCCAGGTACATCTTGATCCCCGGGTCTGGCTGGAGCAGGGCATTCCCCGCACAGATCACGTTCATGAGATTATAATCGAGCGGATTGAGGAGGGCCGAATCGAGCCCCCGCTGGCGGGACATGCACAGGAAGGAGGAGTTGATGAGGCGCCTGCGGGGCAGCCCGAACGAGATGTTGGAGAGCCCCATGGTCGTGGGGATGTGAAAGGAATTGAGCAGCTCTATGGTGTCGAACGTGATGTGGATCTTATCACCCGATGATGCCAAGGAGAGTACTACGGGATCTGCCAGCAGGTCGTCGTTGGTCAGTCCGAGGTCCAGGGCCTCGTTGATCAGGCCTTTGATCAGGTCGAAGCGGCGTTTTGCCGTTTCGGGGATGCCGTTTTCATCCATGGCCAGCAGGATGACTGAGGCACCATGTTTCTTGGCGAGGGGGAGCAGGACCTCGCGGCTCTTTTTCTCTGCGGTCACCGAATTGATGACGGCCTTGCCTGCATAGAACCTGAGCGCCTGTTCCAGGGCCTCGGGATTGCGGTTGTCGAGAAAGAAGGGCAGGTTCGAGACCTGCTGGAGCTCGGCCACACCTGAGGCAAAAAATTCCGGCTCCTTTTCCGCGCGCCTGCCCAGGTTGATGTCGAGGGCATCGGCCCCGGCCTGTTCCTGGCGGCGGGCATATTTGCGGGCCAGGTCCATGTGCCCGTCCTTGATCTCCTCGGCCAGCTCCTTGCGTGCAAATGGATTGATGCTCTCGCCGATGACACTGAAAGGGAGGTCCTCGCCCACAAAGAAGATCGCGTTCCGGCTGGCCGCCCGGAAGCCACGGGGCTTGAGAGACTTTTCGACGGGTTTTCTGCCCTTGAGTTCGCGGGCAATCAATCGGATGTGGCCGGGTGTTGTACCGCAGCACCCGCCTATGATGTTAGCACCCGCCTCGAAGAATTGCATGGCGTAGGGGAGATAATCTTCCGGTCCCAGGGGGAACACCGTTGTTTCGCCGCTCTTTTGAGGCACCCCGGCATTAGCATAGACCATCAAGGGCTTGTGGTTGTGCCGGAGGGTCTGTTTGAGGAAGCCCTCGAACTTCTCGGGGTGTCCGCCGCAGTTGATGCCGTAGAAGTCTGTCTCTGGGGTGGCGAAGATGACGGCCGCCGTCTCCGGATCCGATCCCGTGACGGTCCGTCCGTCTTCGTGCGGGAAGGTCATGGACACAGCCACGGGGAGGGAGGTGGCTTCGCGTGCTGCACGCAGGGCGGTCTTAGCCTCGAACACATCGATCTGGGTTTCGATCAACAGAAAATCAACGCCCGCTTTTTCCAGGATCCTGGCCTGTTCAAAAAATACGCGGAATGCCTCCTCTGCAGTGATCTCGCCCAGTGGATGTATGAGCTTGCCCATGGGGCCGATGGAGCCTGCGACAAAGACCTCGCTTCCTTCCTGCGATCTGTGAGCAGATCGGGCCTTGTGTGCAGCCAGAACCGCCGCCTGGTTTATGGCCTCTACATGACCCTCGGCACCGAACTCTGCCAGCTTGATCCGGTTGGCCCCCAGCGTGTTGGTCTCGATGATGTCCGCGCCTGCATCCACATAGGCGTGGTGTATATCGGAGATGATGTCTGCTTTTTCCAGGTTCAGGAGCTCGGGGAACTCGAAGTTCTTGCCGGTGCGCTCGAGGATCTCGGTGCCCATGCCTCCATCGAGGATGAGGACCCGTTCTTTTAGTGTCTCAAGAATCCGCATCTGTGTTTTCCTGTATATGTGCTGAATTATCTATGACTTATGACCAAAATAAATAGCACAGGCCCAGGGGAAAAGTCAAGGAGATGGCTTGGTTTAGGTGGATTCTTCGCAGGCGATCTCTGTCTGAGGGAACACGTCCCGGGCCTGGTTCAGCATCTCGTCAAGTTGAGCACCCGTATAGTCCGGATTCAAGTGAGATAGATACAGGACACCCACTCCAGCCTGTACGGCCATGCGCGTGCCCTGGATCCAGGTGCTGTGCCCCCATCCCTTTCTCGCCTCGTATTCCTCGGGTGTGTACATGGCGTCGCACACCAGAGCATCCGCCCCCTGACAGAAAGCCGTGAGACGCTCATCTTCGCCTTCCTCAGGATGTTCAGTGTCGGTGGCCAGGACCCAGGAATGTCCCTGATGGTCCAACCTGTACGCCACACTTCCTTGGGGATGGTTCAGGGGACACCAAGATACCTGGACGCCCGCCACCTCGGATATCCCCTCCGGCAGCTGCTGGAAATCCTTTTTCGAGGCCGTGTCCATGAAATCGATGGGGAAGTAGCGGCCTCCCATGAGCTTGTGAAGGGTGATCTGTGTCTCCTGAGGGTTCCAGGGTGTGTAGAACGTGATCTGTGCCTTAGGCGAGAACAGGGGCTTAAAAAAGGGCAGCCCCAGGACATGGTCCAGGTGGAAATGGGTCAGCAGGATGTGGATCCGGCGTCCCTCATCCCGCGGATCGTTATAAAACATGTTGCCCAGGCGGATCAGCCCTGTCCCGGCATCGATGACAAATGTCTCGTCCGTTCCGGTCTCCAGGGTCGAACAGATGGTGTGGCTGCCGTACTTCCGTTCCTTGGAGCACACCACCGGGGAGGAGCCGATCACACCCCAGAATTTCAGAAGATTGTCTGCCATTTTTTTCACAAAAGATTGCATAGACTGCCAATCTTTCCCTGCTGCTCTATTCGATCACCTCGTAGGCCATGATCTCTGCGCTCTTGCCCTTGAGCTTCTTGGCCCCGACTTCGTTGATCTTGAACTTGCCCTTGACCAGCTTGAAGGTCTCTTCGCCGATCAGGATCTGGTTGGGCTCGGCCGCGGTCTCGAGCCGGGACGCGATGTTCACTGCATCGCCGATCACGGTGTAGTCCATGCGCCGCGGCGATCCGATGTTCCCGGCCAGGACACTCCCGGAGTTGAGGCCCAGCCGCATGTCAAAGGTCACGGACGTATCTTCCGCCTCCCGCAGCTTCAAGAACTCCTCGCGCATCTTGAGGGCCGCCTGTACGGCCCGCTCCGCATCGCCGGCCTTTTCCACCGGGGCGCCGAATACCGCCATCAGGCCGTCGCCCATATATTTGTCCAGGGTGCCTCCGAATTCGAAGATGATGTCAGTCATCTTAGAGAAGTACTCGTTGAGCATCATCGTGACCTCACGCGGCGGCATTTGTTCTGCCATAGGTGTGAAGCCCGCGATGTCGGAAAAAAGCATTGTGGCCTGGACCTCCTTGGGCTCCATGAGGTCTTCCTGCGTTTCGTGGCCTGCCTTGAGGATCATGTCGATCACCTGGGGCGAGTGGAATCTCTCCAGCCGCTTGCGCATCTCCTCCTCTTCCCGGATCTGCTGGTTGAGCTGGGACTGGCCGATCACCATGGCCATCTGGCAGCCAATGCTCGAGAGGAGTTCCAGGTCGCTTTCCTGATAGATGTTGCCGAATCGGGTGCTCGTCAGCTGGATAACACCGATAATCCTGTCCTTGTCCCAGAGCGGCACACACATGGCCGAGTGGATCTTTCGGGTGGCGATGCTCTCGGAAACAGAGAACCGGGAGTCGTCCATTGCATCGGATGTGAGGAGGGCCACCTTGTCCTCGATGACCTTGCGGATGATCGTCCGGCTGGCCCTCATCTTGGCACTGTCGGAAGTCTTGCCGGCCTTGGATTTGATGACCACGGGTACCAGGTCGTCTGGGCCCTCGTCTCCGATGAGAAACAGAAATCCGTAGTCCGTATCGATCACCTTGAAGATGAGCTCCATGATCTTGTCGAGGAGTTCATTGAAGTCCTGCAGCGCATTCAGCTGGCGGCTGACCTCGTAGAGGACGTACAGGACCTTGTTCGACCGCTCCAGGGCACTGACATCATCCTTGACCTGCGGTGTGGCCATCTCCTTGGCGATGGTCTTGGGCTGGGGCACCAGGGTTGCCAGCAAGTTGTCGGGATCTTGACAGACTTTCATTCCCGAGACGCTGGAGATGACCTGCTGCTTCCAGGCCTCCTCATTGTTATTCAGTACTGATCCCGTGGGCTTACGCTTGACACTTTTTTTTGATTCTGAATAGATGATCGTGGTTTTGCCGATCCGGATCTCGTCGCCCTCCTTGAGGAGTGCTTCTTTTACAGGTTCGCCGTTGACCTTGGTCCCGTTGTAACTCCCCTGGTCGGCCACGTAGTATCCATCCGCTTTGTTGAAGATCATGGCATGGACGCGGGAAACCTGGCCCTCGGGGACGAGGACGTCGTTCCCCTCCTTGCGGCCCAGGGTGATCTCGTCTTTGTTCAGCTGAAAGACTGTCTTTTTACCTTTAGCCGGGGTGATGTGGAGGTATGGCATAGGGGTTGGTTTATCCTTCCAGGCTGGAGTCAGCAGGCCTCCCTGAGCTGTACGATCTCCTTGTTCAGCTCCCGGATGCGGCCGGAGAGCTTTTCCAGGAGGCGGAATGCGAGTGTAGGATCGGCGCTTATGCGCGTGAGCAGGGTCTTCTTGTCCACGGTGAGCGCACGGACCGTTCCCTGGGCGCGAACGCTTGCCGAGCGCACCTCGCGCTCGAAAATGGCCATCTCGCCAAAAAAGTTTCCCGGGCCGAGCACGGCCAGCTTGACTTCTTTACCGCCCTTGTCCCTGAAGATCTCGACCTTGCCGGACTGGATCTCGTACATGCAGTTCCCGGTCTCGCCCTCGCGGACGATGATGTCCCCGTCCTGGTAGTCTTTGCCTAAAGCGGCGGTTTTTTTCTTCATGGAGCCTCCTCCTTCTGTTCAGGAATCCCTCCGAAGAGGGCATTGGCTGCGATCAGGTTCCAAAGCAGCCCGAAGATGAATTTGGGTGTCATGGTGCGGAACAGGACTGCACGGTAGGGGGAACTGCCAGTGAACATATCCCACAACACCGTGCTCATGACCTGGCTGCCGCCCGCTTTTTCCTGTTCCTTGATGACCATGCGCAGGATGCCCTTGCGCACGGGTCTGGGCTTCTGCAGCAGGCCGACGAACAGGAAGATCAGCTTGCCGATGGTGTTGTCGGTCTTGAGTGTCTTGCAGGCGGGCCAGAAGTGCTCCTTTAGCTCTGCGTCGGACACACCCTGGAAGAGAGCCGCGCTTGCGGCTGCCTTGGATGTGCGGTAGGCGGCCCCGATGCCGTCCTTGTACAGGCGGCTAACACCGCAGTCGCCGACAAATATCACGCGATCAGAATAGGGCTTGGCCGAGTCTTTAACATTGATCTTGGGCAGGCAGCGGCAGTCCTTGGCGTCTGACTTCCAGCCCGGCGGGAAGGTCTTCTTGACCGCGGGCGTTTCCATGAATTTTTTGATGAGCTCGTTGTCGATCTTGTCGCCCAGCATGCAGACCGTGGCATAGTCGCCCTTGGGGATTATGGCCGCGAACTGCAGCCCCTTGAGCGTCAGCAGGTAGGTGTGCATGGAGCTCCCCAGGTATTCCGTCACCATGTCCCGCCCGAGCTTGTATTCGCAGATGAAGGTCTTGGCCATGCCCGGCTGGACATAGTCGGGCAGGAGCTCGTCGAAGAGCTTGAGCGTGGCCGTGTTGACACCGACCGCCACGACCAGAAGGTCATAGGCGTGCTGCGATCCCTCGCGTGTGTGGAGCTCGGGGCGGCCATCGGTTTTAACAACCTTGTCGACGCGCTCGCTGATCACCTTTGCGCCCTTTTCCTGAGCCATCTTGAGGAGGTAACCGTCGAAGCTTTCCCAGTCCGTGCTGCTGATCCCCTTGGGGCCGGCCCCTCTGTACACGGCCCCGATCCGTTTTTCCTCGAGAGATGTCCTGATCGTGGTGCTGCCCACGTCCATGTGGAGGACATAGGAATCCACGCCCCGGCGGACCACCGTGTCCGGCAGGATGATGCCCTCGGCGGCCAGGGCCTGGACCAGGGATTCGCTGACGATCCCCCCGCACATGTTGCATCCGGGGGGGCCGTCTTTATTGAAATCCCGACTTTCGTAGATGTCTATATCGATAGTCATGCCCAGGCGCTCGGCCATGCCCAGGGCAAAGTAGCTGAAAAACGTCCCGGCCGGACCTGCTCCGAGTACGGCGATGCGTGCACCGTCATCAAGTTTCATAGACGCCACCACTTCCTCCAGAATGAACTCTTCCTGCAATGTCGAGTTTGAGTGCTGTATATCATGGGGTGGAGGAGCAAGTCAAGGTGTCCGAACTTCGGTTGACACCCTATTTCATCCTGTGCTATATATCAGCTGGGGTTGGTGAGTTAAGGTGTAACTGTATATGATGATATGACTGTAAAAAGCGCGACGGGGAACTGACTTATGCCAATCACCAATAAGACGCTCAAGCAGTATACAATCCTGGAAGAAATCGGCAAGGGCGGGATGGGTGAAGTCTATCTTGCCAAAGACTCAGCCCTCGGCCGGAAGGTTGCCATCAAGGTCCTTACCGAGAATATGGAGCAGGACCCCTCCGCAAGAGAGCGTTTTGTACGAGAAGCCCGGTCCGCTGCCGCCCTGGATCATCCTTTTATCTGCAAGGTTTACGAAACAGGCGAACACGAGGGCCAGGCCTTTTTGGTCATGGAGTATCTTGAGGGGAAGACCCTGAAAGAGCGGATCGAGGATGAGGAAGTCCTCACTCTGAGGGAGTCGATCCAGATCACTCTCGAGATAGCGGAAGCACTGGAAAAGGCCCACAATTCGGGGATTATCCACAGAGATCTGAAGCCCGCCAACATCATCCTGACTCCCCAGGGGCACGTTAAGGTCATGGACTTCGGCCTCGCAAAATGGGTCGAAACTGAGGAAGAGCCCGACCTCGAACAAGCCCTTCAGACCATGACTCAGCATGCAACCCTTACGGATGAGGGAGCCATAG
>RCNG010000533.1_pt1 | contig 17467 bp, 13 predicted proteins | sample 2041371 | NCBI WGS metagenome assembly RCNG01 (sample SAMN09708227, study PRJNA481090) | Marine sediment metagenome, whole genome shotgun sequencing project. | biome: marine sediment; feature: ocean; material: sediment; isolation source: Sewage treatment plant 1 marine sediment (STP1) ... | reverse complement strand
CGCGCGTGTACTCGAGCAGAGCAGTCCCTGGTTCGGTTCGGCGCTGGCTGCAATAGGCCACCTTCCCGAACTCGTCGATGTAGAGGTAGCGCGCGCCCGCCCGGCAGCGCCACGGAGCCGCGCCTCCTTGCAGCATCTTTTGTTCCCAGCCTTCGCCGAACTGATGGAAGAAGCTCTTGTTGCAGAGCGCTCGCATCTCTTCGTAGAACTCCGGAAGGATGTCGCCGATCAGTCCGGGATCGATCTGGCCTTGTTGGTCGTGCAAGAGGCCAACCGTCATGTAGAATCCCAAAGAGCGGATCTCGTCGATCAACTCGCGCGTTTGCTTCGGGGGAGACGAACCGAGCACCGCGTTGACGTTCAGCTTGAACCTGGCGTCCTCTTTGAGCAGCAGAAGGCGCTTCTTTATCTTCGACCACGATTTTTGCGATACATCGTTGGGTTCCATGTTGTCGACGGAGACCTGCAATAGCGAAAGGCCCGCGTCGTTCATACGCTCGATCCACCCTTTGGTGATCGGGTACGCGTTGGAGATCGCGGTCACCACCATGCCGTGGGAGACTGCGCGAGCGACGATCTCGTCCAAGTCGGGGTGCATAAAGGGCTCGCCCCCCGTCAACGTGAGGACCAGGCAGCCCAGCTCGGCTAGATGGTCAACACGCGCGAACAGCTCTTCGACGGGGATTGGTGGCGAATGGTCGTCGTACTCGTTGCAGTAGCCGCAGCTCAGATTGCACCTTCGGATGACGACGAGCTGGGCCAGCAGGGGCGACTCGGGCCGCCGCATGGCGTTGAGCGCACGCGCCACCGTCTTGAGCGGGTGCGGAGGAAGCGGACGCAATCGGTCGTGCCGGGCGTGATGGCGCATGGGCTGATTTTCTAGCAGGGTGTGTGCCGCTGGGCTCCTTCTGTCTCGATCTGTGATTAATCTCGCAAAATTGGCGTAATTATTGCGTCCCTCGTACGTATGCGCTCACAGATGGCCCCGATACCGCCGTTTAGAAGCATCGTGAAATCGAACGACGTCGAAGATCCGGTGAACCGGTACGTGCACCGAACCCTCGCTTATTTGTTCGTACGTTCGATCTACAGGACGCGTATCACCCCGAACATGATCACGGCGTCGACCGTTGTGGTGGGTTTCGTAGCGGGTTGCGCGTTCATTTGGGGTACGCCCACCGCCATGTTCGTCGGAGGCGTTTGCCTGTGGGCCGCCGCGATTTTGGACGGCGCAGATGGCATTCTGGCCCGCGCCAAGAACCTCCAGTCGGACTTCGGGCGCGCGCTGGACGGGTCGGCCGATGTCCTCGTCGCCGTCTTCACCGTCTTCCCAGCCTTCTACCACATCTGGGTAACCTACCATAATCCTTACCATCTTCTCCTGATGGTGCCCGCTCTGGGACTCACGGTAGTGCATCTATCCGTCTATGATTTCTACAAGGAGTCGTATCTGCGCGGGACCCGGCCAGGCCAGGGCGGCGAAGGCCACGATGCCGATGGGATTGCGGAAACCGTCGAAGCAGCGCGCAAGGAGGGGCTCATCCTTCAGATGGCGATGAAGCACATCCTCGTGCCCTACCTGATGCGGCAGAAGGCCATCATGAGCCGGCTCAGCCCCGACGCTTGGCGCCTGAGCCAGTTGCTCCACAGCGATGACCGAACAGCGGAAATCTATAAGCGAAACAACGTTTGGCCCATGCGGCTTTGGGCGCTTGTGTCACTCGCCCCGCACAGCTACCTGATGGCGATATGCGCCATGTTCAACCGCCTGGACGTCTACCTTTTCATCCGGGTCTTCCTGATGAACGGCATCTTTCTGGTCGCGCTCATCTGGCAGCGCTATGCGACGTCCAGAACCATCCAGGAGCTTGCGGGGGCCGGCGCGATCGAGTTGAGCGGCACTGGGCAGCCCCTCACTCCATGACAGTTTTGCAACACAACCGTGAACAGGGTTCACAGTGTGATGACTCGCCGCGTAGTGCCTAACCGCCCAATGGGCTATTCGCACTCATGACGACACCGCCCACACGAGACCGTGCGGTCATCCTTGCCGCCGGGTTCGGCACCCGTCTTGCCGATGGTCGCCCCGTGCCCAAGCCGCTGCGCGAGGTCGCGGGCGTGCCTCTCATCGTTCGCATCATCAGGGCCCTCGAGAAAGGGGGAGTCCGTGAGATCGGCATTGTCGTCGGGTACCTCGGTGAAGACCTGAGGAGCGGCCTCTCGGGCTACGAGCATCGCGCGAAGCTTTCGTTCTTGCCCAACGACGAGTACGAAAAGCCCAACGGCACCTCGGTGTTGAAGGCGCGCGACTTCGTCAGGGGGCCGACGTTGCTCTTGATGAGCGATCATTTGTGGTCGCCGAGGCTGCTGAAGTCGGTGGCTTCGTATCCGGTAGCGGAGCGAGAGTCCGTACTCGGTGTCGATTATCGGATCGACGCCTGCTTCGACTTGGAGGACGCGACGAAAGTCCAAGTGCGGGACGATCACATCGAGCGAATCGGCAAAGAGCTCGACGACTACAATGCGCTGGACACGGGGATTTTCTTGATCACGCCTGCCCTCATCGAGGCGCTCGATGTCGTCAACGGCCCCGAGGGCTGCTCGCTCTCGCAGGGGGTCGCTGCTCTGGCCGCGGAGGGTCGAATGAAGGCGGCCGATATCGGCGACGCAATCTGGATCGACGTCGACACCCCAGAGACCCATGCCGAGGCAGAGCGTCTGATTGCCGAGTTTGGTGAGGACTTGGATGGAGCGCAGAACAAGCAGGCCGTGAAGCGATGAGCCTAATGCAGAGAAGGAAGGCCGCATTTGTCACGATCGTGGTATGGAGCCGGTGAGGAAGGATAGAAATGACGAAGCCAAAATCCATACCCCCCACAGGCAAGCTCGGTGTGCTCTTGCCCGGAATGGGCGCGGTAGGTACGACGTTCATGGCGGGCTCTCTTTTGGTGCGGAAGGGGCTAGGCCGACCCATTGGCTCGTTGACGCAGATGGGCACGCTCCGACTCGGAAAACGAACCGACCAACGCTCGCCTTTGATTCGCGACTTCGTGCCGCTGGCTGACATGAACGACTTGGTCTTCGGAGGATGGGACATCTTCCCCGACAATGCGTATGAGGCGGCGGTCACTGCCGACGTTCTTTCGGCCGAGCACCTGAATGCCGTCAAGGAAGAGCTTTCGGCGATCAAGCCGATGGAATCGGTGTTTTTCCCCGAGTTCGTCAAGCGCCTCCGTGGCGAGAACGTCAAGCCCAGCCAAGACAAGATGGAGCTCGCCGAGGCGGTTCGCGAGGACATCAGGCGGTTCAAGAAAGAAAACGGCCTCGATCGCTGCGTTGCCGTCTGGTGCGGCTCGACGGAAGTGTACCGAGAGCCGACGGAAGTTCACGGGTCCTTGAGTCAGTTCGAGGAGGGCTTGCGTCGTTCCGATCCGGCGATCAGCCCATCCCAGGTCTACGCATACGCCTGCCTGCGCGAGGAGGTGAGCTACGCGAACGGGGCGCCACATCTCACTGCCGGCGATGTCCCCGCCATGTTGGAGCTTGCCCGCGAAATGCACACACCGGTCTCTGGCAAGGACTTCAAGACGGGACAGACCCTCATGAAGACGATTATCGGGCCTGGTCTTCGGTCGCGAGCGCTCGGCATTCGGGGCTGGTTTTCCACCAATATCCTGGGCAACCGCGACGGCGAAGTCCTCGACGACCCGGAGAGCTTCAAGTCGAAGGAAGTGAGCAAGCTCGGTGTTCTCGAGACCATTCTGCAGCCGGAGCTGCACCCCGAGCTCTACGGGGACATGTGCCACCAGGTGCGCATCAACTATTACCCGCCGCGTGGAGACCAGAAAGAGGGTTGGGACAACATCGATATCTTCGGTTGGCTTGGCTACCCCATGCAGCTCAAGATCGACTTCCTCTGTCGTGACTCGATTCTTGCTGCGCCGTTAGTTCTAGACCTAGCGCTCTTCATGGACCTCGCGCACCGCTCAGGGCTTAGCGGGATTCAGGAGTGGCTCTCGTTCTACTACAAGAGCCCGATCACGCCGGAAGGTCTATATCCGGAGAACAACCTCTTCGTGCAGCTCGGCAAGCTCAAGAACACTTTGCGCTGGATGCAGGGCGAAGAGCTGATCACCCACCTGGGTCGCGAATACTACGACTGACCGATTATCCATTCGCTACACGCCGGTAACACGTCAAGGTGAGCAAACTACTCGAGAAGCTGGCCGACCTGCAGACCCACCGGCCTTTTGTGATACTGCTCCTCGCGGCGGTGATCTCTGCCGCCTCTTTGCCTTTCATCCGCAGTCTCGGTCTCGACAGCCGCTTCATTGCTCTGCTTCCAGAGAGCTACCCGAGCGTCCAGGATCTCGAAAAAGTTCGCGATCGCGTTCGGGGCCTGTCGGCGCTCACGATCGCGGTGCAGTCACCCTCGAAAGACGTGGACGCGATGCGGCGCTTCGTCGGGGACCTCGTGACGCGGCTCGAAGAGCTTCCCCCCGATGAAATTGGTGTCGTCGATTGGAACATCGGCGCCTACGATGACTTCGTCCGGGAGCACAAGCACCTTTACGCTTCGCTCGACCTCTTGGAGCGCCTGCGGGACGCCCTCGAAGACCGCCACGATAGGGAACGGCTCAAGCACAACCCGCTATGGGTCGACCTCCTAGAGGATGACGAACGGGAAAGCCTCGACGACATCTTGGACGAGCTCGAGACCGAAAGTGATCGCGGAGAGGAGAGATCCGAGAAGTTCCCCGACGGCTATTACCAGCACGAGGACGGTGACCTGATCGCCATGTTCATTCGCTCCGAGGTTGGAAGCGATCCCAATACCGCTGGGCGCATCATCGACCGTGTGCAGGCCGAGATCGACCGGCTGAACCCGACCTCGTACGCACCAGATCTCAAACTGACGCTGTCCGGCGATGTCATCATGGCCGAGGAGGAACAGCAAGCGATTGCACGCGAGCTCCTCTTGGCAACGACGCTCACGGTGGCAATCGTCCTGCTGCTCGTCGTTCTGTTTTTCGGGCGTCCACGGGCTATCGTCTTGCTAGGCGCTGGGCTCGTGCCGCCCGTGCTGGTGAGCTTCGCAGTGGCGGACCTCACCGTGGATTCGCTCAATGCGTCCACGGCGTTCTTGGGCAGCATCATCATCGGAAACGGTGTGAACCCCAATATCATCTGGCTTTCACGCTATTTCGAGGAGCGACGGCGGGGCTCCGATGTGCATGGTGCCGTCCTCACGGCGCACCAGAACACTTGGCTCGCCACGATGATCGCCTCAGGTGCCGCAGCCCTGGCTTACGGCTCGCTCATGATCACCGACTTCCGTGGCTTTCGTGACTTTGGGATCATTGGGGGAGTTGGCATGGTCCTTTGCTGGGTGTCGGCAATCACCGTGTTGCCAGCCGCAGTGGCCGCCTACGAACGCTTTCGTCCGTTTCCTGTCGGAAAAGAAAGAAAGGGACGAGGGGGACACTATGCCGACGTGTTCGCTGCCATTGACGAACGGGCGCCGCGGGGCGTCGTAGCAGTGTCCGTGGTGCTCTCGGTTGTCTCGGTCGTGTTGGTCACTTGCGCGGTCATCCAAGACCCCTTCGAATACGATTTCAGCAGACTCCGCTCCGTTCGCGAGGAGAGCAACTCTGAGGCGCGCAGCGTACAGGGGCGCGTGAACGACATCCTGGCCTCTCACGAGCAAGGGCGGGGGATTGCCGTGTTGCTCAACAGCGTGGACGACGTTCCGCTGATCGAAGAGCAACTCGATGCAATGCCCGCATCAATCCATGCGGGACACCATTCGTTGTACGAGTTCTTGCCACAGGATGCCCCGGAGAAGCTGCTGCTGCTAGACGAGATTCGCGAGCTCTCCATCGATATCCGTGAGCACGTCGAAGATGAAGACACCTTGCGAAAGATCGATGAAAACATTCCGCCGGAGAAGATCGACGTACCCAGCCTCGACGACCTTCCGGATGAAGTGGCGCGCCGTTTCGCAGAAAAGGACGGCACGCGCGGGCGAATCATGGTGGTCGCGGAGGCCGAGGAGGCTTCGATTTGGGATGGGCGCTATTTGGTTCGGTGGGCCGAGGGGCTCAGGACGCTTAGCATGTCCGATGGGACTCGACCTCCTCTTGCTGGTCGCGCGCCGGTTTTCGCCGATCTGATCAGCGCGGTGTACAACGACATGCCTAAGGCGATCGGCGCGGCCTTCTTCGCGACCGTGGTGCTAGTGCTGGTCTCGTTTCGCCGTCGTCGTGACAGCCTGCTTTCGATCATGGCGTTGCTCCTGGGCATCCTCTGGATGGCCGGAGCCATGGCTGGCCTCGGCATGAAGCTGAACTTCCTGAACTTCGTCGCTTTCCCGATCACCTTTGGCAACGGTGTCGACTATTCGATCAACGTGCTGAGGCGTTACCGTCTCGAGGAACAAGCCGGGAACAAAGAACCGATCCTATCGGCCGTGCGCCTTTCTGGTGGGGCCGTCGTCCTGTGCTCGCTGACGACGATTGTGGGATACACGTCGCTATTTGTGAGCGCAAACAAAGCGATGAACTCATTTGGTTTCGCCATGGCAATCAGCGAGGTCACCTGTTTGATGGCCGCGGTGCTGACAATGCCGGCGGTCCTGATCCTGCTTCGCCGACGAAAGGAGAGTCCGTGAGCGAGCGCACGGCCGTGCCGCGGCGCGTCCTGTTTAGCTACGAGAACCTTCTGCCAACGACAGAGGCAGACGCAGAGTCCATCTTCAACACGGCTGCGGCGCTCGCCCGGCGCGGACACGACGCGATCGTCTCGGTTCCCGCGCCACCCAATCTCGGCCCAGGGTTCGAACGCGAGGTGCTCGACTACTACAGGATTGATGCGCCGTTGCGAGTCACGCCCATGCCGAGCTTCACCAAGAACATCGCGCTCCAGCACGTCTACCACGCGATGCACTTGCCCGAGCACCCCGCATTTGCCGCTGCGGACTACATCAACGCACGAAACCCGATCGTCGTGATGCGCGCGTTGCAGTGCGGCCAGCGGGTGCTCATGGATCACTACCGCCCGTGGGGAGATCAGTTCCCCCCACTGCAACCGATATTCCGGCGCTTCATGACCCACCCCAGGTTCTTGGGCTTGTCCGTACACTCCGCCTACGCCCATCAGTCGTATCGGAGGCTCGGGGTTCCTGAGGCGAAACTCAGGGTAATCCACAGCGGTTTCGACCCGAGCAGAATGGAACCTGTGCTCTCGAAGCAAGAAGCACGTGCGCTTCTCGACTTCCCTCAGGATATGCCGATCGTTACTTACACGGGCCGCATGAACGAGAGGAAGGGGCTCGACGTGCTTTTGGACCTGGCCGGTCGGATGCCAGAAGTCATGTTCGTCCTGGTAGGGTCGATCGGGCGTGGGCCGATCGAAATCGAGGCGGAAGCCAAGGACAACGTACGGGTGGTGCCTTGGCAAACCGCTTCATCGATCTCGCCCTATCTTTACGCGTCCGACGTTCTTACGATTCCCCCCTCGTCCGCCCCGCTCCAGCAATCGGGCAATACCGTCTTGCCGCTCAAGCTCTTCCTGTACCTCGCAGCCGGGCGAGCGATCTTTGCGGGAGCCAGCCCTGACACAGCAGAAATTCTCGAGCACGATCGCAATGCATGGCTGGTTTCGGCGGGCGACACATCAGAGGTCGAGCGCCAACTGAGGGTCCTTCTGAGCGACACGCAGCGGCTCGAGCGACTGGGACAGGCGGGTCGAGAACAGGCAGCAGGGCTCACTTGGGACCGCCGAGCCGCGAAGGTCGAAGCATTCGCCGAGGAATGCTTGGCCAGAGACCCTGCCGCAGTCGAGAAGGAGCCATGGTCCGCATCCGCATGCACGCGAGACAGCATGAGGTGGCTCGTCACCGGTATCTCGACTGGGAAGTGGATATACCGATAATCGCTGCGAACTGCCTTCGTCGATCATTCCACCGCGCGTGAAAGACCGCGTAGGGTCAACCAGTTGGCGATGAAGCGCCAGTCGTCCCCGAGGATGCGCCGCGTGAGGGTGCCGACGACTGCGAATGACAGAACGACCGTCGTCGCTTCGGCCGCGAGCAACGCACCCACACCCCAATCGCAGTTGAGCTTGATCGCCACGGCGGCTGCGCATCCCGGAGCACAGATGGCCAAGGTCTGCAGGTAGCCCTTCATTGGAAACGTTTGCCGTATCGAAACGTCCGAGCAGATCGACATGAAATACATGTATATGGCGACCTGCGGAATGAATGCGAGCAGCGTGCCCAGGGCAGGGCCCAGGAAGCCCACAGTCATGACGAGCGGCGTGCTGATGGCGACATTTGCGACGAGAGAAACGATGCTGGCCCGTAGCACGAGATTTGGACGGCCCGCCGCCACGAGAATCGTGCCAAACGCGGTGATGCGCCCCAGGCTCAAAATCGAATAGATGCGCAGGACGTTGGCCGCTGGCGCGTAGCCGGCCGGGAACAGCAATGCAATGATCTCCTCGGCTGAGACCACGAAGATCGCGGCGACCGGGACGACGATGAGCATGCTGCCCAGCGCCTGGCGCCGCCATGTCTCTATTGCCGCAAGCTTCTTACCCTCTTTGTACAAGATGGCGAACAATGGTGCGTACGCGACGCCGATGGCGTATGCGAGGCTGGGAATCAAGGGGACTTGCCAGCTGCCGGCTTGATACTCGGCGTAGACAGCCTCGCTGAAGAAAAACAGGATGAGATACTTGTCGACGTGATTGTTTAGGTTCGCGACTATTTCCTGAGCACCGAGCGGTAGCGCAAACGAAATCATTTTCCGAGTGCTGATTGGAGAGGTCGTCGCGGGGATTCCCCGGTAGATGTGGTGAACGACCCACAATGTCCCGGCGCCCAGGAGCAGCCCAACGACGCTCAACGAAAAGAAGGCGGCCTGAATGCTGTAGCCAAGTGTCAAGGGAGCGAGCACAGCGACCAAGAGCGTGACAGCCCGCACCGCGCCGGCCGCGCCTGCTGCTTTGGCACGGTTCTCGACGATCAACAGGTTCGGCAGAAGACGTGAGGGGATGTCTCCGAGCGGGTACAGCGCGACGGCCCACAGATGTCCGAGCACACCGTCGCCTTCCGCGTCGGCGAACAGGCCGGTCGCGATCAGAGCAACGGAACACACCACGGCGATCCCGAGCATCACATTCAGCGCGCGGCGTGTGATCGCGTATCGTTCCTCGTCGGGTCGTTTTGGCAAGTAGAACGACAAGACGGCCGGCAAGTTGACCGTGAGCACCACCGCGGCGGTGCTATAGATCAGGAGGACTTCACCCAGGATCCCGAAGTCCGTCTTCGAAACGAGTCGAGCCACGACAATCGGGACCAGCACTTCGGCGATCCTGGCCGCGAACTGCCCATAGACGAGAATTCCAGCTCGGTATGCTTCGACGGACTTGGCCACGTGAAATCAGCGGTGCGCGCCAACGCCCGATTGAACTATTTTGGCGCGCAGGGTAAGAGACAGGCGCCGCCTCCTCTGGCGTCGCGCTCGTATGGACAAGCAACGCTTCACAGTTGTGCATTACGGTGGCAAGGACCCGAGGTCAACAACCGGCGGAGTGGAGACTTTCGCCCGCGACCTGGCGCTCTCATTTCAACGGGTCGAGTTCATGACCCCGCGCGATCGCGACTTCGATCGCGTTCGCCGCGAGCGCATCCCGGTCATTTGCGACAACCAGCGTGTGCGGGACTGGCCGAAGGACATCCCCGTCATTGGGTTCCAGCACGGCTTCGCCACGGAGAAGGCAAGGGTGACCAAGTCGCCGGGCCACCTTGTGATGGCCGCTGAGCAGTGGCTGGCCTCGCGTCGCCCCAACACTCTGTGGGTCGCGTGTGCGGAGTGGATTGCGAAAGCGTTTTCCGAATCATTTGGTACTCATACAGAACAGGTCATCTACCACCCGATCGATGTCGAGCGTTTCGATGGCCGCCTCGACAACCACGGATCGCGTCTGATCCTCCACGACGGGCGCACACGTCACAAAGGCACGCATCTCCTTCCAAGGCTTCGGGAGGCGTACCCGGACTGGAAGTTCGAGTCACTTGCTTGCAAGCCACAGGAGGTTCCAGACCGCATGCGTAAGGCACGCGCGTTCATCCATCTGAGCTCATACGAGGGCAACAGCATCGTCTGCAACGAGGCGATGGCGATGAATCTACCCTGCATGTTCACCGACGTAGGCCTGATGCGCGACTCCGGGCGACCACAGGACGTTCGCGTCATCTCCGCCAAACGTGCTTTTTCGGACGCGCGGTATCTGCACGACGAGCTCGGCGCCTTCCTCCATTCGCTCGACACCCAATCGTACGCACCTCGCAAGTGGACGCTGGCGAATGCAACGGCCGGAGTAGCCCGCGAGCGCTGGGCACTTGCAATGGACGCGTTCTTCGAAATGGCCAGGTGGTGCTGAACACGATGCAAAGGTGGTGGCGCACACGGGGTACGGACATCTACACCGACGTCCACGTCCCCCTAGAGTTCCACGGCAGCGACTACGGTGGCTGGGCCATTGCCGCCGACAGCTTGAGCGCGGACAGCGTGGTTCTGTCCTTCGGCATCGGCGAGGACATCACGTTCGACGAGGGGATCATCGGCAAGTACGCGTGCACGGTGCACGGATTCGATCCGACACCGAAAGCACTCGCGTACGTGGAGCCGTTCGCCAGCGTCAAGCTCAGGGTTTACCCGTCGGGGCTGGGCGCCAAGGACGAGAGCCGCACGTTCTATCTTCCTAGGAATCGACGGCACGTTTCCGGCAGCACTTCCCGCTCCAGACATCTGCGAGACGAGGCCGTAGAGGTCAGGCTTTGCAGCCTGGGCACCAGCATGCGCGAGGCTGGCGTGACCCGATTCGACATGCTGAAGATGGATATCGAGGGCTCGGAATACGAAGTGCTCCGAGACGACAAGACAATGCAGATCTTGGAGGAGCAGCGACCGCAACTGCTCGTCGAGTTTCACCACCGCTTCGCCTCCTACTCGAAAGCTGACACTCAGGACATTGTCGCGAGGCTTAGGCGCGCCGGCTTTCGCATCGCCTGGGTATCCCGGCGAGGAGAAGAGGTTCTCTTCCTGCCGGACGAATGGATCGCTCGGAGTACGGTCTAGACGAATGTCGCGCTCGGCATGGACCAATCCAGCAAACCCGCACGCTCATGCCTGCCTGCAGCAGCTCGACGCAGAATATGCGCCTCGGCGCACGGTGATCGGGCGGTGTGCTGAGGGGTTCTGATCTCAGGATTGACCTTTTCCGACGGCTTTCTCCGCTCTGATGCTCGCGTAAGTCCACAAACATCCGTGTGGCCCGGTTGTTGCTGTGAGTAGTTCTGCTTCGGGCATGCTGGGGTTTGGGTGGTCGACATGAATATGAGTCAACAGCGACGTCGCATGGTGGAACGGCACGTGGAGGCGCGTGGCATGCACGACTCGGCGGTGCTCGATGCCATGCGTGCCGTGCCGCGCGAAGCGTTTCTTCCCGAGTCGCTCGCGGAGTTCGCCTACGATGACACGCCCCTGCCGATCGAAGAGGGGCAGACGATATCTCAGCCTTTCATCGTGGCGGCGATGGCGGAGGCGTTGAAGCTCGGACCGCGCGACCGGGTCTTGGAGATCGGCACCGGTTCTGGCTATGCGGCCGCGGTGCTCGCTGAAATCGCCCACGAGGTCTATACGATCGAGCGTCATCGCGTGCTGGCTGACCAAGCTGAGCGCCGGCTGCAGGAGCTCGGCTATCGCGACGTGCACGTTCTGTGCGGAGACGGAACGCTCGGGTGGCCGGAGCAAGCGCCGTTCGACGCAATCCTCGTCTCTGCCGGAGGGCCGGAAGTCCCCCGCGTCCTGGTCGAGCAGCTGGCACCTGGCGGCCGAATCGTGATCCCGGTTGGACCCGATCTGCGGGACCAACGTTTGTTGCGCGTTACCAAGGACAGCACCGGGCAGACGAACACCGAAGATCTAGGTGGGGTCCGTTTCGTGCCCCTCATCGGCGCCGGAGGGTTCGGGAAGGGCGCTGAAGCGCCGAGCCAGAAGCGCGTCCCGCGTCCCGAGCTCCCGGTCGCGCATTTGATTCGTGAAGCCTGCCAACCGATCGCCGACATCGGTGAAGCCGAACTCGGTGCCTTGCTCGATCAGATCGGCGATGCGCGCGTCGTGCTTCTCGGCGAGGCCAGCCATGGCACGTCGGAATTCTATCGAATGAGGACTCGCATCACGACGGAGCTCGTCATGCGGCGCGGCTTCGACATCGTCGCCATCGAGGGCGATTGGCCCGATGCGGCCCGCGTCGATCACCATGTTCGCGGACTGGACTTTCCTGTTCGCGAAGATCCGCCGTTCACTCGTTTCCCGACTTGGATGTGGCGCAACCGGGAGGTTCTTGAGCTGGTGGCGTGGTTGAAGTCACACAACGAGCTGATCAAAGACCCCGATCGACGCGTGGGGTTTTATGGCCTCGATCTCTACAGCTTGTACAAGTCACTCGATGCGGTGCTTCACTACTTGAACGACGTCGATCCGAAAGCGGCGAAAATCGCAGGGGAGCGGTACGCGTGCCTGTCACCGTGGGAGCGCGACCCGGCTCTTTACGGACGCGCCGCGATCAGCCGAGGATACGCCGAATGCGAGCGCCCTGTCGTTGCAGTTCTTCGCGACCTGCTGGAGCGGCGGCTCGACTACGCAAAGGCCGATGGCGATCGCTTCTTCGACGCGACGTCGAACGCGCACTTGGTGGCCGCTGCGGAGGAGTACTACCGCGTCATGTACTACGGGGGCCCAACGTCCTGGAACCTCCGCGACCAGCACATGTTCGACACCTTGGAGCGCCTTCTGGAGTTCCGAGGCTCGGATGCCAAGGCGGTAGTTTGGGCGCACAATTCACACGTCGGCGATGCCCGTGCGACCGAGATGGGCGCCGCGCGCGGCGAGCACAACATCGGGCAACTTTGCCGCCAGAAATTCGGGGACACCGTGTTCTCGATCGGCTTTGGAACGCATACGGGGACAGTCGCGGCCGCGACCGATTGGGACGGACCGATGGAGATCAAGAAGGTCCGACCCTCCCATCCCAGCAGCTACGAACGCCTTTGCCACGACAGCGGCGTGCCCGCATTTCTGCTCGCGCTACGCTATCCGGCACGTGAGGCGGTCCGTGAAGAACTGGCGTCACCGCGCTTGGAACGGGCCATCGGCGTCATTTATCGACCGGAGACCGAGCTTCAAAGCCACTACTTCCAAGCAGCGCTGCCCTGGCAGTTCGATGCTTATGTTTGGTTCGATGAAACCCGCGCCGTTGACGCACTAGAACCAGAAACGGCGCGCGCCGAGATTCCGCACGTCTACGGTTGAGGCACTCCCCCCGAAACAGACCGAGTTGCTGTACGAGGCAGGCTATCAAGATGCCCGCGACGAGTTGAGCAACTTGCCCGGATGAGGCAGCCGATTGCATGTTGGCGTAGCCGACGGACCGCGTAGCGTGCATCATCGGGCGATGCAGCCAATCTTCCTGCGCCTCGCCGTGGCCCTCGGGCTCGGGCTACTCGTTGGTGTCCAGCGGGAGCGTAGGGAGGATCCTCTTGCGGGGGTGCGCACCTTTCCATTGATCACGCTCCTCGGCGGGCTCGCCGCCGAGCTTTCGCTCCGGCTCGACACGGTCTGGATCTTCGCAGTGGGACTTGCGGCGCTCGGGGCGCTTCTCGTGGCTGGCTACGCGGGGGTGGGCCGAACCGGCAAATACCCGCCAGGCCTGACCACGGAGGTCGCCGCACTCTACATGTACGTCGTGGGCGGCTTGGTCGTGATCGGTGCTGTTACCGTCGGCGTGGTCATGGGCGGCCTGTGCGCACTACTCCTGCACTTGAAGGAGCCGATGGAGGGCTTTGCCGACCGGCTGACCAAGGGCGATCTGAAATCGATCATGCAGTTCGCGGCAATCGCCCTCGTGGTGCTCCCGGTGGTTCCAGACCGCGCGTACGGTCCCTACGGGGTGCTCAACCCCTACGAGATCTGGCTGATGGTCGTGCTGATCGCTGGCATCAGCCTCGCAGGCTACGTGCTCTACAAATTGCTGGGCGCGCGTGCTGGGACGCTCCTTGGGGGCGCGCTTGGGGGGCTGATCTCGAGCACGGCGACCACGGCGAGCTACGCACGGCACGCAAAGGACAACCACGCACTTGCGCCGCAGGTGGCGCTGGTCGTGATGATCGCGTCTACGGTGGCGTATGGACGAATCTTCCTCGAAGTGGCGTTGGCCGCGCCTACCGTGCTGCCCGCCATGGCACCGCCGCTGCTCATCGTAGCGTTGGCAAACGTCGTCATTTGTGCGGTGGCGCTAATTCTCGCGCGGGGCTCTGCCGGCGAGTTCCCCGTGCAGGACAACCCGACAGAGTTCCGGACGGCCCTCATCTTCGCCGCGCTCTACGGCGGGATCATCTTTGCCGTCGCGGCGGCGCGCGATGTCTACGGAGACGAGGGCCTCTACGTGGTCGCGCTCATGTCGGGTCTCGCAGATGTGGATGCAATCACGCTCTCGACCGCCAACTTGGTCGAGGCAGGCCGCCTCGAAGCGGCGCCGGGCTGGCGGGCCATCGTGCTGGCCAGCCTCTCGAACCTGGGCTTCAAAGGCGTACTCGCTGGCGTCCTTGGAGGCCGGGCATTGCTGCGGCGTCTTGCACCTCTCTTTGCAGCTTCGTTCGCCGCGGGCCTTGCGGTCTTGCGTTTCTGGCCCTGACCGTTTCCCGCCCTGGGTGACCGACGACTCGAAGTCCTGCCCGTGCTAGTGATCCTGTGTCCGGGCAGTTGGACGCTATGCAGGAGGTCGCGATGAGAGTCATCATCGTCGGTATCGGAGACATCGGCTACGAGCTCACCAGAGATCTCACCCGCAGTGGGTCGCACGAAGTCGTGCTCGTCGACAGCAACGAAGCGCGCTGCAAAGGGCTCAGCGAAGAGTTTGATGCATTGGTCTTGGAAGGCGACGGGACCCATCCCGAGCTTTTGCAGAAGGCCTTGATCGAGGAGAGCGATGCGCTGGTCGCCAGCACGAACTCGGACGCCCTCAATACGGTGATCGCGATGTTGGCCAAGCGCCTTGCTGTCCCAACTGTCATTGTGAAACTCAAAGACCTCGGCCTGCGGCCTGCCTGTTAGGAGATGGGGGTGGCTCAAATCATCGCGCCCAGCATCTCGGCCGCAGCGGAGATCTTCGCAGCCCTCCATGGATTTGGCAGGCCCGACTTGTCCTTGGTCACACGAGGAGGCCTTCGTTTCGTAGAGCTCGAAGTGCAGGGACTCGACGCGACATCCTTGGCTGAGCTCGACGTGCCGGACGGCGTTTTGGTCCTCACCGTCGTTCGCGGCGAAGAGGTGCTGCTCGCTCGGGGCAAGACGCAGGTAAAGCCGGGCGACTTGTTGTTGCTGCTCGTCGAAAACGAGCACGCGTTCGGAAAGATGAACGATTTAGTAAACCGAGTTTGAATCCGGGTCGAGGCCCCGCCCCGCGCGCGCTCCGCCAACATACACGAGGCTCGCTCACACTCCGTGCTCTTTCTTCTAGTTCCGGTATAGGCTTCCTCGCGATGTCGCTGCGCGCCCACTTGACGCCCCTCGATTTTGGGGCGGTGTTCGGCCAGTTGGCAGGCCTGGCCCGGATGCTGGGATGGCTGTTCACGCTCCCCGCAGCGATTGGCTGGCTGTATGGAGAGCTCGTCGAAGCAGGGGTGATTTCGGCCTTGAGCGTGGTCGCTCTTGCACTCGGGCATTGCGGCCGCGGGTTGCTACCGAAAGACCTGCATCTTCGCGAAGCGTTTGTCGTGACCGCGCTTGCGTATCCTCTTTTCGCGCTTGCCGGTGCGATTGCGTTTCTCCCGGTGGCGCCGTTCATCGACGGTTTTTTCGAGAGCATGTCCGGTTTCACGACGACGGGGCTCACCGTCCTCGATGTCGAGGCGTTGCCCAAGTCGCTGCTGTTTTTCCGAGCCTACATGCAATGGATTGGAGGTGCGGGCATCGTCGTCTTGTCCGTTGCGGTATGGAATGCGACGCGGCCCGCTGGGTTTCGGTTTCGGAAGTACGGATCCGGCCCCGAAGGCGAACGTCTCGCTCCGAGCGTGCACGCAAGCGCTCGCCAGTTGATCGCGATCTATGCGCTCCTGACGGCTGCCATGTTCGTGGCCTTCATCGTCGCCGGGATGTCGGTCGCGGACGCAGTGCTTCATGGGCTCGCCACGATTTCCACCGGTGGTTTTTCGCCGCACGCCGCGAGCATCGGGCAGTTCGCATCGAACCCCGTCGTTCTCACCCTCACCATGTTCGGCATGCTGATGGGAGCCACCAGCTTCAGCAATTACCAAAGGCTTGCGCGCCGTTCTCAGGGCGACAAACAGCCCCGCGATCCGCAGCTCTATGCGCTCGCCATGATCGTCTTCGCGGGGGCTTCATTGCTCTTCGTCCTCGAGGGCCAGCCCATGCAAGCCCTGTTTGACACGGTTAGCGCAGTGACGACGACGGGTTTTTCGCTCGACAAGCCGACCAGCTGGTCGTCCACGCGAAAGCTCTCCACGACCCTGTGGATGGTTGTTGGCGGATCTTCGGGGTCGACCGCGGGCGGTTTGAAGCTGATGCGCTTGATCGTGCTTTTCAAGCTCGTGCAGTGGACTTTTCGACGATCTTTGCTCCCTCAGGAGGCTCAGGTGCCACTCAAGTACGCCGGCACGGCTATCGACGACGAACCACTGCGACACCTGCTTGGTTTCATGGTTGTGTACGTCCTCTTGTTGCTCGCCGTAGGCTCCGCGTTGGTCTTGGCTGGGTTCGCACCGCAGGATGCCTTCTTCGAATGCGCGTCCGCCATTGGAACGGTTGGCCTTTCGTCGGGCATCACGGATGCGAGCCTCCCGACCTGGATCAAGCTCCTGCTCAGTCTCGAGATGTGGGCTGGACGACTTGAAGTCCTGCCCGTGTTGGTTCTGCTCTATCCAGGCACCTGGAAGCGCCGCAGCGGGTCGCGGTGAGATCCGTTATCGCTCCCGGTACGAGTCAGCACGTCGAAGGGTCGAGCCGCCTTGTCAAACAGGCCGCGTCCCCCTAGGACGCCGTGGCGATGGGGCAGACATTCTACCCCGGCCTCGCGCCGGGCGAAAGAGCATGAGCAGGACCGCACTATTAACTGGGGCCGCGGGCAAGGTTGGCAGCTACGCGATCGGGGCGCTGGCACGCCGGGGGATGGAAGTCGTTGCCACCGACGTGCGGTCCGATGGAATCCCGACCGACATTCGCTTCGAGGCCTGTGACCTCACCGACGCCAGCGCAGTCACCCGGCTCGTCGCGCGCGTAAAGCCCGATGTCGTGGTGCACTGCGCCGCAATCGTGGCGCCGGTTTCCTATGCGGAGCCCGAGCTCGCCGAAGCGGTGAACCTCGGCGGCACGGAGCATCTGAT
>RCNG010000531.1_pt1 | contig 17508 bp, 15 predicted proteins | sample 2041371 | NCBI WGS metagenome assembly RCNG01 (sample SAMN09708227, study PRJNA481090) | Marine sediment metagenome, whole genome shotgun sequencing project. | biome: marine sediment; feature: ocean; material: sediment; isolation source: Sewage treatment plant 1 marine sediment (STP1) ... | reverse complement strand
CGCTTTGGAAACATGAGTTCCGCGCTCAAGTATTTCATCGATTCGACGGGCGGTGAATGGATGAAAGGCACACTGATCGGCAAGCCGGCCGGTGTATTTACATCAACGTCTTCGCTGCACGGGGGGTCTGAGACGACGCTTCTGACCATGGCCATCCCGCTACTGCATCACGGTATGCTGTATGTCGGGCTGCCTTATTCGGAAGAGGAATTGTCAACAACGACAACGGGTGGATCATTGTACGGAGCGACGCATGTGACCTGGAGCCGACAAGCCGACGAGCTATCGAAAGATGAAAAACGCCTTGCCTTTGCGCTCGGCAAACGAGTTGCCCAGATTGCGCAGAAGCTCGCCGATTAAGTCGTAGCCGACTCAAAAATGGACCGCACAAACGGTATCGTCAGGCGCCGTTTCGCGCGCAGGGCCTCTTTGTCCAGCCGATCAAGCACCTCATAGAGACTCGCCATATCCCGGCGACTGCGCTTCAGGAGATAGCGCGCGGTGTCGTCAGGGAGTTCCAGGCCACGATGGCGCGATCTTAATTGCAGCGCCATTACGCGTTCTTGCTCATCCAGCGAATGGACCTGAAAGACCGGCAGTCTGGCCAAACGACTTTGCAGATCGGCCAAAACAATGGGGCATTCCCGTGGTGCAGAAGCCGCCGATACAACCAGTTGAGCATCGGCATCTAACACCTGGTTGCATAAATCAAAAAGAGCCGCTTCCCATTCCGGAATGCCAACAACCCGATCAAGATCGTCGATACAAACAAGCTCTCTCGTCGCAAGGCCTTCTAAAATTTCGGGGCCAGCTTCCGCGAACATCGATAGTGGAACGTATACCGCCCTGTCGCCGGCCGCATCACAAGCGGCCTGAAGAAGATGTGTCTTGCCGGTGGCCGGAGCGCCCCACAGCCAGCAGCCATGTCCGCTCTCGCCCGAAGCGATACCGGATAGCGTCGCTACGAGGGCTTCGTTACCGCTGTCGAGATAACTTGCGAAGACGGCATGGTCTGCAAGTTGTAATGGAAGTGCCAGCTGACTCATTCAAGCTCCTGATCCAGCTCAATGAGCAGCTCGGGATGTTCTTTTAGATAGCGATGGTAGGCAAACCGAACCAATACCGATAAGACGGCGGCCGCAGGCAGTGCGAGCAGAATGCCGAAGAAACCAAACAGCTGGCCGCCGGCTGACACCGCAAAAATGACGATAACAGGGTGAAGTCCAATCCGATCGCCGACCAGTTTGGGCGTAAGAACAGACCCCTCAATTAGCTGTGCAATAGTGAATGTGGCGACGACGCCCACCAGATTCAAAATCGGGTTCGGCTCCAGAATAACCGTCAGTCCGGCGAGCCCGATGCCGAATACAAATCCGAGGTACGGCACAAAACTGACGAGCCCGGCGACCACACCAATGGCGATGGCGAACTTCAAACCAACCAGCGTCAATCCAACCGAGTAAATAGTCGCCAAGGCCAGCATGACCAAAATCTGGCCGCGCAGAAATGCGCCCAATACTTCGTCTGTCTCTCGTGCCAGCTCCAAAACCGTTTCTCGCTGACTGTCAGGGAGCAAGGCGCTCAAGTGGCTCGTAAATGAGTCCCAGTCTCGCAGCATGTAGAAGGTAATAATCGGAATAAGAAACAGACTGAGGACGGCCGCGGCAAGCACACCACCCGACTTGCCCACGCCCATGAGTATCTTTCCGCTCCAGCTGCCGACCATGTCGCTGTATCGGGCGAGGAATGCGCCGACTCCAACGTCGTCGCCGGGTTCGACATTTAACCAGCCCAGCAGTGTCGGCAACCAGACCTGCTCAACCTGTCGCGCGATATCCGGCAACGCCTGAAACAAAGCGCTGATCTGAGTCTTGATCAAAGGACCAACGAGCAAAATCAACAATGCCAGAAACAAGAACGTGGACAAAAAGACAATAACGACCGCGAGTGTTCGCGGGATCTTGAATTTCTGCAATCGGTCAGCCAGCGGATCGCCCATGTAGGCAAGCAAGCCTGCGGCGATAAATGGTGTCAGTACCGGCGCCAGCAAATAGAGCAACCAACCGGCTAGAGCGACGGCAACAAGCCAATTCAGGCGAAGATCTGTTTGCATCATTTACCCCCGTGGCGCGCCCGGCGTGACCAGGACAAAACGTAGTCGATGCCACTTATCACAACGGTGATAAAAACTGAGGCACCGAGAACCGTAATCGAGATTTCTTGCGGCCAAGCAAATCCAGCGCGACTCAGCACGAACAGCAAAAACAACAGCTGCAACGTGGTATTGAGTTTGCTGACTCGAGTTGGCTCACCTTCCACTGGACCAACAAGAAAGTTGTACGCAATCGCTCCCACGACGATGACAACATCACGAACGATGACAACCGCGGCGAGCCAGATGGGTATGAGGCCGGCATAGGCGAGCGTAATGAAAAGTCCCGCGACGAGGAGTTTGTCTGCGACCGGATCAAGCAAGGCACCCAGACGTGATCCCCAGTCAAAGCGTTTCGCCAGATAGCCATCAACCCCGTCGGAGATTCCGGCTATGGCGAACAGCGCAAGAGCCCATCCGAAACTCCCGTCTAGAATCAGGATCAGAATAGGTGGGACTAATGCAATTCGCATTAGTGATATCGCGTTGGGCAACCAGCTAAGAGACATTCGAGGAATTAGAAACCGACAGTCAGGGGTTATAGAAAAATTCTAACGCAGATACGGGCTCGAGGTTACCGTAATCACTGGATTCGGCTTGCTCCAACAATCCCGCGAATCGCAAGGCACGACGCAATCGCTCAGCACCGCCCCGAACTTCGACCTGGTAAGCCACCACATCTCCCGCCACTTCGCTTATCCGGACGGTTTCGATCAGGCTGATTCCGGTCAGAAGCTCCTGCACCGATCCGTAGGCTTCGACGGTCTGAATCCCCGATACGTTCAGAGCGATAGTCTCCAGTAGCGCATCCCCGCCGACTGAAAATTCAGCCGCCAGCAGGTCCGCAATTTGGCCAATGATCGCCTCCGGCGGCCCCGTCCAGCTTCGGGTTTCGCCACCAATTGCGTAGGTCCAGCGATTTCGTTGACTGGACGATGGGCGAATTCGTCCAATCAAAACCGAGCTGGCATCGTAACGACGTGAGGCATCGACGACGCGCTCGTCGAAGCCACCCCAGATATCGCTGAAGGTCACGCTTTGCAAATCAGTCGTATCGAGCAATGGGAAAGCGATCGGCAGACCGCGCTTTTCTGCGATTTCAAGTACGCGTTCCCGCAACAAAAGATTTCGATCGATCGATCGCGCCTGTTGCGGCAATCGGTCCGGATCACCCGCAGCAATTATTTCCCGCTGACCCTGACCCCAATCAACTGCGAGCCATACCAATGTTAAAGGTCGATCGCCGCCCCAGACCGTTTGCCCGGAGGCACGCAAAACCCGCTCAATCGCGTCGCCGTCGAACGATACCCACAGCGTCTCGTCGGTGCCCGGCCGGAACTGCGTGACGTAGGCCGACGGAACGGGAAACATTTCATCGATTGCCGCCAGGTTTTTGCTGATCTCGGACCCCGAAACCCGCGTCAAGACTTCAATTAGCGCGGCTTTATAGGCATCATCACGCGGGTTCCTGGACTTTTTGTCGAGCCGCACTTCTGCGGTAAACAGCGTCGGTACATCGACTGCCCCGGCGGGAAGCATCAATCCCACTGAAAAAAGCAGCGCAACTGACGCGTAAATGAGAGGATGCCGCAAAACGCGGACACAATTTGAATTTCGAGATTTAAACAACGGTGTTTCCCCGTTCAGCGCCAAGCACTATTATATCGCCCAGACAGAGTATGCCACTCCCTCATGACCAATAAACCCCTGACGTATAAAGACGCTGGTGTCGATATCGATGCCGGCAACGAACTTGTCGAGCGCATCAAGCCACTGGTCAAAAGGACGCGTCGCCCCGAGGTTCTCGCGGGGCTCGGCGGTTTTGGCGGAATGTTCGCGCTACCACCGGGTCGCTACCGGGAACCTGTACTGGTTTCCGGCACTGACGGTGTCGGTACCAAGCTCATGTTGGCGCAAAACCTGGGGCGTCACGACACCATCGGTATCGATCTCGTGGCAATGTGCGTCAATGACGTGCTCGTACAGGGCGCTGAGCCACTGTTCTTCCTCGACTATTTCGCCTGTGGAAAACTCGATAACGACGTCGCGACGGATGTGATTGCCGGCATCGCAGAGGGCTGCCTGCAAGCCGGTGCCGCGCTCATCGGCGGGGAAACGGCCGAAATGCCGGATATGTATTCGGACGGAGAATACGATCTGGCCGGCTTTACCGTCGGCGCTGTGGAACGCGAACAGCTGATCGACGGCAGCCACATCGGTGCCGGCGATACGATTATAGGCATAGCGTCGAGTGGACCGCACTCGAATGGCTACTCATTAATCCGGAAAGTACTCGATCGCGCGCCGGACAGCGAGATCGAGGGCCTACCCGCCAGTGAACGCTTGCTCGCCCCGACGCGCATCTACGTCAAACCCGTGTTGTCGCTGATGCAGTCAGTCTCCGTGCATGGTCTTGCCCACATTACGGGTGGCGGAATCACGGAAAATATTCCGCGCGTGCTACAAGGCGCGCTTGATGCAGAGATTGATACCGGCAGCTGGTCCAGAGGTCCCGTCTTTGACTGGCTGGCCAAGATCGGCAATGTCGAAGTCTCTGAGATGCGGCGGACCTTTAATTGTGGCGTTGGAATGATCGTCATCGTCGCGTCAGAGGACGCCGGAAAGGCCATTCAGTTGCTCAATGAGCAAGGCGAGAACGCCTGGCAAATCGGTCGCGTTGTGGCCGGCGATCCGGATGCCGCAAGAGCCGTTCAGTACGTCTAATGACGAAAGGATGCAAAACAGCCATCCTGATTTCCGGTTCGGGCACGAATCTGCAAGCCTTCATTGATGCCGTCGACGGCGGCACGCTGGACCTCGAACTGTCCGTTGTTTTCAGTAATAACCCCAACGCCTATGGACTCGAACGCGCCGAAAAGGCCGGAATCCCGACAGCTTGTATTCAGCACTCGGATTTTCTCGACCGCGAGTCATTTGATCGAGCGGTAATCGCGGAGCTCGACCGATTCGAACCCGATCTACTCATTCTCGCTGGCTTCATGCGTATTTTGACACCCGCGTTTGTCGCGCACTACGCCGGAAAAATACTGAATATCCATCCCGCGTTGCTACCGCTCTATCCAGGCCTCAATACGCATCAACGCGTCCTCGACGCAGGCGACGAATGGCACGGCAGTACCGTGCATTTTGTCACCGAAAAACTGGATGCCGGGCCGCGAATTCTGCAAGGACGACTTGCCGTGATTCCCGGCGAATCGGCGGTTGAACTTGAGAAGAGAGTGCAGGCGCTTGAGCATCGCATTTACCCAACGGCAGCGGGTTGGGTCGGCTCCGGAAAAGTCGCCTTTCGAGACGGAGAGGCCTGGATCGATGGCGCCCGATCTGATGAACCGGAAGTTAAGTTATTTAATTAATTCAATGCGTTATAAGAACTACTTAATGTTGATTAGCTAGGCCTTCGGCAAGGTGACGCCCGTCTGCCCCTGGTATTTGCCACCTCGATCACGGTAGGACGTCTCGCACGGCTCATCCGATTCCAGAAACAGCATTTGGGCGACGCCCTCATTCGCATAAATTCTCGCCGGAAGTGGCGTCGTATTGGAGAACTCGAGGGTTACATGCCCTTCCCACTCCGGTTCGAGCGGCGTCACGTTAACGATGATGCCGCAACGGGCATAGGTTGATTTGCCCAGGCAGATGGTCAGGACGGTTCGTGGTATCCGAAAATACTCAATTGTGCGGGCCAGAGCGAATGAATTTGGCGGGATGACACAACTGTCGCCCTGCACGTCGACAAAACTCGTCTCGTCAAAGGCCTTCGGATCGACGACCGCGGAATGGACATTCGTGAAAATCTTGAACTCGTCAGAGCATCGCACGTCATAGCCGTAGCTCGACGTGCCATAGGAGACTATGCGTCCGCTTGCGTTCTCACGGACCTGCTGGGGCTCAAACGGCTCTATCATTCCCTGGCTCTGTGCCATATGGCGAATCCAGCGATCCGACTTAATACTCATGCGCTTCCCTCAACGACAATACTGCCGAACTTCGAACTGTAATCAGCGCGTTGTGAGGCCTGTGCGGCCGCAATTTGTAGGGCCGCATTTCGATACGCAGCTGCAATATCTGAGTCCGGCTCAGCGATCACGGTCGGCAGACCACTGTCTGTCTGTTCGCGAATACGTGCGTCGAGCGGCAGCCGGCCCAGCAGCGGGATCTCAAAATCCGCGACCATCTTGTCCGCGCCGCCACTGCCGAAGATAGCCTCTTCATGCCCGCAGGACGAACAAATATGCGTGCTCATGTTCTCGATCACGCCCAAGACCGGGATTGAGACCTTTTTGAACATCGCCAGGCCTTTGCGCGCGTCCAGCGTCGCGATGTTTTGCGGCGTCGTCACGATCACGGCGCCGGAGACCGGGACCTTTTGCGACAACGTGAGCTGGATGTCGCCCGTTCCAGGTGGCATATCAACGATCAGGTAGTCCAGATCCTTCCATTCCGTCTGATGCATGAGTTGATTCAGTGCCGACGTCACCATCGGTCCACGCCAGATCATCGGTTGATCAGGATCCACCAGGAATCCGATCGACATGACCTGCAAACCGTGCCCGGTTAGCGGCAACATGGTTTTGCCATCCTCACTGACCGGTTGTTCGCCCGTCAGTCCCAACATGTGCGGCTGGCTCGGTCCGTAGATGTCCGCGTCCAAAACACCGACTGCCGCCCCTTCAGCGGCGAGAGCCAACGCGACATTAACCGCGACTGTCGACTTGCCGACGCCCCCTTTGCCAGAGGCAATCGCGATAATGTTCTTGATTCCGGGAATTGGCTTGAGATTGCCCTGTACGGCGTGCGAGGAAATCCGGGTAACAACGTCGATTTTGCTCGATGTCGTACCCAATTCCCGCTGCGCTGCGGCGGCAATTTGCGCACGAATCGACTCGATCTCCGATTTGATCGGAATCCCGAGCTCAATCGTCGCACTGAGGACGCCGTCCGAAATCTGGCAATTCAGTACACGACCGATATTGTCGAGCGGTCGACCAATCGCCTCTAACTCAATGGAATTGAGGAACTTATTCACATCCGTTTCTGTTGACACCGTCACACTTCGCTGGCTGGCATTAGGTAAAATTCAAGTACGAATTGCCGGGAAGTTGGGAATTCGCGAGCACATTGTAACGGAGCTGAGGGATGTCTGAAAGCTAGTATTGGCGGGCGATGTGCAGGGTCCGATGTGGCATAATGCCGCGTTGGGGAGTAGCGGAAGATACGATTGGGTGGCAATACAAGCCATCGGTCGTTCCGTTTTGCTTGGGCAATAGCGAAGTAACGATTGGCTTTACTTAACACAAACAAGAAAAGTGGACTGACGCGTTGAGCTTTCTCGCATCGTTTCGGTCGGACCAAATATTAGGACAGCTCATCGCCGAGCCGGATCCTTCGTCCCCGGCTGCCCAAAAACTCATCGATAAACTCAAGCGCGCTGGTAACAGGGCCGTTCCAAAGATCATTGATGCACTAGCGCTATCGGATAAATCACACACGATGGTCCTCGTCGACATCCTTGGCGGGATGGTCACTGACAAGAATTTGTTGATGTACAAAGAGGGCTTGGCCGATGGCAATGAGCGCGTCGTGTCGGGAACCGCCTGGGCGCTATCAAGCAGTACTATTTACAACGCCAATGGGCTACTCGAGTTCTTCGACGATCCTGAGGTGTCCAAAGCGGCGTTGATTGAAGTCCTCCGAGTCCACAAACAGGATTTGAGCGTTCATGAGCTCCTCCGCAATGCCTACGAATGTGAGCCGAAAGAGAAAGCGGCCATCTTCAAGATCATTCAGGAAACGCTCAAGCCGGAAATGATTCCCGACTTGATCGCGAGAATGGGTGGCAAAGACCCGATCATCAAAATCCACCTTATTCAGCTGCTTTCCAAGTTCGATAAAGAAGAAATAACGGACGCGCTTGAGATGCAGCTCAAAGACCCGAACAAAATGGTCCGCGGCGCTGCCCTGTCCGCACTGGCAACGCGTAAGAATACGAGCGTCAGTATCGAGAGAGTCGCTAAGGTACTGACCGATCCGGACCTGGATGTGCAAAGCAAAGCCGTCGACGTTCTCATCAAGATCAATCATCCCGAAACCGTGCAGTATCTTCTGCCGGCCCTCAAAGATGAGTCTGAGTACGCCCGCCGCGCAGCTGTCGAAGTACTCAATGAGGTTGGCAATGAATCGTCCGTGAAAGACCTGCTCAACGCAATCAAAGATGACGACTGGTGGGTTCGTTCGCGCGCCGGCGACGCACTCGCTGAGATCGGCGGACCCAGAGTCGTTGACTCAGTCGTTAGCCTGATCAAGTCCGAGGATGAAGAAATTCGCCGCACGGCGATCGAGATTCTGAATTCGACCAAAGATGAACGCGCTGTTGACGGTTTGATCTCTGCAACCGATGACTCCGACTGGTGGGTGCGAGAACGTGCGGTCGATGCGCTGTCAAAGATCGGTAGCCCAAAGGCGTTACCGACACTGGAGGCAATGCTCGGAACCGACCCCAAAACAGACACTGTCGTCGTGCGAGCCCTCGGCAAGCTCGGCAACCACAAACATATTTCACGCATTGTGCCACTGCTACAGAGCCCGGAGCGCGAATTACAGGTCGAGGCCATCAAGGCGCTGTCGCTTCTATCCGATGAATCGCATGCCGAGTCTATTCGAGGCATTCTGCGGAAGATTCAGCAGTCAGAAGACAACACCATGATCAATGCCGCGGACACTGCCCTCAAGAGTCTCGATGACCGATACTCAGCAACCGTCGTCGCACAAAATATTCGTGCCGAAAAAATCGCAGCCAACACGAAAACATTGCTGGTCGAAAATGACGATCTCGAAAAACTGCTACAGGCTGCAAAAGAGGCCAGTGCGGTTGCACAGGCTGATGGCGATGGCGACATTGTTCCAGCCGCAGCGCCTGCCGCCGCAGCAGCCCCGACCACGGCGCAGGTTCTCGATATTGAAAAATTGAAACCCGGCGATGTCATTGACGGCCGTTACAAGTACATCGAGAAAATTGGTAAGGGCGCGTTCGGTACCGTACTGCTGATGGAAGACGAGGTTGTCGACGAACAACTGATCCTTAAGTTCCTGAACCCCAACGTTTCCTCCGATGAGGAAATGATGAAGCGCTTTGTGCATGAGTTGCGATATTCGCGAAAAATCACTCATCGCAACGTCATTCGAATTTATGACTTCCTGCACTTGCAGGGCGCTTACGCGATCTCGATGGAGTATTTCCCATCGCATACCTTGTCGGGCGAAATGCCTGACAGCAAGCCGATGCCTCTTGAGAATGCCCTGCGCTACTCCAAGGACATGGCGACGGGCATGGCCATCGCGCATCTGGCTGGCGTCATCCATCGCGATCTCAAGCCCGCTAATATTCTCGTCAACAAAGACGGATTGCTGAAGATCGTGGATTTCGGTGTCGCGGCGGCCGCAAGTAGCGGCGATACTCAATTGACGAAGACCGGCTATGTTATCGGGTCGCCCAAATACATGGCGCCCGAGCAAATTCTTGGCAAGAAGGTCGATGTGACCGCTGACGTCTACAGTATCGGCGTCATAATGTATGAAATGGTAACGGGTATCCCGCCCTACAGTCGCGGCGACCATATGTCCGTGATGTACCAGCATGTGCAGGGTAAAGCCAAGCACTGTCAGGAAGTCAATCCGGACTTACCGGATGAATATGCCAACATTATCGTCAAGGCAATGTCGGTTGATAAGACAAAGCGCTATCAGTCAATGGATGAATTGATGGACGCGTTGAACTCGCTGAATCTTTAGGTAGCTCATGGCACGAATTGATGCGTTCTTAAAACTAGGGCTGGCCCAGGGATGTTCCGACATTCACCTGGCCGTCGGTGTACCGCCGATGCTGCGCATGAACGGCGACCTCATGCCCATCAAGTTTCGCGAATTGTCCGACACGGAACTTGAAGCGTACATTCTCGAAATTTTGACGGTCAAACAAAAAGACACTTTGCAGACAGGTCGTGATCTGGACTTCTCTTATGTCGCTGAGGAAGGCAGCCGATTTCGTGTCAATGTCTTCCGCAAAGCAACAGGATACGGTGCCGTTTTCCGCTTCATTCCCGGAGATGTTCCAACGCTGGATCAATTGAATGTACCGCCAATCCTTAAAGATTTTTGTGACTATCACCAGGGCATGGTTTTGGTGACCGGATCGACCGGTACGGGTAAGTCGACGACGCTTGCAGCGATGGTCGACCACCTTAATTCGACCCGAGCTCTGAATATCATCAGCCTCGAAGACCCGATCGAATTCGTTCACCCGAGTAAACAAAGTCAGGTTATTCAACGCGAAGTCGGGACACACGTCATCAGTTTTGCGGACGGCGTTCGCTCCGCCATGCGTGAGGACCCGGATGTAATCCTGGTTGGTGAGCTGCGAGACGCCGAAACGATCTCGATGGCCATGACAGCTGCTGAAACCGGTCACCTCGTACTCGGTACGCTACATACAACCGGTGCAGTTAAGACCATTGATCGCATAATCGATGCATTGCCCGGCGAATTGCGGGAACAAACCAAGGGCTTCCTCGCGATGAGCCTCAAAGCCGTCGTCACTCAGGTATTGGTCAAGACTCCGGATGGCCGCGGTCGTCGCGCGATACTCGAAATTTTGGTGGGAAGTCGCGCCATTTCGAAATTGATCACAACGGATCAAACACATCAGATTGCCTCGCAAATGCAGACAGGTAGAGACCTCGGTATGCAGATGATGGATCATTCCTTACTTGAGGCGATTCATGCGAAGGAAATCGATCCCGACGATGCTATTCGCTTTGCCAATGACAAGTCTAAATTCCAACGCTTCGTCACCGAGACGGACCTCGTCCCGATAATTGATATCGGCGACGAGTCAAAAGTGTAGCGCTATGAAGAAAATCGACAAATACCTGCAAGCCTCACTGGGACAGAATGCATCCGATCTGCACTTCATTTCAGGCGACCCCGTGCGCGCCCGCGTGCACGGTGGCCTGCAGCCCATCATGGAAGAACAACTAACGCTTGAGACGGTGCAGGAAGCCATGACGGAAATCATGGATGGCACGACGCAACGAACGTTTGACGAAAACGACGCCGCGGACTTCGCTTATGAAATCGAAGATGTTTCTCGTTTCCGTGTAAACGTCTTTCGTCATCTGAACGGCATAGGCGCGATCTTTCGAGCAATCCCGTCGAAAGCGATGACGCTTGATGAGCTCAACATGCCAGACATAATCAGAAAACTGTGTCGGCACACCCAGGGCATGATCCTCGTTACTGGCAAGACAGGCTCGGGAAAGTCAACGACACTTGCAGCAATGATCGACGAAATGAACCGTCGTATGAAGGGCCATATCATTACGATCGAAGACCCCATCGAATTCGTGCATACCGCGAAAGGCTGCTTGATTAGCCAACGAGAAATTGGCGTGCACACGGCCAGTTTTGCCGAGGCACTGAATTCAGCCCTACGCGAAGATCCTGACGTCGTTCTGGTTGGCGAAATGCGTGATCTGGAAACCATCAGCATCGCGGTAACAGCCGCTGAGATGGGTATTCTCGTGATGGGTACACTGCATACAAACGGCGCTGCCCAGACCGTTGATCGAATCATCAACTCTTTTCCTGCTGACAAGCAAAGTCACATTCGAACCATGATTTCGACCTCACTCCGCGGCGTTGTTTCGCAGCAATTATTGCCGACCTTGGGTCGCCCCGGTCGAGCCGCCGCCCTTGAGATCATGATCAATAATTCTGCCGTGCAAAACCTGATTCGCCAGGGCAAGCTCGACCAGATAGAAACGGCCATGCAAAGTGGCGGCCGTAGCGGCATGAAGACAATGGACAATGCGTTGATGGATCTCGTCAACAACGGCACGGTATCGGGTCAGGAAGCCTATCAACAGGCCAACAACAAACACATGTTTGAGAAGGTCAAAGACACCGATTAATTTTCGCTGTCCATGGCATAATCGCGCCCATTAGCCAGTCGCAAGCGATTACGCACCAAAATGCCTGACCAACAACGAAAAATCCTCGTCACAAGTGCGCTGCCCTATGTCAATGGCTCTCCGCATATGGGGCATTTGGTTGAGTACATTCAGACCGACATCTGGGTGCGATTTCAAAAGCTGCGTGGGCACGATTGCATTTATGTCTGCGCATCAGATGCCCACGGTACGCCGATCATGCTCAAGGCTCGCGAAATGGGCATCACGCCTGAGCAGTTGACCGCCGGCTATAGCAAAGAATTCGTTGATGACTTCAACGACTTTGGTATCGAATTCGATAATTTCCACACGACTCATTCCCCGGAAAACGAAGAAATCGTCAGTGGCATTTACGCAGCTCTTCGTGATTCAGGCGATATCTACACACGCACGATTGAACAATCCTACGACGAAAAGGAAGGCATGTTTCTGCCCGACCGATTTGTTCGTGGAACCTGCCCACGTTGCAAGACAGACGATCAATACGGTGATGCCTGCGAGAACTGCGGCGCGACTTATGCACCAGAGGACCTGATCGATCCGGTCTCCGTTCTGTCGGGCACGACACCGGTAACGCGCGAATCGGAACACTACTTCTTCAAGCTAAGCGACTATGAAGAGCGTCTGCGTACCTGGATGAACGAGGCCAAGCTCGACAAGAACGTCGTCGCGAAACTTAACGAGTGGTTTGAGGCTGGGTTGAAGGACTGGGATATCTCCCGGGATGCACCCTACTTCGGCTTTCAAATTCCCGGCACGAAAGACAAGTACTTCTATGTCTGGCTCGACGCGCCAGTCGGATACATAGCGAGTTTCAAGAATCTTTGCGACCGCGACGATAGTCTGGATTTCGACGAATACTGGAAGGTGGACAGCGATGCGGAGGTGTATCACTTCATCGGCAAAGACATCATGTATTTTCACACACTGTTCTGGCCCGCTGTGCTGCAGGGTGCTGGCTTCAGGACACCGACCAGCGTGTATGCGCATGGTTTCCTGACGGTCAACGGTCAAAAAATGTCGAAGTCGCGCGGCACGTTCATCAAGGCTCGCACGTACCTCGATAATTTGAACCCCGAATTTCTACGCTACTACTACGCGGCGAAGCTGGGCCCGACGATCGAAGACATCGATCTGAATTTTGAGGATTTCATCGCTCGCGTCAATTCCGACCTTGTTGGCAAGCTCATCAACATTGCGAGTCGATGTGCCGGATTCATCAATAAACGATTCGATGGCCAGTTGGCCGACACTTTGCCGGACACGGCCTTGTTTGCAGACTTTGCTGACGCGTCTGACGCGATCGCGGAGCACTACGAAAACCGGGAGTATTCGAAAGCGATGCGACAAATCATGACGCTCGCGGACAAAGCGAATCGCTATATTGATGACTTGAAACCCTGGGTCATGATTAAGGACGAAGACAAGCTGCAGGACGTTCAACGGGTATGCACGCAGGGACTCAACCTGTTCCGCAGTTTGATGATCTATTTGTCGCCAGTCATTCCGCGCGTTGCGGCGGACGCCCGCGCATACCTTAGTGAAGATCAATGGCATTGGCGCGACGCATCAACGCCGCTGTTGGGCGCGACCTTGCCCAAGTTCAAACCACTCTTGACACGTGTTGAATCGGAACAAGTTCAACGCCTTGTCGAACAATCTCAGGAGAGTACCCCCGTGGCAGCTGCAGAAACTGACGACGACACAATAAGCATCGACGACTTCATGAAAGTCGACTTGCGAATTGCCCGTATCGAAAAAGCGGAACCTGTTGAAGGGGCTGACAAACTACTGGCACTGACGCTGAATGTTGGCGATTCGACTCGCAATGTTTTCGCGGGTATCAAAGCCGCCTATGACCCGGACACGCTTGTCGGCCGTCACGTCGTCGTTGCCGCCAATCTCGCGCCTCGAAAAATGCGCTTTGGTGTGTCCGAAGGCATGGTGCTCGCGGCGGGACCCGGTGGCGAGGATATTTTTCTGCTGGCGCCGGATGACGGTGCTAAGCCGGGCATGCGCGTCAAGTAATCCTTACAATATCGGAACTGCTGTTGCCGCATGAGCCGAACCTGATGGATTGGAAATGACCGAACTCATCGTCATTCTTATAAGTACCGTGCTGGTCAACAACTTTGTGTTGGTCCGGTTTCTCGGTCTTTGCCCATTTCTTGGCGTTTCGCGCAATCTCGAGGCCGCTACCGGTATGTCGTTGGCAACCGGCTTCGTTCTGACGTTGTCGTCGGCTACGGCCTACTTGTTGCATGAATACGTTCTCGTCCCGCTCGAACTCGAGTATTTGAGGACCATCAGTTTCATCCTCGTGATCGCGGTCAGCGTGCAGTTCACCGAAATAATGGTGCGGCGAATGAGCCCGCTGCTGGATCAGGTATTGGGTATCTATATTCCGCTGATCGCGACTAATTGTGCCGTGCTTGGTGTCGCGTTGTTGAATGTTCAGGAATCCAATGGATTTGTGCAATCCGTTTTCTTCGGGTTTGGTGCGTCCCTCGGCTTCGCCCTGGTTCTGGTCATGTTTGCCGCAATGCGTGAGCGCATTGAAGCGGCCGATATTCCTGCCCCATTTCGGGGAACTGCGATCGCCCTGATGACCGCCGGTATCATGTCGCTCGCTTTCATGGGTTTCTCCGGAATGGCTCGGCCTTGATCGATGTCAATTTGGGTCGCAGTCATCACTATCGCAACGATCGCCTTGATAGCGGGTATTGGCCTGAGTCTTGCGTCGAGCAAGTTACCGGCCGACGAAGGAGACCTGGTGGAACAGGTTAATAAGCTTCTGCCACAAACACAGTGCGCGCAATGTGGCTATCCCGGTTGCCGGCCATTCGCAGCGGCCGTTGTCGACGGGTCTGCGGCGATCAACCTCTGCCCTCCGGGCGGAGAAGAAACCGTTCGCAAGCTGGCCGATCTCCTCGGCCGAGACGTCATCCCACTGGCAGAATCGATCGTTCCGGCTGTCGCCGTGATCGACGAATCACTGTGTATCGGTTGCACACACTGCCGAAACGCCTGTCCGGTCGATGCGATTGTTGGCGCGCATCAATTGATGCACACGATTATTGAAAGCGAGTGCACCGGCTGCGAATTGTGTATTGCACCCTGCCCGGTCGACTGCATTAGCATGAGGCCACTCGCGTGAGTGCTCCTACCTACGATCTGGGCACACTGCACGGCGGGCTTCGTCTCCCCGGTAGAAAATCGGAATCAACCAGCCGCCCAATTCTCGACGTGCCAGTTCCCGCACAGTTGGTACTACCCATCACTCAGCACGTCGGCGATCCGGCACAACCGGTTGTTGGCATTGGCGAACGAGTGCTAAAGGGTCAACTGGTCGCGGAAATCGACGGTAGCTTGGGCGCACCGATTCACGCGTCGTCGTCCGGAACGGTCATAGCCATCGAACCCTGGCCCGTATCTCGTCGAAACGGCGACAAAGGGCCGTGTATCGTTATTGAATGCGACGGCCGGGACGAAGCGATAAAGCGAGATGAGCAGACGGTTAATTTCACTCAACTAACGCCGGAAGACCTGCTCAAGAAAATACTGCATGGCGGAATTGTCGGCCTGGGTGGGGCCGTGTTTCCGACGGCGCAGAAACTCATGCAAGCGCGTACCTGTGAAATTAATCATCTGCTACTGAACGGCGTTGAGTGCGAGCCCTACATCAGCTGTGATGACATGCTCATGCGCGAACGCGCGGGTGACGTCATCAGTGGCGCCCAGATATTGATGCATGCATTACAGATCGACGTATGTTTCATCGCCGTCGAAAGCGACAAACCCGATGCCATTCGTGCGTTGGGAAAGGTGCTCGGTGAAATGAGCGACGAGAGAGTTGTTCTTAAACAGGTGCCAACGATTTATCCGTCGGGTGGCGAAGACCAGCTTGTGCAACTGGTGACCAACCGGGAAGTTCCGAGCGGCGGACTACCCTCCGATGTCGGCTGTCTGGTTCAGAACGTCGGTACGGCCGCGGCTATTCACGACTGGATCATCGATGGGCAACCACTAATTTCGCGAGTGACGACGATTACAGGCGACGGTATCAACAGTCCAATCAATGTACGCGCTCGGATCGGCACGACGGTAAGCAGCATCATCGAATTGGCGGGCGGTTACACCGACCGTGCGGAGCAACTCATTATTGGCGGGCCGATGACGGGCCGATCCGTCACCACCGACCGGGTTCCACTGGTCAAGTCAACCAACTGTGTACTGGTCGCGTCCGAAACGCCTTCGCCGGGTCCCGAATTGCCCTGCATTCGCTGCGGAGATTGTGCGTCGGTTTGTCCGGTGCAACTACTGCCGCAACAACTATTCTGGTATGCCTGCGCCGATGACGAAGTGAAAATGCGCGAGTTCGGATTGACCGATTGTATTGAGTGCGGGTGCTGTGACCTCGTGTGCCCCAGTCACATTCCGTTAACCGCGGATTTTCGCGTTGCGAAGGGACGAATCAGAGAGCTTGCCGACGAGAAAGCACGAGCTGTACGTGCTCGGCAGCGTTTCGAGGCCCGCAATCATCGTCTCGAACGTGAGAAATCTGTGCGCGAGTCGGAACTCGCCGCACAGAAAAACTCGGCCAAAAAGGCGGGACCCGCGGCCATCGCCGAGATACTGAAGCGTAAGCAACAAAAGAACGAGGACGACGAATAGTGGAATTCCAACGTCGTGAAGCGCCGTATCTCGCACCGCAAGTCAGCGTCTCGTCGCTGATGCTGCAGGTGCTCGCAGCGCTGGTTCCAGCGGCCATGGCGCACGTCTGGTACTTCGGGCCCGGCTTTATTTTCAATCTGTTGGTAGCAGCCATCTTCGCCGCAGCGGGTGAGGCACTGATGCTGAGTCTTCGTAGCCGCAAACCGGAAACCGGACTTGCCGACTACAGCGCGCTGGTCACCGCGACATTGCTCGCCTTCGCCCTGCCATCGCTTACGCCGTGGTGGGTCACCGCGACTGGCGCATTGTTCGCGGTTATCGTCGCGAAACATCTATACGGCGGTCTCGGCTTTAACATTTTTAATCCGGCAATGGCGGGTTACGTTGTCATTCTTGTCGCCTTTCCCATGCACCTGAATCTTTGGGTCGCGCCGAGCATGGGCGATCTTGATTACCAACCACTCACCATTCTGCAAACATTACAGTTCACGCTAACCGGGACATTGCCGGATGCCATCTCGTTCGACGCGATCAGCCGCGCGACGCCGCTTGATGTCATGAAGTCGGGACTGAACAACGCGCGAACCGTCGCGGAGATTCGTTCGATCCCGATCATGGGCGATTTCGGCGGCCGTGGTTGGGAGTGGATTGGCAACT
>RCNG010000529.1_pt1 | contig 17565 bp, 13 predicted proteins | sample 2041371 | NCBI WGS metagenome assembly RCNG01 (sample SAMN09708227, study PRJNA481090) | Marine sediment metagenome, whole genome shotgun sequencing project. | biome: marine sediment; feature: ocean; material: sediment; isolation source: Sewage treatment plant 1 marine sediment (STP1) ... | reverse complement strand
AGCACTGGATCACCGCCTGCAGCACGCGGCCGGGTTCGCTGCCGACGCCCGAGGCGTGCCACAAACCCTCCAGCACCTCGTGGCATTCCCACCAGTAGCCCTCGTTGAAAAGATCGATGCCGAAGAGGTATTCCTCGCTCTTGCGCCAGTCCTCGTGGTTGAGGTCCGGCAGGCTCTGCTCCGGTTGTCCGAACGAGTGGCCCTCGGGGTCGCGGGTGGGGTGGGGCGTGACGCCCGGAAGGTGGCGGTAGGCCGGAAGGGGCCGGTCGGTGTATCTTTTGCCGCGGGAACCGGTCATGTTCGTCATCCTGAATCAAAGTTGAAGGGGTTTCTGTGAGTTCGACCATCAATTGCGCCCACCGCGGGGCTTCGGGCCACGCGCCCGAGAATACCATCGCCGCCCTGGAAAAAGCTATCGCGCTTGGTGCGCAGATGGCCGAAATCGACATCCAGCAGACGGCCGACGATCGTTTCGCGGTGTTCCATGACGATCTCCTGGATCGCACCAGCAGCGGCGCGGGGCCCCTGTGGGAAAAAAACCTGGCCGAGCTGCAGACCCTCGACGCCGGTTCGTGGTTCGGCCCCGAATTCGCCGGGCAGCGCATTCTGTCCCTCGAAGAAGTGCTCGAATTCACCCGGGACCGCCTGCCCCTGAATATCGAATTGAAGCTCCACGGACACGAAAGACAGGTTGTGGATTTGGCGATCCGGGCTCTTCATGATAATAATATTGAGGATCATTGCTCCCGCGGTGGCCTGATCACCTCCTTCGACCACGGGATCGCCGCCGCCCTCAAAGAGGCGGACCCGGCGCTGACCGTGGGCGCCATCCTGGGCCCGGAGCAATATTCCAAGGCCATCTTCACGCTGCCCGTCGATGTCCTGAGCGTGGAACAATCACTGGTCAATGTGGATTTCCTGGCGGCCGCGCGCCTGGCCGGCAAGCAGGTCCATGTCTGGACCGTCAACGAACCTGAAGAATTCCGCCGCCTGATCGATCTCGGTGTCGACGCGGTGATCACCAACTACCCGGACCGCTTTGGCGGTCCGCGGGAAGGAACAACGTGACCGCAGCAAGCACCGACATCTCCGGACGCAGGACGATCATGGGTTTCACCGTCGGTTACTGGATGCTGAACATCATCGAGATGTTCGAGCGCCTGGCCTACTACTCGGTGCGCAGTGTGATCGCGCTGTACATCATGCAGGCCGACGACCCCAACGGGCTTCACCTGACCGCCGCGGACAAGGGCACCATCTACGCCTTCTGGTTCGCCTTCCAGTCGATCCTGCCCACGTTCACCGGAGGCTTCGCCGACCGCTACGGCTACAAGAAGTCGCTGTTCGTGTCGATCACGCTGAACATCATCGGCTACATATTGATGGGCTCGCTCACCTCGTACGCCGGGTTCCTGTTTGGCGTCATCGTGCTGGCCACCGGAACCGCGTTCTTCAAGCCGAGCATCCAGGGTTCGTTGGCGCACAACCTGACCAAGAAGAACTCCTCGATGGGCTGGGGCATCTTCTACTGGATCGTGAACGTGGGCGCCGCCGCGGCCCCGATGATGGCCAACTTCATTCGCACCGATTACGGCTGGCAGCAGCTGTTCTATACGGCCGCGGCGATCATGAGCCTGAACTACCTGATGCTGTTCACCTTCAAGGACTTCGAATCCGGCGCCGACAAGACCCAGGGCCCACTACGGGTACTGGTCCGCACGCTGCGCAACCTGGGCGACATGCGGCTGGTCACCTGGCTGCTGATCATGAGCTGTTTCTGGCTGATGATGTACGCGCTGTGGGACCTGCAGCCCAACTTCGTGACCGACTGGAACGATTCCGGCGATGTGGCCGGCTGGATCCGCAGCGTGCCGTTTTTACCTGACAGCTGGGTGGTCGAGACGGACCGCGGACCGCAGGTTCCCCAGGAATTGCTGATCAACCTGAATGCGGTGCTGATCGTGCTGCTGGTGATCCCGATTTCGTATCTGGTTCGCAAGATGCGTACCTTGGAGTCGATGGTCATCGGCATGACGATGGCCACGGCCGGCGTCCTGATTTCCGGGCTGACCAACGTGGGGGGGATTTTCCTGGTGGGTGTGGCCGGGTTCTCGTTCGGCGAGATGCTTACCGGGCCCAAGAAGAGCGAATATCTGGGGCTGATCTCGCCGCCGGGCAAGAAGGGCCTGTACCTGGGTTACGTGAACATCCCGGTGGGGATCGGCGGCCTGATCGGGGCGAAACTGCAGGGCTACGTTTACGGCAACTTCGGCGAGAAGGCGGTGCTGGCGCAAAAGTATCTGGCTGAGCACACCGAATTTTTGCGCGGAGGAACCTGGGACGGCAAGGTGGGGTCGCTGGACTCGACTTTAGGCGTGGCCCGAACCGACGCGTTCCTGAAGCTGCAGGAAGTCACGGGCCTCGATGCCACGGCGGCCACCGATCTGCTGTGGAAGACCTACAGCCCGGGCCCCTATGTGTGGTTCCCGTTTGCCGCAATCGGATTTGCGGCGATTATCGCGCTGGTCGTGTTCGCGCGGATGGCGCGGCGGTGGAAAGACATGGACGCGTAGAACCCCCGGATCCCAAGCGTAAAAAAAGGCCCCCCGGGGGGCCTTTTTCGCAGCCTATCACAAAATCCCTGCCGGGCTATTCGGCAGGCTCGGGTTTCGGCGATTGCGCCCCCGGCACCCCATGCATCTCCATGCGCGGGCGGGGAATCTCGATCCCCTCTTCGGCGAACCGCAGTACCACCAGCCGAGGCAGATCCTTCAGCAGGGACCACCAGTCCTCGTTGCGGGTCCAGGGGCGCACCGCCACCTCGACCCAGGAGTCCGCCCAGGCCGAGACGAACACCGCAGGTTCGGGGTGATCCAAGACTCGGCCTTCGTTCCGGACCAGGTCCAGCAGGATTTCGATGGTCCGGTCGATGTCCTCTTCGTAACCGACCCGCACGGTGATGTCCGCCCGCCTGAGCGGCTCGACCGAGCGGTTCTCGATGATGTCCGCCCAGATCTTGCGGTTGGGGATCAGCAGGCGCCGGCCGTCGAAGGTCACGATGGTGGTGTTGGCGATCCACATGGCCTTGACGGTGCCGACCTCCGTGCCGGTGCGGATGGTGTCGTCCACGTCGAAGGGGCGTGTGGCCAGGATGAAAAATCCGGCCGCCAGGTTGGACAGCGAATCCTGCAGAGCGAAACCGATGATCACGCCGGCCACGCCGGCACCGGTCAACAGGGTGGTGAGATTGGCGCCGATGAACCAGAATCCGACAAAAAGACCTATCAAGGTCGCAATGGGATTGATCATGCTGTTGCCCAGCTGGACCATGAGCCGGGTGAGCTTGACCATCCGCACCAGCCGCATGAGCCACCAGAGGAGCCGGAAGGCAAGCCGGAAAAACAGGACGATGACCACCACGATCACCAGCTTGACCAGAATGGTGGGGCCGTTGTCGCTCAGCCACCCGCCGAAGTCGCTCAACCCATCCTTTACGAGCCCGAACAGTACCCGCGGGTCCAGGACCTTGTCCGAAATTTCCCCTGTGGTCTTGATGATGAACTGGCGGTAGGGGGCAGTCTCGAAACCCCGTGAGCCCAGGATGTCCACCGTGCGGTCCAGGCTCTTGGCCACGCCCTTGACGCGATCATCGGCGTACTGCAGCCGGGTGCGGTCGGCGCCGATTTCCGCTTCGGGCGCGCTGGCTCTTTCGCTGGTTTCGATCTTCTTGCGCAGGGAATCCCGGGCATTGACGGAAATCTGGAGCCGGCCGACCAGGTTCTCGGCCCGGTTTTGGACGGCGCGATCGTATCGGTCCCAGGTTTTTCCCGTTTCGACGCCCAACCCTTCGGCGATTTCGAGGATATCGGCCAGTGTTGGCAGAAGGGAATCCAGGCGATCCCGTGCCGTGCCTATCTGGGCCTCCAGTTCGTCCAGGTCTTCGGGGGGGGTCTCGGAGCGCAAACCCCGCAGGGAGTCGATTTCTCGGGACCAGAACCTGAGGGATTCTTCATAGGCATCGAACTTGGCTATGAAGTAGTCCGCAGCGCCCTTCCGTAGGGTCTGGACTTCGGGATCCTCTTCATCGAGCTCGGGCACAAGCTTGAGCAGCTTGGGCTCGGTTTGATCGATCACAACCAGATGGCGGTCGGCGATGACCCGGAGCAGCTGGTACTCCTCGTCCTCGGCTTTCATGCCGCGGATGCTGATATTTCTGAGGGTATCGAGTTCCGCCGCCAAGGTGGCCAGGAATTCCTGGGCCTTCATCAGATCGGAGGGTTTGTCGGAGCCGGCCTCTTCGGTAATGGCGCTGTCGGCGGTCGCCGTGCCTTCCTGGGCGAGACCCGCGCCAGATACCAGCAGAGCCAGGATGAGCAGGAGACAAATCAACGGCAGGCGGCGCATGGGATTCCCCCGGGACAGAGACAGGTGGGTCAGGATTCAGGCCCAGTGTAGTCCGGATAATCCTTTTCTTCAACCAGGTCGCTACCCAACCGCTGGTTCAACTCGTATTTGATCCGGGCCCGCTCGTCGTTCTCTTCGTAGACCGATCGGGCCAGCCGGATGAACTCGTCGCCGAAGGTGCCGGCGATCTCCTGTCGGCGGATGGCGTCCTCGATCTCCCACAGCCGCTCGTTGACGGCCTTCAGCCGCGGCAAGAGGTCCCCGGTGTCTTCGCCGCTCAAGGCCGAAATCGCCCAGGTGGCGCGCAGCATCTCGAGTTCACGGTGGACGTTGACGAGCTTTTCCTCGCTCTTGATCCGCTCGGATTTGATCTCCAGGATCATCATCTTGTCCAGGAACTCTCCGACCGATACATCGACTTTCAAGGCCATGGCTCTTCCCCGGTTGGTGGGTTGTGGACTATATTGCTGGTTCCACAATATGGGCATCTCCGCGGGGAGCAAACAGGATTTTCAGGGGAGGCGGCCAATGAAACACATGCTGGTGCGCCACAAGGTGGCCGATTTCGAGGTCTGGAAAGCGGTATTCGACTCCCATGCCTTCGTCACCGTGCCCGCGGCGTACGAAGCGAAAGACATTTCCGGCTTCCTGGATGAACCCGACTGCTGGTACCTGGACTGAAGGATAACCCGATGCTGCACATCTACATCGACGGCGACGCCTGCCCCGTGAAAGAGGAAACCTACAAGGTGGCCCAGCGCTACGGCCTGAACGTGACCCTGGTGGCCAACTCGTACATGCGCGTGCCGCAGGGAAGCTGGTTCAAATTCCAGGTCGTGGAAGACGGACCGGATGCGGCCGACGACTGGATCGCCGAACACGCCGAGAAGAACGATATCGTGGTTACGGGGGATTTCCCGCTGGCGGCGCGCTGCCTGGACAATGAAGCGCGCGTTCTTGGTCACAAAGGCCGGACGTTCACTGAGGACAATATCGCCGATGCCCTGGCGTCCCGGCACCTGTTGACCATGCTTCGCGATCAGGGAGAGATGGCCAAGGGCCCGCCGCCGTTCACGCCGAAAGACCGGTCGAAATTCCTGCAGCGCCTTGACCAGACCATCAACGAGATCAAACGGGACAATTCCTGAGTCCCGCGCTTTCGATTTCCAGCAGCTTTTTCTTCGCCTCCAGCCCCCCGGCGTAACCGGTCAGCTTGCCGCCCGCGCCGATCACCCGGTGACAGGGAATGATGATCGGAAGGGGGTTTCTCCCGTTGGCCGCGCCAACCGCCCGAAAGGCTTTGGAGTTGCCGGCCCGGGTGGCCAGCTCGCCGTAGGTGATGGTTTCCCCCGCGGGAATTTCGCACAGCAGATCCCAGACCTTCTTCTGGAACGGTGTGCCCTGGGGGTTGAGTGGGAGGCTGAACTCCGTCCGCTCGCCCCGGAAGTAGGCGCCCAGCTGCGCGGCCGCCTCGGTGAACAGTTCGGGCTTGCGCATGCGCGTTACTTCGGGGTCGGGACGCCACTCCTCTTCGGGCAGGCGGATGCGGGTCAGGGATTCGCCATCACTTTCCAGGGTCAGTTTGCCCAGCGGGCTTTTCATTTCGGCATACCAGATCTTGTCCATGGGCAGTCCTTTCCACCGGAATCAATCGTTCAAGCTCGCCCACAAGTGCAGGGCGGCGTAGGAGCGCCAGGGGCGCCAGGCCTCCGAACGGGAGGCAAGGTCCACTCCCGGCGCGGCATGTTTCAGGCCCAGGTCGGAGACGGGAAATCCATCGGGCTCGCTCAAGGCGCGCATCGCCACGTATTGGGCGGTCCAGGGCCCGATGCCGGGCAGTGCGACCATCCGTTCGGTGAAATCCTCGATACCCAGGGGCGCGTCCAGGACCAGCCGGCCGGCGGCGATTTCCGCAGCCAGGTTCTTCACCGATTCCACGCGCTTGGTGGTCAAGCCGATTCCCGTCAAATCTCCGGCGGCCACTGCGGCGGGGGAGGGGAATACGTGGGTCAGCCCTGCACGGGGATTGGCAAGGGGCGTGCCCAGTCGTGTGACCAGGCGACCGGCGATGGTCGTGGCCCCCGTCACCGATATCTGCTGGCCCAGAATGGCGCGCACGGTCATTTCGAAGGCGTCCCAGGCGGATGGCAGGCGGAGCCCGGGGCGCTTGGTGACCAACGGCTTCAACAGAGTGTCGTTGGCCAAATGGTCTCCGATGACGGCGGGATCGGCCCCGCAGTCGAACATGCGCCGGGCCCGGTTCACCAGGCCGATGGCTCCGTCCAGCTCGGGCAGCGACACCTTGAGCAGCAGGTAGTTTTGCCCTTCGACAGGGGTCACTTCCAGGATGCCGGCCGTGCCGTTCACCGAAATCGTGCGCCGGTAGGCCTCTGAGGAGACCTCTTCCACTCCGGGAATCGCGCGACCCTCGAGAAACCCGATCACTTGGCCCCAGTCGAAGGGCGGGCGGTAGGCCAGGCGGTAAACCAGGTTGTCGCCGACGGTGGCAACCGTCCCCGCGCGTTGACGCAGCTGGGTGGGAGTCGCTCCGAACACCTGCTTGACCAGCACGTTGAAGCGCTTCACCGAACCGAACCCCGCGGCCAGCGCGATGCGGGCCATGGGCAGGTCGGTTTCCTGGATCAGATTGCGCGCGAAATGCACCCGCCGGGTCTGGGCCACCGCGATGGGGGTGGTGCCCAGGTGGTCCTCGAACAGGCGGGTCAAGTGGCGGCCGCCCAGGCCCAGGCGTAAGGCCAGGTCTTCCACGCTTCCGTCATCCAGGCACCCTTCGCCGATGTAACGCAACGCCCGCGAAACGGTGGCCGATGTGCCAAGCCAGGCCGGCGTTCCCGGAGAGGTTTCGGGTCGGCACCGTTTGCAGGGACGGAACCCGGCCTTTTCCGCTGCGGCCGCGCAGGTGTAGAACGTCACATTTTTCCGGTGGGGCGTCACCGCGGGACACACGGGCCGGCAATAGATGCCCGTGGTCTTCACGCCGGTGAAGAAGCGCCCGTCGAAGCGGGGATCGCGGCTCTTGACGGCGCGGTAGCAGATGTCGGGTTCGAGGTTCATGAATCCCAATCTACATGAAGATGTGTGGTTGTCTCGCCATTTTCGGACATGGAGGAGTGTGGATGGAATCGAATTAGGGTGGTTTGAGTCCCGGTCGGGGAGGCGAAACCGAACGAGACGGTATGGGAAAAACCGGGCTCTCGCTTAACGCAGTCGTGGCTACAGCCCACCCATTTGATTGAATTCCAACCTCTTGAAAGAACCCTGGAAATGGAATAGGATGGTCGAAACCGGGGGATTCGCCCATCCCCGCTCTCTTTTCCGCCTCTGACGGGAGAGCAGCGTGATCGGCAAGACCGTTTCCCATTACCGAATCATCAGCCAGTTGGGTGCTGGCGGAATGGGCGTGGTCTACAAGGCCGAGGATCTCGACTTGAAGGTCATGCGCGCCCTCAAGTTCTTGCCGCCCCACGCCGCTACCGATGACGACCAGCTCACCCGACTCAAGCACGAAGCCCGCGCCGCCGCGGCCCTCGAACATCCGAACATCTGCCAGGTCCACGAGATCGGCCGCGACGATGGCCAGACCTTCATCGTGATGTCGTACCTCGAAGGTCGGACCCTGGAAGACCGCTTGGCGGACAAAGGCCCCCTGCCCATCCCGGAGGCGTTGGCCATTGCCACCGAGGTGGGCGACGCCTTGAAGCGGGCCCACGCCGCGGGGATCGTCCACCGTGACATTAAGCCCGCCAACATCATGCTAACCGAAGGCGGACAGGCCGTGGTCATGGACTTCGGCTTGGTCAAGGCCGCGGAATTCACCCGGATGACGAGAACCGGCACCACCCTCGGGACCGCGGCCTACATGTCTCCGGAGCAGATCAACGGAGAGCCGGTCGACGCCCGTTCCGACGTCTGGTCCCTGGCGGTGGTTCTCTACGAAATGCTGACCGGCCGTCAGCCGTTCGGAGGTGACAACCTGGCGGCGATGGCCTACGCGATTCAGCACAAGGAACCAGACGCTGTCACCAAGACCGTGCCCGGGTGTTCGGCCGACCTCGAGAAGGTGATCGACAGGGGGTTGGCCAAGGATCCATCGCAGCGATACCAGACAGCGGATGAACTTCTGGGGGATCTTCAGGCGGTTGGCGATGAACAGGATCTGGCGCTGAAAACGGCACTTTACGACCACCGGAAAAAGCTGAAGAGAAGAAAGCGATGGTTGTTCGGTGCGGTGGCCGCGGTTGTAATCGCCGCCGCTGCCCTGATCTGGTGGAACCGTTACCAGGACCTGAACAGGGTCGATTCCTTGGCAGTCCTGCCGTTTGCCAACCTTTCCGGCGATCAGGAGCAGGAGTTTTTCTCAGAATATATGACCGATGGCCTGATCACCGAGTTGCAGAAGTTGACCATGGGTCAGATCCGTGTGATCGGTCGCACTTCGATCATGCGGTACAAGGACACGGAGCTCAGCCTGCCCGAGATCGCGGCTGAACTGGGAGTTGATGCCGTGGTCGAGGCATCGGTGGTTAGGACCGAAGACCAGGTCAGGGTTGGTGCCAATTTGATTCGTGCGCGGCAGGAGCGTCAGATCTGGGCTGATTCCTTCGAGAGGAGTCCCGGGGAAATCCTTGCCTTGCAGGCAGAAATCGCCGGAACTATTGCCGATGCGATCGGGCTTGAACTTACCACGGAAGATAAAAGGAGACTGGAGGCGGCCAGGAATCGAACCGTCGATCCCCAGGCCCTGGAACTCTACCTTCAGGCGCGGGCCATGCCGGAAGCGAGGTTTGGATTGGAAGCCTATCGGCTCAAACGTGATGTGTTGCAGGAAGCTATAACCATCGATCCCGAGTTTGCCGAGGCTTACGCTGAGCTCGCCAAGCATTATGCAGATGCTGCTTACTTCACGTTGATCCCGCCACGCGAAGGATTGCCCCCGGCCAAACTGATGGCCGATAAGGCTCTCCAGCTCGATCCTCGCTCGGCGGAAGCTCTTCTGGCCAGGGCGGAGGTGGCCTTCTACTTCGACTGGAAGTGGAAGGAGCCGGAAACTTTTTACCGTGAGGCAATCTCCTTGAAGCCCAACGAATCCGGTTTCCGAGAAAGATTCGCCTATTATCTAGTCCACACCGGCCGGCCCGACGAGGCCATCGAGCAGTTTGTCACGGCCAAGGATCTTGATGCCAGCGGCGATGAGTTTGATCTCTTCACCCTGAATTTGGCCTGGGCCCACCTCTATGCGGACCGTCCGGAGAAGGTCCTGGAGCTTATCGCCCGGCGAGCGCAGATTCTGCCCGAGGACAGGGTAGGTTATTTCCACGTGGCCTGGGCCTACTCTCTGTTGGGAAGGCATGAAGAAGCGGTTGCGGCGGTGGACTCTCTGACCCCGGCCCTGGGGATGCTCTCTGAAATGGGGCATGCCTCGGTATTTAACTGGATGATCGGCAGGGTGTACGCCGACGCCGGCATGCACGACGAGGCGCGAATGATGATCACCAAACTCCAGGGGTTGTCCGAGGAGCAGTACATCGATCCCTTCTACATCGCCCAGATCTACGAAAGACTGGGCGAACTCGATCAGGCCTTCGATTATCTCGAACGAGCGTACGACCTCCATTCCGCCGGGTTGATCGATTTGAAACTCGACTTGGGGCATCTGGCAGGTGACCCACGTTACCAGGATCTGGCCCGGCGGATGGGGATTCCGCTTGATTGACCCTGATCAACACCATCGGGCCGTCAGGATCAGAATCCAATTTCGATTCCCACACGTACTGACATCGAAGGTAGGTATCCGGTCGCCAGCCCGTAGGTCGGATTTGGCGACCCATCATCGTAGAACTTGACCTGGTCGTAGGTCACCTCGGTACGCGGATTCCCCACATGGAAGATATCCAGCAGCACGCGCGAACGGCTGTCGCCGGTCTTCATGAAGGGCAATTCATAGGCGAAGCGCAGATTCAGATCCCAAATCGAAGGGGTCCGGCCCAATGTCCCCCTCGGTTCGGCGAAATCGATGGTGGGAACGTGCACGGGATTCGCGGCAAAAACGCTCAAGGGGGTCCCGCTTTGCCAGAGAAAGGTGGTCCCAATCGTCAGTCCGATAGGAAATCGGTAGGCCGCGTTTAGCTTCAGGCGATGAGGGCGGTCGTTGGGGAGGAGACCGTCGCTATTGATGGTGTTCTCGAGGTAGTCGAAGGACCCGTTGGCGTTGGGATTTGAGTAGTCGAAATCGGTATTATAAAGACCGGGATAATTGCCCTCGGTGCGGGACAGGGTGTAGGAAACCAGATAGTTGAAGGCATCTGTCCGCGCCCTCTGCAGGGACAGGGTGAGGGCGAAGTATTCACGACGCGCTTCCGGGAAGGGGGACAGCTCTCCCCGGCCCGGGTTGCCGTACCAGAATCCGTCCCGCTCCTCGATGAAGCCGTCTTCGATGGCGTTGCCGAGGTTCCGGTAAAGCCCGGTCAGCCCCACCTTGACATCCGGATTGATCTTGCGTTCGTAGCCGAGGGTGAACTCGTCGTTGTATTGGCCCTTCAGGCCGGCCACCTCATCTTCCAAATCGATGACATCGTAGAGATATCGGAATTCGTTCGCCGGCCCTTCCCGGGGGTCGGCATCGTAAATGATCCAGCTCGTGAGAGCTCCTTGGATATGGTAGTAGTCCGAAATGGTGGTGGCCAGTTCCTGGTAGAAACGGCCATAGGATCCGAAGAACCGGTGCAGCTGTGAATCCCCGGGTTGCCAGATGAAGCCCAACCTGGGCTGGAACTGGTCATTGATTTTTTGCCGAACCTGTCCGTCGGACGCCACCAGGTTCTGACCATCCCAGCGCAAACCCACGTTCAGGCGAAAATTGCGGTGCAGAAGCCAGGAATCCTGCACGAAGGCGCTGGGCAGTCTATTGCCGACCGTGCCGACGGCATCTCGCGTGTATTCGAAGAAATTGTCATCGGCGTTCTTCATCAAGGTCTGAAAATAATGGTCCACATCGACGCTGATGTGCTTGTACTCCAGGCCGGCCTTCACCGTATGGTCCGCCCACCGCGTCGTCCCCTTGAGGGTGATCTGGTTCTGACCGCTGAAGTCGTCGGCCCTCCAGCTGCCGCCGTCAAGGATTTCCACCCCAGAGGGGTCCGTTCGGTCGATGAACTGGGGTTCGCTCCAGCCACGTTCCGTTGCCGGCAACTGTCGAAATCGCCTTATGGTCCGGGAGAGGGAAAAATCCACCACTGACTCGTTGCCGAGAAAAAACTCGGCTCGCACGATTCCCGCATATCCCCCTTCATCCACATCGATCAGCACCGGGTCCAGGCTGGCCAGCGTGGTTCCGGGCCCGACCTCCTCGACCCCATCCCGGGAGGTGGGGTCCCCGAAGAAACTGACGGTAATCCGGGTGGATTGAGCCGGGTCCCAGGTCAGCTTGGTGGCGAATACATGGGCGGTTTCCTTGTCCTGGCCGAACCCGAAGCCAGGTGTCTCCACATCACGGTTTGTAATGGTGGGGTTGTAGGCACCGAACAGCCATAGCTTGTCCCGGACCAGGGGTCCGCCCAGGCTGAAACCCACGTCGTATTCGGTGAAGGAGCCACTCGGGCGCTCGAAGATCGAGGTTCTTTCCTCCCGTGACAGGCCGTCTCCGGTGTAGAAGCCGAAGATACGATAGTGCCATTCGTTTCCGCCGGAGTAGGTAATCATATTCTGGATCCCACCGAGGGTGGCCCGGTACTCCGCCTCGTAGCCACCCGTCTTGACCTCGATTTCGCGGATCAGGTTGTAGGGCAGCCGTATGCTTGCACGTCCGAATACCGGATCGGTCACGTCGACGCCGTCCACGTAGAACCGGTTTTCGTTGCCTGTCCCGCCCGCGACGCTGATCTCATCCCCGAGGAAACTTTCCTCCCACTGGGGCACCAGAAGTCCAAGCGCACGGTAGTTCCGGTCTACAGGGAGGGGCTCGAAGTCCTTGGGCGTGAGATTGATGCCGACCGCAGTGGATGCCGGATCTACGGGCAAGGAGTTGCCGTAAACGATCAATTCCGGCATCTCCGTGATCGATGGGTGAATGATAACTTCACCCAACGCTGTTTGGCGGCCGAGCAAAACCATCACCTGGATAATCTTGGTTTCGTGGTAATCCTGACCCCGAAACACGATTTGGTACTGGCCAACTGGAACGGCGGTCACCAGGAATGAACCGTCCGGCTGCGTGACCCCTTCCCTGGGGCGGAGTTGGGCCGGACCATCGACGACCACCATGACCTCGCCCACCGGATTTCCCTGGGGATCGACCACCCGCCCTGCGATTTCACCGGCGGTGTCCTGGGCCAGGACCGGAATCGCCAGGACCAGGAGAAGTCCGAAAATAGCCAAGTGGCTGAAGAGTATGACAGTTCTTTGGATGAATTTTGTCTTGGGCCGGGAGCGCCAAAACCTCGGAGAGCGGGTCGGAATTTGGTTCAAGATAAACGACAGCATAGCTCCAATCCCCTTTGTTGGAAGCGTCGATTTTCTTGAAGTGACAGTACCACACCAAGCCGGCGGTGTCAGCCCCGAGGGGTTCGGACATGCCCCTAACGACTCAGCGCAGCAAAACCATCTTCCGCACGTCGCTCTGGTCGCCGATGGTCAAACGAGCGAAATAAAGGCCACTGGCCACAGCCTGCCCATGGTCGTCCTTTCCGTGCCAGACCTTGGAACTGATTCCCGCCTGGTAATATCCTGATACCAGCGTGCGGACCAGTTCACCGCGGGCATCGTGAATCGCCAGATTCACGATGGCGTCGTATGTCAGCTCGAAGGATATGGTTGTTGTCGGATTGAAGGGATTGGGGAAGCAGGGTTGCAGCCGGAAATCAGAAGCCAGGGGAGGGTGATAGTCCGCGCCGGCCACACTGCTGCAGCCTACGGGAAGCGCGCCGATCCGGCCGCAATCGGGGCTGTTCTTCTCTGCGCATGGAGAGCCCGGGGCCAGGGACAGCGGAAACAACGGGTTGGCATCCCCGCAGAACTGGGGATTCAGATGAAGATTGCCCCCCGTCATCTCCTGATCCGCAATGGCGCCAACCCAGTCCCCGCCTTCGTTGCCGAAGATATCGACACAGGACAGCTCCAGGTTTTTTTCTCCATCCCAGAACACTCCCTCGGCGAGGGTGGCGAAGGCGAAAAGGCAATGATCCACCTTTAGTGTGTCGGTCATGCTGGTGTTAACGGAAAGATGGGCCCCGACAGAGGCGTGGTTGTTGGCGAAGGTGCACCTGGATACCATGGAAGTATCGGCATGTTCGAAAAATACGGCGCCGCCATCATCGGCGGTGTTTTCATAAAAAACACAGCCCTCGAATTGGGCGGTGGATTGACCGACCAGGGACACGGCGCCGCCTCGCTCCGCCTGGTTGTTGGCGAACACGCAATTGATGAATTGGGGCATGCTGGTGATGCTTTCCACCGCACCGCCTTGGAAAGCCGAGAAATTATTTGAAAAAACGCAGTTGTCGAACACGGGTGCCTGGTACTCGAAAATTGCGACGGCGCCTCCGGAGCCTCCGTAACCGCCGGTAATGGTGATGCCCTGAAGACCCAGGGCAATGTCATCCTTTCAGCCGTCTTCCGCGAAGACTATGCCCCAGTGCCATTCATCCTCGGAACCCTGCACGTCGATGATACAGCTGGCGGGGTCCCCGCTTTGTGACCTTATCAGGAAGCTCCTCCCACTGTTGTAAAGGTCCCGATTACCGTCGCCGGTATACACTCCATCCATCAGCTCGATGATGTCGCCACTGTAAGTGAGCGAATCGATGGCCGCCTGGATGGTGGGTGCATCACCGGTGCCGTCGGGATTCACGACCCAAACTCGGGCTTCAGCAGTGGAAATCGGGAGGAGGAAAAAAAGAAGGCAGGCCAGAAAGGTTGGGTGCTTGGACATGAGAATCCCCCTTCTCATTCTTGAAGCTATTGTCCTCTTGTACAAAGATAATGATACACCCAATGGGCAAAAATTGATATGTGGACTGGTAAGCTTCCCCTTCAGGTGGATCGGCCATCTCTATTAATTCCCCTCAGAAAATGATATGATGACTTCAAGCAGCTCAAAGCTTTCGGAGGTCTTGATGAAAAATGTCACCAGATCATCCCTGTTGCTGATGGCCCTTTTCTGGGCGGCCCTCCCGCCCCTCGATTCCTCGGCCCGCACCTGGAGCGTCCTGCCCGACGGTTCCGGAGACGCCCCGACCATTCAAGCCGCCATCGACTCCTGCGCCGACTTCGACATCGTGGAACTTGCCAGCGGAACCTACACCTCGGACGGTAACCGCGACGTCGATTTTTACGGCAAACACATCACCGTTCGAGGCGCCACCGGCGATGCGGCCGACTGCGTCATCGACTGCCAGGGTAGCGAAGCGGAGAATCACCGGGGATTCATCTTTCAGACCGGTGAGACCGCCGGCTCGCGACTCGAGTCGTTGACTATCACCAATGGGTATCTCGAATCCGACAGCTACTTTCCCGAAGGTGCCGGCGGCGGCGTCCTGGTGTGGGAAGGATCCTCACCGACCCTGCACAATCTGACCTTGAGGGCCAACCGCGCCATGTCCGGAGGCGGGATGTACATCGCGGATTCCCAGGGGACGGTGAGCGACTGCCGGTTTCTGGACAACCAGACCCCGTGGGGAGGTGGCGGGGGAATGAGCGCCCACAATTGGATTCCGGCAAAACCAATCAGCGATTGCCTGTTCCAGGGAAATGCCACCCATCAAGCCGGCGGAGGGTTCTCCTGCGGTTCGAGTGAGCTGGTGTTCAAGCGATGTCAGTTTATGGAGAATACGATAGATATGATGGGGTATGGCGGGGGCTTCTTTGCCTACTTGTCAACGATTTGCGAATTCGAGGATTGCACGTTCGCTCGGAACTCGTGCAATCAATCGAACGGGGAATTCAGCGGAGGCGGCCTTTCGATCTGGGGTGGGTCCTGCATACTCCGCCGTTGCACTATCGTTGACAACGTGACCAGGGGCTTGGGCAGCGGCATCTACTACGAGACGCCCCTGACCCTGGAGATCAGGAACTGCATCATCGCGTTCGGGGATGTGGCTGCCGTCACCGGCTACGCGGGGGCCGATCTGATTGTCGAATGCACGAACATATTCGGTAACGAAGGCGGCGACTGGACCGACTCTCTTGCCGGATTTGAGGGGAACACCGGCAACCGGAACCTCGATCCGCAGTTTTGCGGCAACGCGAACGCCGAGTCTCCCTACACCCTGCAGGCCGATTCGCCGTGCAGGCCCAACGCGTATCCCTGCCTTCAGATGGGTGCCTGGGGCGTGGGCTGCTCGGATGTCAGCGCGGCGCCGCTGACTCCGCCTGCGGCCACCACGCCCATCGGATTCGCCGTCGCGCCCAATCCCTTCAACCCCCAGACACAGATAGCTCTTGAGCTCCCGGTGCAGCAACACGTCCGCCTGGTTGTGCATGATCTGAGGGGGCGCTGCCTGGTGACCCTGGTTGATGAAGTCCTGGAAGCGGGACCCCACAACGTGACCTGGAACGGCCGGAATGCGGATCGGCGGGTGCAGCCCTCGGGGACCTACCTCATCCGGCTCGAAACAGGGGCCGGTGTGGAGACGCGAAAGATTGCGATGATCCGGTAACTGGTCTGAATTTTTGGAGAGACTCAATTTCGCCAGGCGAACCAGGTCCCCGATGTTTGATTGATCCGAGAAGTACCGTTTCCCGAACTTCCGGAAAAACGTCCGAAAAAGGTGCCAACCTGGGTACCGGAGTTGCTGATTCTCCCGTTTGAAACCTGGCCCTGGCTATCGACATTGAACGAAATGGAATACCGAGAGGTGCTGTGGCCGTCAGTAAGCTCTACGGTGTCGGAGCAACTGCCGTCGTGGGAAATGCTTACCGAAGCCCCGCCCTGGTAGGGCCCATCAAATCCAAGGCCCCAACCGCCGGAGAAGGGGATGGCGGGACCCTGCTCGTCACCACATCCAGGGAAAATCAAGAGGGCAAAAACAAGCGCTGCCAAAACACAAAAACAGTGCTTCAGTTTCATCAACGACCCCAGTCGGATGACCCTATCCCGATCAGGGATCGGGCCCGTCGTGGCACTGATAACAACTCACTCCGGTCCAGTCGCCCATGAAGTCGGTCCCGTGGCAGACGGAACAATGATGAAGACTAAAGGTGGCGTCGACGCCGTGCCGATTCGGGGCCCGGTAGCCGTTCGGGTGCCCGCCGGGTCCGTCGTGGCACTGGTAGCAGGATACGTTGCTCCAACCACCCTCGTAATCCGTGCCGTGGCAGTCGCGGCAACTCAGGGCGCCATCAATAATGACCGGGGTAGCATGCTCATTTGGATCTGCCCAACCTGACGGATGGCCCCCGGGCCCATCGTGGCATTGGTAGCAGCTGACTCCGGAGGTGCCGCCGGTAAAATCGGTCCCGTGGCAGGTGGTGCAGGAGGACGGACCGTCCGTCCGAACCACGGCTCCGTGCTGGGCCGGATCGGCCCAACCGTCGGGATGACCTCCCGAAGGTCCGTCATGGCACTGGTAGCAACTGACGGTGCTCCAACCACCCAGATAGTCGTTGCCGTGACAGGTGGTGCAGGACTCCGGCCCGTTGTCCACGACCTCGGTACCGTGCGCGGTGGGCGAGACCCAGCCAGTCGGATGTCCACTGGGACCATCATGGCACTGGAAGCAGGAAACTTCGCTCCAGCCGCCGAGGTAGTCGGTGCCGTGACAGTCGGTGCAATCGGCCAGATTGCCGTCGGCGACCGAACCACCGTGCAGGGCCGGTTGGACCCAGTCAACGGGATGTCCGCTGGGCCCGTCGTGGCACTGGAAGCAGCTGATGCCTGAGGTACCGCCGGTGTAGTCGGCCCCATGGCAGACCGTGCAGGAAGACGAACCGTCCGCACGAACTGCTGCCCCGTGCTGGGCAGGATCGACCCACCCGTCAGGATGTCCACCCGCAGGCCCATCATGGCACTGGTAACAGCTGACGCCACTCCAACCGCCCAGATAGTCATTGCCGTGGCAGGTGGTGCAGGACTCCGGCCCGTTGTCCACGACCTCGGTCCCGTGCGCGGTGGGCGAAACCCAGCCCACCGGATGCCCGCTTGGGCCA
>RCNG010000528.1_pt1 | contig 17567 bp, 12 predicted proteins | sample 2041371 | NCBI WGS metagenome assembly RCNG01 (sample SAMN09708227, study PRJNA481090) | Marine sediment metagenome, whole genome shotgun sequencing project. | biome: marine sediment; feature: ocean; material: sediment; isolation source: Sewage treatment plant 1 marine sediment (STP1) ... | reverse complement strand
TCCCGGGAAGAGACCTTCGAGATCGTCGACAGGATTGAAGCTGCCGGTCTGGTCCACCTCACCGATAATGTGGAACTCCCTCATATATCATGCAACTGCTGCGGATGCTGTTGTGTGGCCCTGGCGAGTTTGAACAAATTCAACACGCCGCAGATATTCCTGAATAGCCGCTATGTTTGTGAACACGACTCCAAGAAATGCGTGGCTTGTGGAGAATGTGCCAAGGCCTGTCCAGTCGGCGCGCCGCATCTCTATGAGAAGCACTTGAAGTTCCAATCCTGGCGTTGTATCGGTTGTGGCGTGTGTATATCGAAATGCAAGAAAGACGCCCTGAGAATGGTCTTGAGACCTGAGAACCACCACGTGCCGGAGAACTACGGGCAGATGATCGTCGATGGTGTGAGTCACTTTGCGGGCGTTCAGAAATATGTTCACAGAATAGGCCCGAGGTACTCTCAGATGCTCGGCAACTGGTTGCAGGGACGTATGACGAAGAAGTAGGTGAAGAATCAAAAGGGCGTCTTCTGTCGTGCCCACCGAGTTGTCAAGATCAGCCTGCCGTGAGAAGTCCTTCATCAAACACGAGTACAGGAGATAGGTCGCTATGAGAAGAACACCTATGCCACCTGAAATAGACAGCACGGAATGCACGGGTTGTGGGATTTGCGTACAGGCATGTCCGGTCTTCACGCTGGACATGAGGGACGGTAAGGCGGTTGTCGACCGTGGAGAATGGTGCATCGAATGCGGTCATTGTGGGGCGGTTTGTCCGGTGGACGCGGTGGTCCAGAAGAAGACTGTAGTTGCGCCTGATCTCACCGTAGGCGAGAAGGCAGCCGTCTCCCCGGAAGTTCTCATGCAGCTGCTCCGGGAAAGGCGATCTGTGCGTTCATACCTTAAGGAGCCCATATCCAAGGAGGTGCTGGAACAGATCATCAATGCGGGCAGGTACGCCCCAACCGGCTCGAACAGTCAGAGGGTTCACTATCTGATTATGACATCCCCTGATGAGATTTCTGAATTGGGTAAGGAAATAATGGAGTTCAATGCCAAATTCTTCAAGCAATTGGAAAAGAAGCCTTTCGCCCTCCTCATGTCAATGTTCATAGGACGCAAGAAGATTCAAGAACTCCTGAACTACGGCCCTGCGATTCTTCATGCACAAAAACGGATCGAGAAGGGGGAAGACCCGTTGTTGCGTCATGCCCAAGCCTTGTTGTTGGTCCACGCGGAAGACTGGGACGGCAGTCCTGCCTTCAATTGTGCAGCAGCCATCTATCATTGTTCCTTGATGGCACATGTTCTGGGGGTAGGCGTTTGCTTCAACGGATGGGTGGAGAATTCGGTAAACAACAACAAGAAAGTGAAGAACCGGCTCGGCATCCCCAAGGACAACAAATGTTATGGCGCGATGACGATGGGTTACCAGGATATCAAGTACAGGCGATTGATTGAGCGCAACTTACCTGATGTTCAGTGGCGTTAACCAAGCCGACGTGACAGATAGCATTCAATGATGGAGGAAGAAGGTGGATAATGACAAAAGAAGAGTCACTTTGTTCTGGTACAGCCAAACCGGAAATTCCTTTTCATGTGCGGAAAGGGCCGGTGATTTGCTCGAGAGAAGCGGCTATGAGGTTACAGTTAGCTATGTTCTAAATCCAACAGATAGTAGTGATGATGCAGACTCGTTTCTTTTTGTATTCCCGACCATGCAGTTTTATGTGCCTCCCGCGATGAAGAATTTCATAAACAATTTGCCCAGGCAGTCGACGAATAAGAAAGCCCTTGCCATTATCACCTGTGCCGGTGCGCCGGCTAATGTGCCTTCTATTCTAAAGCGCATGCTCTCCGAAAAGAACATTGATCTTGTTAATCATTTGGTCATAAGATCTAGCAATAGCTGGATCTTTCTAAATAAGATCATCCCGCTTCCTCGGAAGACCCACAAGCCGGATGAAAAGTCGTTGATTCGTGTCGAATCATTTATACAGCGAAATATTATCAATAGTATCCGAAGGAGACTAACGATATTCAATCCTTTCAGTCTCTTTCACTGGATAGGCGTTTATGGTGAATCCGCTTCTGAGAATGAGCTAAAGAAACTATATGGGGAGCGGACCTTCATTAAAGAAGAGTGTATCGATTGTAACTTTTGTGTTGCCCTGTGCCCTTCCGGGGCTATAAGTAGAGCAGAAGAAATATCCTATGATGATGACTTATGCATCGGGTGTTGTGGATGCATGAATGTATGCCCCACAAATGCCTGGCGATGTTCGAAGATCGGTCCTGAGTATTTCTATAAGGGAATCAATGTCAAAAGAATGGCAGTCGCTACCGGGCGATTGCAGCACACCCCTACCTAAAGGCAACAAGGACAGATTTGTCTATGTGAGCAAGGACGCCTTGAAAGCACTGTATTAGTTGAGCTATCAGAAATTCTATCAAGACCGTTGTTTGAATAGGGGCGGACGTTTTTCGAAGTTGGCTTTCACCGCTTCAAGCTGGTTGTGCCCGCCGATCAAGGCGCGTTGCAGGCTTTCTTCAAGTTTGAGTCCTTCTTCGGTGTCACAAGACCGTACGTTCTCCCACAATTGCTTCCCTGCTGCAATGGCATCCGGAGATTTGGCAGCTATTTCTCTCGCCATCTTTTCAGCTTCCGCCAAGGGGTCTTCGCAGATCCGCGTGATGAGACCCAATCGCAAAGCTTCTTCGGCTTCGACAATTCGACCGGTAAATGTCAGTTCCTTGGCCACATCGAGCCGGACCAGGTCCTTGAGCGTTTGCGTTCCGGACATATCGGGAATCAGCCCCCATTTGATCTCCATCACGGAGAAGCGGGCGTCTGCAGAGGCCAGGCGGATATCCGCACCCAGGGCTATCTGCAACCCGCCGCCATAGGATACGCCGTGTAATGCGGCGATGACCGGAACCGGTACCTGCTTCCAGACGTAACCCGTTCGTTGGGCGAAATTGGCCGGGTTGCCCTCTGTTCTGCGGAGCAGGTCAATTTCTTTCTGCCCGCCGGATCCCATCTTCATGAAACTCTCAAAATCAAGCCCGGCACAAAAACCACGGCCCTCTCCCGACAGAACAACGGATCGGATGGATGGTTCGGCTTTTAGCGTTTCTCCGGCCTCGATGATTGCTTCAAACATATTAAGACTCAGAGCGTTATACTTTTCCGGCCGATTGAGGCGCACAAAAGCAACATAATCTCTGATCTCTATCTTGACCAGTTGTGTCATAATGCCTCCTCAATCTTCGATGACGGCAGCGACGACCATGTCCGACAGTCTCTGAAAACGTAGAATATTATCTCCGTCCTCGATGACACCGGCCGTCAGACATACAAACGTGAGGTCTCGCTCAGGGTCTACCCAGAATAGGGTGGATCCTGTGCCCTGTCCGGAAAAGGTTCCCGGGGATGTGGAGATGCCCATTGGCGTCGGGAAGATCCCCTCACCGCGCAGGAAGAAGGAAAGCCCCAGGTAGGCTGGCCATTCCGGCCAACCACGCATTTCCCGTGCATAGTCAAAGATATCATTGGGAAGGCTTCCGGTGTGATTTGTGGTGGCATTCTTGATGATGCTGGGGGATAGTATCCGCACCCCGTCTAACTCACCTCCTCGCCGGAGCATTTCAGTGAAACGAAACAGATCGAAAGCGGTGCCGATCGCTCCACCGGCAGGAAACTCCGTTTCTTCTGTGAAGAGGTAGTTCGTTGCCTCGAGCATCACAGGATCGAAGAGTCCGGGGGTTGCATAGCGGGCCACAATGGGGACTCTGCGTTCCGCAATGTCCGGTCGGAGTACGAGGGAGGTATCCTTCATTCCGAGGGGCTTGAACAGATCCTCGTCGAGTATCTGACGGAAAGGGCGCCTGGCCGGATCAAGGCGGCACACCATCTCGGCCAGGATAGCGTGCGCCGTGGTGGCATTGTAAGAAACCATCTTGCCTGGGATGTGATGGAGGCGATCGTTCGAGACACCGCTGACAAGTACCTGGATGTTTGCGATCTGATCCATGGGGACCATGAAAGGTATTTCCGTATTGAGTCCACTCGTCTGGGTCAAGAGGTGTCCGACGGTTACGTTTTGTTTGCCCTTTACGCCGAATTCCGGGATGACTTCACTGACCTTTGTGGTGAGCGTGAAATCCCCTCTATCGATGGCCGCCAGAACGATAGCGGACGTTAACTGCTTCGTTACGGACATGAGGTGGAATACGTCATCTTTCGTGGCAGCGCGCTTGTTGGCCAGGTCCGTGTGCCCTATTGCCTCATGCATGGCTATCTGGCCGTGGCGTGCCACGATGAAGACGGCCCCATCATAGATTCCTTGGGCAATGTCTTTCTCGATGGTCTTAGCCAGGCGGCTAAGGGCTATTGGGTCGAGACCTGAGCCCTTTTTTGCAGGATGGACACCCTTACCTTGACTCTTTGGCATTGTCTGACTCCTTCTTTAACAATAGGATGTTAGTTTATTCATCCTTTTCTATGATATCCATTGCAGCCTTTATTCCATCCGCTCCGCTTGACATGATGCCTCCAGCATAACCGCTGCCTTCCCCAACGACATAAAGGTTTTCAAAGCCGGCACAAAGACGGTTCTTTTCCCGTTCCACCCGGATAGGGGATGAGGTCTTGCTCTCGAGCCCCATGGTGATCCCGGTTTCGAATCCCCTCAGACTTCTTGTGAAGTCCTTGAGCCCTTCGCGGATAGAACGGCTCACTTCACGGGGGAGGAGATCCCACAGGCGTGCGGGCTTCAAGCCCAGGGAATAGCTCGAGTCCGCAGCTGCGGACGGCTCCGTTTTGTCGATGAAATTCTGTATGGTGCAGAACGGCGCCGCGAAGCCACCTGAAAACCTGTGAAAATCCTCTTCAAGGCCTCCCAGCCAGTCAAGAGCTTGCAGCGGTGTTGCCTCGCCTCCGACAAGTTGATCCGGGTTGACTCCAGCCACGCAGGCGGCATTTGCGTATTTTCCGTTCCTCTTATACCGGCTCATTCCATTTACGATGTTCCTGTTCTCATATGCGGATGCCTGCACGACACTTCCACCCGGGCACATGCAAAAGGTATAGACCGGGTGAACACCGTCTCCTTTTGATGTGAGACGGTATTCGGCGGCCTTTACCCCCGGCAGGCTTTCCCGACCCCATTGCATTCGGTTGATAAGTTCCTGAGGGTGCTCCAACCTGCAGCCGATCGCAAAATCCTTCGTTCGAAATAAAACGCCTCTTCTGATCAACATTCGATAGGTATCAAAGGCGGAGTGCCCCGGGGCAACAATGAAATGATCGGCTTCCATTCCACCGAAAGGCGTCGAGGCTCCGATCACTTTTCTGTTCTTGATCTTGAGATCTTCGAGAGGCGTCTCAAAGAGCATGGTTCCGCCGATGGCCTGGAATTCCTCTCGCAGATTTCCCACGATCTTCTTGAGGCGATCACTTCCCAGGTGTGGGTGCGCCATGTATCCGACTTCTTCCGGAGCCCCGGCTCCAATGTAGCTGGAGAGGATGAATCGCCTTTCCTTCGGCATATGTTTGGATCTCGAGGTGAGCTTCCCATCCGAAAAGGTGCCGGCGCCGCCCTCACCAAAAGCATAATTGGCGATTGGGTTGAATTCGCCGGTTTCTTCAAGGGCCTTGATTCGTTCCGCCCTCTTCTTTACCTCGGAACCTCTTTCGATCAGCGTCGTATCGAACCCTGCTTTTTGCAGGACGAAGGCTGAAAAGAACCCGGCAGGGCCGCTTCCGACAACGACCACCTTCTTTTTTCGCTTTCGATACGCTATGACGAGAGAGGGGGAGGGGATCGGATCGTTTCCCTTGATTTCTCCTGACAGGACAGAAACGCGGACCTCCCAGTGGATGCTGTCTTTCTTCCTGGCGTCCAGGCTCTTTCTTTCAATTTGATATGAAAAATCCCTCGTATGGATCTCTCTTTGGATTCTTCTTCGAAGCTGGTCCTCTTCATAATCAGTGGGCAACTTCAATGTAAGGCTCTTGTATCCCATACTCATCTATCCCTCGTCATTTCTCGTGCAACGCAAGAGATCCTTGGCTGACCGGTGCTTGATCCTGAGGTTGTTTCGGCCCACGAGACCTTCAGAGATCTCCGTTACGTCAGACAAGGAGGTGAAGATGGTCGGCAGGGGGTCTCGTTTCATGAAGAGCCTGAGAGCCTTTTCGGAATCGTAAGGGACGAGCCGGCGCTTTTCCCGGCGGGCCTTGAACACGATACAGGGACTGGTGGCCTGGCTGTCGGGCAGATCTTCCAGATCCCGCTCCTTGCCGTAGACCTTGGCCAGATCATCCAGCGGGCCGAAATCCAGAGCCCTCAGGGGACAAGCGATGACGCAGATCGGTTTTTCGCCCACCAGGAGCCGGTCAATGCAGAGGGTGCACTTTCGGGCCCTCACGCCCAGTTCATCGTTCTCGAAGACAGGGGCTCCGTAAGGACAGGCGTCATAGCACAGGCGGCATCCGTCGCACTTCTCTCTGTTGATGAGGACAGCACCGTATGCGGGTTCCTTGTAGATCGCCTCTGAAGGGCAAGCATCCGCGCAGACCGGTTTCTCGCAGTGGTAGCAGGGAATCCACTGCGTGTGGAGCCGGACGTCGGGGAAGGAACCCTTCTCGTACTGGTAGATTCTCAGGTACTTGAGGGGTCCCGGGGGAAGGGCGTAGTAGTTCTTGCAGGCCACAGAACAGGTCTGGCACCCCGTGCAGCGGCTCTGGTCAAAGAAGAAGCCGTGTTGCGTCATTCCCCGTCCCCCAGTTTCTCAACCTGGACGAGCCCCTTGCAGGGAAATGTTCCCACAACCGTGTCCGGCAATTCCTCTCCGTGGGTGAAGAGGTTGGGGGCCCCTCGATTGTCGATACCGTCGGGCATCAACTCGGTCTTTTCTTTCTTCGGAACGTACCAGCCCCCGTGGTGGATGGCCACCGTGCCGGGGACGATTCTCGACGTTACATAGGCAGGGCCGACCATTTCCCCTATGTCGCTGTAGACCCTGACCCGATCGTTGTCCTTCACGCCCCTGCTTTTCGCATCCGCCACATTCATCCACACCGCGTGGCGGTAGCAGTCGGTTCTGAGCCATATGTTGTTGTCGAGCCAGGAGTGGACCCGGTAGTAGGAGTGGGGAGACGACATGAGCAGGGGATACTTCTTCGTGTCCTCGCTGAAGAATGTATCCCGGCCCCCCCTGGTCATCTGGGCCATGGGCGGGAGGTTCCCTCCGCCGTAACATCTCCCGGTGCCGGGGGGGACTTCGTTGTGCTTCAGGTATTCCGGCCCCTTTGCCAGAGCCTTGGAGTAGAATTCGATCTTTCCCGAAGTCGTGCCCTCAAAGGGGTTCTCGCCCGCCTCCACATGGTGTTTCAGGGGATAATAGGGCTCCCCCTCCATGGGAAAGCGGAATACGGGTCTCATCTGAAAGGTTTCCCAGCGGGGCGGGTCGAGTGGGGCAATGTCCTTTCTCCCTGCCCATTGCTCGTAAGCCTCCTTATAGAGAGCTTCGACGGTCTCGTCCCAATCCTCGTCGGCCGTATGCGCCATGCGGGGGTTGTACATTTCGACCAGGCCAAGACGTTTTGCGATCTGGGTCCAGACCCAGTCGTTCGGCTTGACCTCGCCCGGTGGGTCGACACACTTCTGGCGATAGACGAAGTGACTGCCAAGGTTCAGAGTGGTGGTGAACAAGGGCCAGTGCAAACCGCATCCGCCGTTTCTCCCCTCGTAGGCGCTGTAGATTTGAGGAAGGAGGATATCCGCATACCGTGCGGCGGGGGCATCGGCGTACTGGGCGAACACCAGGGTAAAGGCCACCTTCTTCATGGCCCGGATGGTCTGGTTCATGCTCGGCAGGTTGTTTACGTGATCGTTCGACTCCAGGATCACCAATTGGATGTTCGGGGCCGGGTTCTCCGCCTTATTGCCGATGGAGCTGTTGAACTCTTCCTCGCTGATTTCCCCCCTGTCCAGCTTCTCCCGCAAATCAACAGCCTTTGGCCATTTGTACATGGCCATGAGCACCGGCGCCCGGTAGGTCCTTCGCTGCTGCTGCCAATCCACCCGCGGGAGCGACCCGCCGAGCCTTCCCCACCAGAGCCCGGTCTCGACGGCCGCCGTCCCTCCGGGGATGAAGGTGTTTCCGGTCAAGGCCTGGAGGTACATGCTCGCCCTTGCCGGGTTCTCCCCGAAGAACTGACGGCCCAGGGAGAGGGACACGTTCAGGTTGACAGGCTTGCTCTTCGCATAGAGCCTGGCAAACCCTTCGATGGTTTCCGCCGGAACGCCGCACAGGGTCTCCGCCCACTGCGGGGTCTTGTCGACGCCATCCTCGGTGCCCAGAACATAGGCCTTCCATTTCTCGAGGCCTTCGGGTTCCACCCATTCTTCGACGAAGTCCTTGTCGCAGAGGTCTTCCTTGAACCACACGTTGGCCATGGCAATCATCATGGCCACGTCGGTGGTCGGACGAATCGGGATCCACTGATCTGCCAGGACCTCGACAGAGGGTGTGTAGCGGGGCTCGATGCAGATGATCGGGATGCCCCGTTCCTTGGCCTGCAGCAGATTGTGGCTTACCCTGCTGCTCATGAGTGAAACAGGATTGAACCCCCAGAGGACGATCAGCTTTGCGTTGAAGATGTTGGTTTCGTCTTGGGTGAATGCGTAGTGACCCAGGCTGATCATCCCATCGGCGATGTCTCTGCCGTACACCCAGTTCTGCGGTTCCTGGAAGCCGTTTGCAGAGTGTGCACCCCACGCTGCGACCCCGGCGCCAAACCAGCGGGAAAGGGGGAAACTGCACCAGCCCATGTAGCTGTAAGGTTGGTGCAGGATCGAATGGGGCCCGTACTGTTCCTTCACTTCGACGAGCTTGGCCGCGATGGTGTCGAGCGCTTCATCCCAGGAGATTCTCTCGAATTTTCCTTCACCCCGATTGCCGACACGCTTCATCGGGTAGATCACCCGGCGGGGGTCGTCGAGGGCGTGCGCCATGGCGTAACCCTTGGGGCAGGGACGGTATTGGACCATCGACGTGCTATACAGCTCGTCGGGCCCGTGTTCGCCCTCCCTTGCCGTGCCGGGATGGATCGTGTCATCCGGTTCTACGGACACGACTCGTCCGTCCCGGACCCGCACCTTGAGGACACACTGGTCGAAGCAGTGGAAGCCGCACGAGGTATACCGGATGACATCGTTTCCCTGACGGTCTTGGGGGATGTCCCGGGACACGGATCTTTCCTTCTTCTCAGTTCGTACGGGTATAGACGTTTACGGGAATAGCGGTCTGGAGGGCAAGGCCGGTGACCGGGTCGTATCGATAATCGTCCGGGATCAGGCGCTGGACGTTTGATCCCTTCTCTCGGACGTCTCGGTCGTCCGAGGGATCGCCCCAACCGAAGGCGAGGGCGATGACGTCGGCCGCCACGTCCTCGGTCCCTTCCACGATGGCCTCCACGTTTCCGTAACCGCTGTCGATAACCACCTTGTCCCCATCCTTGACGCCCAGCGACTGCATGGCCTCCGGGTTCATCAGCACGGGGTTGAAGGGGCGCTTGGCACGCAGGGACGGCAGATTCTGCCCCTGACTGCAGTACACCTCCCGCATGCGGTAGGTGATCATCCGGAAGGCGCAGTTCTCGCCGGCCTCGTAGCCACCGGTGTCGAGCACGGGCTCGGCACGTACTTCCCGCAGTTCGGTGACGACCTCAGGGTGGCCCACCGCCATCCGCCGGTCCTCGTGGCCGATCATGTTGGGGATGACACGCCCCGCGATTGCTTCTTCCTCGCCCCAGACGTTGCCGCCCGGGTACTTGCGCATTTCGTCTATCGGAATGCGCGCGTGCGAGAACAGGCCGTCCAGGATCTCGTCGGCCGTGGGCTTTCGGTCTTCAGAGATGCCCGCGATCCTCAGCCGAAGGCCCATCCGTTGTGCGAGGCCGCAGAATACCTCCCAGTCTTCCAGCGTGCCGGCCGGTGCCTGGACGAGGGGAGGGGTGTACTGCCCGAAGGCGAAGGGATATCCCCAGTCCATGAGCCTGGGGACGTCCGCCCGTTCGAAGGGGTGTTTGACCGCCAGGACGTAGTCGGCGAACTGCGCCGTAGCGGAAAGGAACAGATCGTTCACCACCAGGAGGTCCAAGTCCTTTAGCGCTCGGACCGTTCCCTCCTCATCCGGGAAGACCAGGGCCGGGTTGCCCCCCACCACCATGAGGGCCCGGATCTTGCCCTCCCCGGGGGTCAGGATCTCATCCGTAAGGGTATTGCTGGGCATCTCCCGGTAATATCCCAAACCACCCGTGGTCCCCTTGATTCCCCGGACGCGGGATACCTGGCCCGAGTACAGCGGCTTGTTCACGGGCCCCATGTTCTCCGGAATCCGCTGAGCCAGCGGGCCCTCGTTGCGTGCCATGCCGCCGCGGCGGTCGTAACGCCCACACAAGGCGTTCAAGATCATGACGAGCTGGTTGGTCAGGTTCTGGTGACGCCCCATGTGTATGCCGCTCCCTTCCTGTGCGGCACCGCTTTTCGCCTGGGCCAGCACCCGCGCCGCCTGCTCGATCCGATCGGCCGGCACCCGGGTCCGGCGGGAGACATACTCCAGGTCGAAGTCCTTCACCGCCCCGTGCAATTCCTTCATGCCGCTTACAAAGCTCTCGACATATTCGCGGTCGTAGAGATCCTGCTCGATGATGATCTTGATCATTCCTGCCAGCAGTGTAGCGTCCTCTCCCGGCTTGACCTGCAGGTGGATGTCGGCACGCCGTGCGACTTCACAGCGCCGGGGGTCGATGACGATGAGCTTCATGCCCCGCTTCTGGGCGTCCTTCAGCCGTTTGAAGGGGTTTGACTGGGGCATGGTCATTACGTGGGACACAACGGGATTGGTGCCCACGAACATGGCCACGTCGGCGTTTGCGATGTCGAAGAGGGTGACCGGGACCGGGGCTCCGAACAGGCGGTCTGCAGCCACGAGCGTACTGGGGCAGTCAATCGTGAAGGTCGTGTAGAGGCTGGGCGAGCCGAGGGCCTCGAACCACTTGCGGACGAACCACGGACCGCTCGCAGAAGTCCGATGAGCGCCGCAGCCCAGGAACGTAGCCACGGAACGGGGGCCGTGTTCGGCCACGATCGCCTGGAGTTTCCCGGCGATCTCATCCAGGGCCTGCTCCGTGGGGATGTCCACCCTTCGGCCGTTGACCCGTTTCTTGGGGGACAGCAAGCGGTCCGGATGGTAGATCCTCTCCACCTCGGCCCGCCCCTTCAGGCAGGTGTATCCCCGGGAGACCGCGTTGTCCGGGTCTCCGCGCACCGCCAACACCCGGTTGTCCTCCACGTCCACCTCGATCCCGCAGAAGGCGTGGCAGAAACGGCAGAACGACTTCTTGGTCTCGATCATTGAGGCAAGCCTCCTCCCGCCCGGAATTGTTCCTGGGTCAACAAGATGTAGAGTGACGACCTTGCCCCAAAGTCATTCCCTCTCCCTTGAGGGAGAGGGCCAGGGTGAGGGTGTCACAGAGCCCCCCTCATCCTGACCTTCTCCCCAGAGGGGAAAAGGAATTCTCAGGTGCCGGGAGGTTGCCACTCCTCGCTCCCGACCTCGGTTTCACTCCGAGTTCGGGAGCCATTGCTCCCTCGCAATGTCCAGAAGAAACTTCTATGTGTTTGCAGATACTAGCCGACCTTCTTCTTGGTTTTCGCGACAAGCCTCTTCTTGGGTTTTGCCGCGGCCTTCTTCACAGCCTTCTTGACCACTTTCTTCTTCGCCTTTGCCACCGGCTTCTTCTTTGGCTTATCCGTCGCCTTCTTCTTGGTGGGCTTCTTGGCCGTTTTCTTCTTGATCGTTACCTTCTTCTTCGCCCGCGGTGCCCTGGCCTTCACCTTCTCCACCTTGCAGGGGATCCCGCTGTAAAAAGGCAACCCCGTGAACTCGTCTCCTTCCTCATCCGGCAGGAACTGGGAAGTGGCCGTCCCCCGCAGTCTTCCCGATTTATCATCGGGGTCCCTGGAATAGAGCCCCCACCCGTGGGACAGATACACCGTGCCGCGAAGAACATCCCTGGTGAAGGAGAGGGGGACCTCGGCCGCACCTGTCCGTGAAGCCATCCAAACCCGCTCGCCGTCCTTGACACGCAGGGGGCGCGCGTCGTCCGGATGGATAAGAAGGCTGTTCTCGGGCATGTGCTTAGTGATCCATGGCTCGTTCTGGTAGATGGCGTTTACGTTCGCCATGGTGCGGGCGGTTGTCGACAGGATAAGTGGGTAGTTGGGGTCCTTCTTGGGTGGCCTGAGGCTGAGGCGATCAACAGCGGCCATGAACTCCGGAACATCGAGGTGGACCTTCTTGTCGGGTGTGCGGGTTTCACTCACGAAGTCTGCGGGTTTGCCCTTGGTCAGGATGAGGCCGTGAGGATTCGCCTCGAGCTCATCGTAGGAAGTTCTGCCCACTCGCGCGAATAACCTGAGGAGTGCCTCCTGGCGGTCGATTTCCCCGGGCTTTCCCATGAACTTTCGGATCTTATCGGCGATCTCGAAACCGTGGTGGATCGGAGCAGCGTCCATGAAGTTGAGGCCCATTCGTTTCCCGATGTCACTGTAGATCTTCCACTCCGGCCGACTCTGGCCGAGGGGTTCGCGAATCTTCTTTGTGAGCTGAACAAAGCGCTCGGCATAGAGCCCGTGAAAGCCAAAGGAGATGTTGTCCTGCTCGTGGAAGGAGCAGACCGGGAGCACGTAGTGGGCCATACGGCCCACCTCCATCAGGAAGGGATCGATCGACACGACAAACTCGAGATCCCGGAAGGCCTTTTCCATCTTGTTCGAATGGGTGTAGGCTCTCAGCGGATTGCACCCCGTGACGACCATGGCGCGGATCTGTCCCGGTCCCGGGGTGAGGATCTCGTCCTGCAGGACCGTCACCGGCATGTTCCCGCATATCTCCGGGTAGTCCCGAACCCGTGAAACATAAGGGACCCCGCCATAGGCCCTCTTCTCGCTCTGGCTGAAGTTGAGCAGGGTGGGGTTCAAGAGGGTTCCCCCCTTCACCCCGGAATTGCCCAGAATGAACATGATGGTTTGCACGGCCCATGAAACCAGGGTCGAGTGCCTGTTCGCGATGAGGCCCATGTCATACATGAGGATGGAAGGTCTGTTGGTGGCAAGGCCTCTCGCCACCTCGAGGATGGTCGCCTTCGGGATTCCGGTTACCTTCTCCACCGCCTTGGGCGTGAAGCGGGCCACGGTTCTCTTCAGCCGCTCCAGGCCTCGGGTGTGTTGGCGGACAATCGCCTGACCGTAAAGACCCTCAGAGGTAATAACGTGAAGGAGTGATAGAAGGAGATAGATGTCCGTGGACGGATGAATCGGTATGTGTTTGTCTGCCAGGCGGCCCGTCTCGGTCAGGCGGGGGTCCACGACCACAAGGGTCCTGGCCGGATCCTTGGCGGCTTCCGCGAGATGGGCGCGGTGCAGGGGCCAGGAGACGACCGGGTTGGTTCCCATCAACAGGATGTATCTGGAATTGCCGAAGTCCGGGTATCCATCCATGTAGGAACACCCGAACAGCTTCTGGTTGGCCAGGTACTTGCTGGAAAGCTCCAGTCCAATCGGGCTGTAGAGATTCCTTGTGCCCATGGATCTCGCCCACTGGAACGCTAATATGAACTGAACGGTGGGGTGACCGGAACCCCCGAAGGCGAAGCCGATGGAACGCGGCCCATACCTGTTGCGCACACGAAGAAGTTCCCGGGCGACACCGTCTATTGCTTCCTCCCAGGAGACCTCCACTAAGCGGTCTCCCTTGCGCTTGAGAGGGGCCGTGAGGCGGTTAGGGCTGTCGTAATGGACCCCTTGGTTGAGGCCCTTGTTGCAGATGTGACCCCTGGAGTGGAGGTTGTCCTTGTCGCCGCGGATCTTCACGATTCGTTGGTTCTCGTCCAGGGTCATGATCAGGCCGCAGTTGCAGCCACACAGAAAGCAAGCTGTAATCTTCTCCTGCATAAGATTTCCTCCTCACCTTCTATGATCTGATCCCCGTCGAGGCGGCCCATAGTTTCCGATATCGAAAAATTCGATTATCGTATTATATATGATTGATACGTAACAAGTACAGAGGAAGACCGCACGCCGATTCGATTCACTTGATATCAGCCAGGCCCGCTTTGCGCAGACCTTCGATGACTCTGTCAGTCAGGCCATGGACCTTTACATAGCCACCGATCAGCCGTCGCCCTCGAGTGGCGAAATCCGGAACCAGTTCGAGCAGTTCGCCAACCGCGGTCCTTGCCTCGTCTTCTCTCCCCATCTGACTGTGAGCAGCAGCTCTCATCACGGGGTCCCAGAACAGTTCGGGACAATTGAACTTCAGGGCTTCGGTAGAGGCGTCTTCGTACTCTTCACGGTGATAGCAGTTCATGAACGTCGCGAGATGGAACCAGCTGGGGTGCTGCGGATTGAGTTTCATCCCTTTTCGCAGCAAGGCAAGACCGCGTTCCCATTCCCCCAGAAGCATCATGTGCCACCCGGTAACACCTATGAAGTACGGAGAGTTGGGATTGAGGGCGAGTGTCTGCTCGACCTGTTTCAGGAATAATTCCTTGTCGCCTCGGTGAAAATATACGAGAGAGAGGGCGTCCTGGGCGAATTGATTCTCCGGGGCCAATGCCGCCCCCTTCTGGGCATACATCATGGCCTTTTCCAGAGGTGCCTGGATCTCACAAAATCCGAGCGCGTGGTTGTCGGCATGCAGGTGTCCGAGCATGGCCCAGGCCAGCCCATAGTCCGGGTCTATTTCGATGGCCGCCTCGAGCGCCCCCAATGCCTCCTTGAACGACTCCGGGGTCATGACGATCTCGTAGTGGTAGAATCGAAGGATGGCATCATAGGCCTTGAGATCTGCAGGCGCCTTCTTGCGGGATTCCGCGGAGAGTCTTCGCGATATCATACCGTACTGGTCGGCAATGGCTCCAGTGACTCTGTGAGCGATATCCTCCTGCATTGCAATCAAGTCAGCAGCTCTCAGGTCGCTCTTGTAGCTTTCCCCCCAGATTTGTACGGCGGTGGTCGTATCGAGCAATTGGATACTCACCTTGACCGTGTTCGAACTCTTTCGGACACTTCCCGCCAGAAGAAACCGCGCGCCCAGGGCCCTGCCGACTTCCTGGGGATCAGCCTCCTGGCCCTTGAAATTCATGGTCGACTGGGAGGCGATGACGCGTAAGTCCTGGAAGCGCGCGAGTTCAGTTGTCAACTCTTCGGTCAGGCCATCAGCGAAGTAATCCTGTCCCGCATCGCCCGTGAGATCAAGAAGCGGCATGACAGCGACAGTTGGTTCGTAGGGCGGAGCACGGTCTTCCCCTTCCAAGGGGCGTGTTGCGGTGTCCGAGGGGGGGGTCCGGGCCGTTCCGAAGGTCGGCACGTAACCGCCTTTAGGAATCTCTATGCGCACAGGGTCATTTACCCCTGTGGTCAGATAATAGTGCTCCAGCGCACGGCGCAGTCGTCCTGCCTCCACACGAACGATTGGGTCGACCTGAGGGTCAAAGTCCTCTTTCCTCCCATACACGGATACCGCAACCGTATATCCCTTGAGCTGGGAGGCCCGGCCCTCCAGGGTCTCCTCAACCACGAAGCTCAGGAACTTCCTCTGCTTATCGGATCCCCTGAAGTCAGCACTCCGGAGGATTCGGTCCAGCTGGAGCCTGATGGCTTTGGGCGTAGGTTTCTTTGCGGCTACCATGGGTCTATCGCTACACGTACGTAACAGTAACGTACTTCTCAGCAGGATGAAAAAAGTTCATGATTGTGCTATGAAGAAGGAAAACCACTGTATTTTAGAGCGATTTCCGGAGAAAATCCAGACCTTGACGCTTCTCATGGCGGAAGATCCCGAGTTCCTCTCCGTATGTGAGGACTACGACGCCTGCATCGAGGCCCTGCGGTACTGGGCCCAGTCCAATGAGCCCGAGGCCGCCACCAGACTCAATGAGTACAACACCCTTGTCCGGGAGCTCGAAGAGGAAATCATTGGGGTCGTAGCAGCACGTTCATAGAATTGTCAATGGACAGAAAGGAACCAAACGCATGGGCCTACTGATCAGCAGACAGAACTTCAAGGCCGGCTTGTTGTTGAGCGCAATCTCCATGTTCATTGTCCTATTGTTGGCCGTGAGCTATCCGACAGCCGAGGCCCAGGAATCTGAAGACATTAGGGCCAAGACACAGAATCCGGTGGGCGCAATGATCAGCGTGCCGCTGAAGAACTCGTTTGATTTTGGCGCGCCGAACGGCACGGCCTATTTTCTCAACATTCAGCCCGTCATTCCGGTCACCGTGGGTGACTGGAACCTGATCAATCGTGTGATCGCTCCGATTATCTCCGTTGACGGCTTTATCGCAGGGACCCCTGACATACCTTCAGGAACGGGTGGGGACGGCGCAACCGGCCTCGGGGACATCAACTATTCCGTATTCGTGTCGCCTGCTGAGCCCGGCAAGTTCATCTGGGGCATTGGTCCGTCGATCAGCTTCCCCACAGCCACCGATGACCAACTTGGCAGCGGAAAATGGAGCGCCGGGCCCACGGCCGTGGTGCTTACCCAGCCCAAGCCCTGGACCCTGGGGGTTCTGGTCCGGCAGATCTGGTCCTTTGCCGGCACTTCCCTGCGTCCCGATGTGAACCAGTTCCTCCTGGAGCCTTTCGTAAACTACAACCTGTCGAAAGGCTGGTATCTTATCTCGGACATGATCCTCACCGCGAACTGGGATGCAGGCTCCGGCAACCAATGGACCGTACCGATCGGCGGCGGGTTCGGTAAGATGTTTACGATCGGCAAGCAGGCGATGAATTCAAAACTTGAAGCTTATTACAACGTCGAGAGACCGGACGGCGCGCCGGACTGGGTGCTGAGTTTCACGATTCAGTTTCTGTTCCCCAAATGAGAAGAAACAAAGAGAAGTGTTGTAACATCAGATAGTGGGGTCAAACCTACACATTTGACAAAAGGTCGGCAGTTCCATGGATCTATTGAACCGCAATAGGGTGAGTGGAAAACCTCAAGACAGGAGGAACGGAAGAATGAGAGTGAAAACTTTGTCTTGCCTCGTGACCTTGCTGGCTCTGGGTATGGCGGCTCCTGCAGTTCAAGGGGCCGAAAAACCCAACATCCTGATCATTTGGGGAGATGATATTGGCTATTGGAACCTGAGCCACATCAACCGCGGCATGATGGGCTACCAGACGCCCAACATCGATCGCATCGCCAACGAGGGCTTGTCGTTCACCGATTATTACGGTGAACAGAGCTGCACCGCCGGCCGGGCAGCCTTCATTACCGGCCAGATCCCGGTACGCACGGGCAATACCAAGGTCGGCATGCCAGGAGCACCTCAGGGGCTCCAGAAAGAAGATCCCACCATCGCCGAGTTGCTAAAGCCGCTTGGCTATATGACCGGCCAGTTCGGCAAGAACCATCTGGGTGACCGCAACGAATTCTTTCCGACCGTTCATGGTTTCGACGAGTTCTTCGGCAATCTCTATCACCTGAA
>RCNG010000558.1_pt1 | contig 17570 bp, 15 predicted proteins | sample 2041371 | NCBI WGS metagenome assembly RCNG01 (sample SAMN09708227, study PRJNA481090) | Marine sediment metagenome, whole genome shotgun sequencing project. | biome: marine sediment; feature: ocean; material: sediment; isolation source: Sewage treatment plant 1 marine sediment (STP1) ... | reverse complement strand
GCGGACTTTTTTCGTGTAGTTTCTGAGATTGAAGATAAGTTGGGAGCACACCTGTAAGAAATTCAGCCATTTGTACTGCGGGTTGCTGTAAAAATTCAGTTACGCTTTTTATATCATCAATTTTTAATAGTTGTTTATCTGACATTAGTTGATATCTGTGTATAAGTTAAATATAGAGGTCTATGTGGGAAAGTTCAAAACACATAACGACCATGCTCAGCTGTGCGGAGCGTTTTTTGCGTAGCATCCGCTGGAGCAAATTGTTATGTGATCTATTTTCATGCCACAGTGCTCACAGTGTTGCCACTACTGTCTTGCATTTCTTTAACCCGAGGCCCGGCCAAGATTCGTGTAAAAAGTTCCGCGAAAGTGGCTTAACTCTTTGATGAAACACCATTTCCTCAAAGTTTAGCTATTACTGTATTTTCGAACAAAAATCGCACATGTTAACGCAATTCCTTTATTGAACCCCATTCTTTTGTTATATACCCGACGGTCTATTCCACTTTATAAGAGAGCATTATGGCCGCCATACATGATACTGCTTACCCACGGTTGAAATATAACCTCACAAAAAAAGAAATTATACGGATCTACACACCCCTGGATGAAGAAATTATTTGGGCTAACGCGAGGCGATTCAAGCGAGAGCAATTTCTACTCTGCCTTGTTTACATCAAATATTTTCAACGTTTAGGCCACTTCCCGAAAACCAGAGAAATACCGCTCTCTGTCGTGATACACATCGCGTCCTTCACGAGATACGCCATTGACGAATCATTCCAATTTCCGAGTATTCCCAATACAACCCTTAAACGGATCAAAGACTCGGTAAGGAAGTATTGTGATGTAACAGCATTTTCACTTAAAGAACATGGTCCCAGACTGAAAACATTTGCCAATGAAATGGCTCAAACGAAAGATAGCCCAATTGATATCATCAATGCCATGATAGAATTTATAGTCAAAGAAAGCCTGGAATTACCCGCATTCTCTACACTGGATCGCATTGCTTATACTGCCCGTTCACGTGTAAATACAGAGTTTTATCGAAAATTATCACAATCGTTTTCCCCAAAGACAAAATCGATTTTGGAGGAGTTGCTAATAACAAAAATAGACAGTGGGGAAACGCTTTGGCACGTTTTAAAAACCGAACCTGATAAACCCTCAGTTAAATCACTAGTTCGTTTTGTTGAACATACTAAGTGGGTGACGTCTTTACAAGAAAAAGTCGGAACACTACCTGAGATACCCGAAGAGAAACGTTGTCAGTTCATCCTTGAAGCCCGCGCGTATACAAGTGATCGTATGCGCGCACTTCAACCCTCTAAACGGCTGGCGTTGTTAGCGTTACTGGTAAATGAGCAGCTCTATTGCAGTACTGATTTCTTAATTGACTTTTTTATTCGCGAAATACGAAAGCTCCATAATCGTGCTCGTATTAAACTGAAGAAGTTTCAGGAAAATTCCGTGAGTGAGTCTGAAAAGTTAATCTGCATTCTCCGCGATGTTTCCATTGAAATGACAAGTTTGAACGAATCGAGCGAAAAGTTAGAAAATATTTCCAACGTACTTGAAAATGATCCGCAAGAGGTTGCCTCTCGTTGTAACAGTCTCGTCCATTTTGGGTACAACAATTACCTGCAGTTCTTATCCAAATGTTATACCCGACCTCTACGCAAGGCTTTGCTGAGTTGTTTGGAGCTACTCGAAATCGATCACACTGCACACGGAGGCGATCTTCTAATTTGTTTGAACACAGTCAATCAATACCGTCACAATAAAATGAAAACCCTGGCAGTAAATGCCATAGATCGTGGTGATGATGCCTATGGTGAATCTCTCAGCATCGATTGGATCAGTGATACCTGGAATTCAGTTTTATTCACAGACCAAAAACCTCACCGGATTAATCGATTTATGCATTACGATTATTTTGAGCTTTGTGTACTAACTGAAATATCAAAACGTTTCTTATCCGGTGATATTTTTGTGCCCGAAAGCACTAAATACGACGACTATAGGCATCACTTGGTGTCCTGGGAAGAATATGAAGATTTGGTGGGAGAATATACGGAACAAGTTGGATTATCTGCGGAACCAAAGGCATTTGTGGAAACCTTGAAATCCCACTTCATCAAGGTCTCTAAGAACGTCGACGAAAAGATACCCGCTAACAGTTTTGTTGTACTTGAAAAGAGTTACGTTACACTGAAAAAGCGACAAGAGGCCACTGATACACGTCTATTAAAAAAAGTTGATCAAGCTCTACGAGACAACTTGCCCGACATCAATATTATAGATCTGCTGGTTGAGACCATTAATTGGACCGAACTCGATAAATTATTTGGCCCTCTTTCGGGTCACCAAAAGAAAATGCGAGATTACAAAAAGCGCTTAGTTGCAACCTTGCTTTGTTACGGCTGTAATCTAGGCCCGACCCAAACTGCACGATCGATCAAGTCTTTAACACGAAAACAAGTCGCTTATCTGAACCTTTCACATACCCGCGAAAAAGACCTCATAAAAGCGACAGAACAGGTTATCAATAAATATAACGAATATGATCTGCCTAAGCACTGGGGAACAGGAGAAAATGCTTCTGTCGATGGCACCCGCTTTGATATGTACGAGCAGAATTTACTGTCAGAATATCACCTTCGCTATGCGTCATATGGTGGTATAGGGTATTACCTTGTGAGTGACCAGTATATCGCATTGTTTAGCCGTTTCATTCCCTGCGGTGTGCGTGAAGCTATGTATCTGATTGACAGCATTATAGAAAACGAATCCGACATTCAACCAGAAGCCATTCAAGGTGATACGCACGCACAAAGCACAGTCGTATTTGGGCTCGCCCACCTCCTGGGTATTAGGCTTATGCCACGGATTAAGAATATTAACTCGCTCATATTCTTTAAACCTGATCGGCGTCTCCACTATAAACACATTGAAGAACTTTTTTCTGAAGGAATCAATTATCAGCTAATTAAGGATCACTATCGAGAGATGTTGCGTATTGCTATTTCTATTAAGGAAGGCAGAGTGACTGCTGCTACAATAGCCAGACGTTTAGGATCAAGAGGAATTCGAAACTCACTTTACTACGCCTTTAGAGAGCTTGGCAGGGTAGTCAGAACTCAGTTTTTACTTGAATACATTGGAGATATCGAAATTCGTGAAATGATTCAGACTGCAACCTGTAAAAGCGAAGAATTCAACAATTTTATTAAGTGGGTATTCTTCTTCAACAATGGCGAAATTCAAGAAAACCTACGTCATGAACAAGACAAAATTGTTCGCTATAATCACCTGATTGCGAATCAAATTATCTTACATAATGTAAATTCCATGACGAAAGTTCTAACCGAGCTGAAGAAGGAAGGCCATAGCATCACGGGAGATGTTTATGCGGGGCTTTCACCTTACCGCACAGAGCATGTTAATTTATTGGGTGATTATACGATAGACACCGCAAAACGAATGGGGAAGTGTTTTACTAAACTATAGATGTTCTAATTAACGCCAAGAAACGTATATTAAATAGTCAAAGCGGAATTTTTTACACGAATCTTGGCCGGACCTCTCTTTAACGGATGTGAAAATAAAGCGGATGCTCTATTTTCACATCTGGTTTAGTGCTTCGAAGCCAGAGATAACATCAAACAATTCTTCGTCGATATCGCTCTGACGTAGGCGGTGAAACGTCCGGTTTAGATCTTCCTGCAGCTCTTCGATATTTTTTTCTGCACGTTGCATCGCGGCCAGGCGGCTGGCATTTTCACTGGCGAGCGACTCTGCGCAGGCCCTGAAAAGCGTGACAAAAAGATATTCTCGAATCAGTGCACGCAGTGTCGGTTCCCTGCTGTTCATGACCTCAGGTAGATTTTTAGTTGGCCAGCGGATATTAACCAGATTGTGTCGCCAGGTTTCATCCAGTGGTAATAGTTGTTGACTGACCGGCGTATAAATCGCCCCTGACTGGGGACGATTATGGAAAAGGAAAACCTGGCTAATGCTGCCGCTCTCACGTTGCGCGTCCATCTCGATCAGGATTTTCCCGACCAGCGGTGTAATGGCATTAATCGAATTCGGCAAGTTAAAACCTTGCGCTGGCAGCAGGTCGGTTTCAGCAAGACGAGCTCGAATGCGTTCACCAACCGACCACACGGTTTTTTTACCCGGCAGCTTTGCCAGCGTCTCCACAGTAAAGTCGACCATAACATCATTGAACTGGCCTACCAGCCCCTGATCAGAACCGAACACAATCGCGCCAATTGCGCCGGTCTCGTTCAGCTGTATTCTGCTCGTAGCAGCCACTGCCTGCTCCTGTTGAAAACAGGCGGCCAGGCCCAGTTGCACGGTTCGATAATAATCATCCAGCGAGTGCACCGCATTCTCGTACTGGCCGATGCTCGATGCGGCCATGGCTTTCATCGTGCGCACTACCGATTCGAGATCGCCGGCGCTGGCGATTTTGTGACGCAGGCTGGCAACACTTTCAATCATGTTTTTTGCTTCACAACCTGGCTGGGCTGAAAACTTGCGAGCGCGTTGCTGGCGAGCTGAATAATCAATGCGCGGTCTTCCTCACTCAACTTTTTAGCGCTGGCAAATCGTTCCTGCACTTCTGTCGGAATATCTTCGGCTGCGGTGCGCACTGCCTGCTCGGCATCGACCATCTGCGCAAGCGGCACATCATCAAAAAGTTTTTCTGTCAGCGCCAGCAGCACCGCGATCTGTTCAGACATAGATACCGGGGTGAATTCCGGCTGTTTGAGACAGGCCCGGATACGACGCCCGTGTTCGATGATTTTTCGTGTATCGGCATCCATCCTTGCACCAAAACGTTGGAACGTTTCCAGCTCTTCGAACTGCGCATAAGCCAGTTTGAGATCACCTGTCACAGCGCGATAGGCAGCACGTTGCGCCTTGCCGCCAACACGTGATACGGATTTACTGACATCGACTGCGGGTAGCACGCCTAATTCAAACAGCGATGGCGAGAGATAGATCTGTCCATCCGTGATGGAGATCAGGTTAGTCGGAATGTAGGCGGAAATATCCTGTGCTTCAGTTTCGATTATCGGCAGGGCTGTCAACGATCCACCACCGAGTTCATCTCGTAAATGCGTTGCGCGCTCCAGTAGCCGCGAGTGAATATAAAAGATGTCGCCGGGAAATGCCTCGCGTCCGGGCGGCCGACGCAGCAATAGTGATAACTCACGATAAGCGCGGGCATGATGTGTGAGGTCATCATAAACGATCAGCACGTCACGTCCCTGCTGCATGAAATATTCGGCAATGCTGGTCGCCGCATAGGGGGCGATGTAGGCTAGCCCCGGCGGATCATTGCCTTCGGTGACCACCACCACGGTGTAATCCATCGCACCCTGTTCACGCAGGGTGGCAATCACTTTTGCTACGCCGGATGCGCGCTGGCCAATGGCGCAATAAATGCACAGCACATCCTTGTCGCGCTGATTAAGTATGGCGTCGAGGGCAATGGCCGTCTTGCCGGTCTGGCGATCACCGAGAATTAATTCACGCTGGCCGCGACCCACGGGGATGAGCGCATCGATGACTTTTATACCCGTTTGCAGAGGGACGCTGACAGGTGCGCGATCCATGATGGCAGCGGAGGGACGCTCGACGGGTAGACGCTTACTGGCATCCACCCTGCCCTTGCCGTCCAGAGGTCGACCCATTGGATTGATAATGCGCCCGATCAACGCCTCGCCTACCGGCACGTCGACGACATGGCCACTACGCTCAACTTCATCGCCGGCCTGCAAGTGCCAGTACTCACCGAGAAGCACAACACCGATTTCGTCTTCATCGACGTTGAAGGCGATGCCGTATACATCTCCGGGAAACTTCAGCACTTCTTCAAAACCGACACCCGGCAGACCAGAGACTTTGACGATGCCGGTGGCAATACTGGTAACCGTACCCACTTCTCGCGGCTTCAGCGCTGGCGCAAAAGATTCCCGCGCCTGACGCATTCCCGAGAACGCGTCGTCGAACACACCTTGCAGATTATCAGGCTCTGTTTTCATCGGCTTCCGGTGTTGCTTCCGCTTCCGCTGACTCTGCGGCTTTATCTCTGGACTGAATATCGCCCTGGGTTTTCAGCAGGCTGTCGACGTTCTTTGCCAGCGAGGTCAGGTAATCTGCAATACTCCACGCTATCTTCTGGCCATCCGCGCTGATCTCGATACCACTGACCAGATCCGGCGCCGTTTTGAACTTAAGCTGTTTATCACTGCCCAGTATTTCTTTGCTGGCAGCTGTAATGGCAGCGCACTGTTCCCCGGGCAAGTCAAAGGCAGTACGGACCAGCAACGGGTTGCTCGAGGCTTTAAAGGCTGATTTCAAATCGGCCATCCCGGCATCGTTCAACTCACGCAGGCGAGCAAGAAAAATCTCTGTCATGCTTTCTTCCAATGTCGTTCCGGCGAGATCGGCAAGTACCTTACGTGCAATGGCAAATACTTCTTCACGTGCGCGCAGACTGAGTGCATCGTTCAGACCTTTCTGTTCATTTTTTAATGCCTCATGTAATTTGTTACGCAGCTTGTCTGCCTCCTGTCGCACGTCATCGAGCAATCGACTGCGTTCTGTTTTCGCCTCTTCGATGACCTGATTCATACGCACGCTGCGTTGCTGGTCGAACGCCTCGTTCTTCTGCCGAAACTCGTCGCGTTCTTTCAGAGCTTGTGTCTTCTTCGCATCAGCTTCTGCAATTTCCGTAGCGATACGTTTTTCACGCGCATCAATGGCATTGAGGATGGGGCGATACAGAAAATGTTTCAACAACCAGACCAGGATGAGAAAATTGACGACTTGCGCGATAACGGTAAACCAGTCGATCAACATGACTTATTTTCCTGCGGCCAGGGCGATAGCATTATTCCAGAACGGATTGGCAAAAATAAGAATCATCGAGACCACGAAGCAATAAATGGCCGTCGATTCGATCATCGCCAGACCGACAAATAATGTGCGGGTGATTGTAGCCGAAGCGTCGGGCTGCTGAGCCAGTGAGGTCAGCGCTACTGCAACTGCCTTGCCTTCACCCAGTGAAGGCCCAATGACCCCGATGGCGATGGTGAGGCCAGCCGTGAAAATTGATACCACCGCAATAATAGTCATGCTATCCATAATATCTCCTTTAATCGTCGTCGTTGTTAGTTGAAAGTTTTTTATCAGATTCTGTTTCTGGTGTGTGAACTCTTGTCGCCGCAGCGATATAAACCGTGGCCAGGATGCTGAAGATGTAGGCCTGCACCATACCTGTCAGCAGTCCGAGCGCGCTCATCACAATCGGGAAGAGGAAGGGCGTGATGGTCAGCAAAATAGCGAGTATCATGGTGCCGCTCATCATGTTGCCAAACAGACGCACGGCCAGGGCCAGGGTGCGCGAAAGTTCGCTGATGATATTGAAGGGCAGCATGAAAACTGTCGGCTTCAGGTAAGCCCGAAGATAGTCAGCCAGACCGCTCTTCTCGATGCCATATAACGGCACCGCCACAAACACACAGATCGCCAGTGCTGCCGTGGTCGAGAGCGAACCTGTTGGTGGCTCATAACCGGGAACGATCGTGAACAGACTCGCCATGGCGACGAACAGGAACAGGGTGCCCAGAAAACCGATATATTTTTCCGGGTGCTGAAGCCCTACTTCGCTGATCTGCTGATTGATACCGGTGACGATAATCTCCAGTAAATTCTGCCAGCGGGAACGTTGCAGCTGGGTGGAAAGTTTACGCGTAATGAGTTTTGAACCGAGCACCAGCACGATCATCAATCCCCAGGTGTAAACGATCGTGGCATTGAGTTTGAAAAAACCCAGTTGCCAGAAAATAATCTGGTCGGGGCTAAGATTCATGACTAGCAACCTCCTCAGTCGGTTGGCCTGATGGCTGCACTCTGCGGGTAAGCCGCAGGATGATGATGCGGGCAAGCGTAAATCCGAGTAAACCCGCAACCAGGTGTTGCCAGTTGTCGCCCAGGATAAAATAAAATCCCAATACAACAATTCCGATTCGTAGCAACATGCTGCCTAAAAACAAGAGCGCGGCGGGTTGAAAAGTTTCCAGCTTACGCACCGTCAACCAGAGTCCCAGAAAAAAAAATACGCCGAGTAAAGCACCTTCGGTAAAAGCGATTGCCAGATCTAAATATTCATTCATGACCATCCTCATTATCGTGCTGGTGAATTTCTTTATCTTCTCTGGACACCCAGTGCCAGGCATTAACGCAACCCAGTACCAGACCAATGGTCAACAGTGCGAGTGTCCAGGAATGTTCGCCTGGATAATTCTCCTCCAGCCAGATTCCGAGTGCCGCGCCGAGCAACGTGGGCACCACCACCGACCAGCCGACCAGACCCATCATGCCCAGACCAGACCAGACAGTTTTAGTGACGTAGCGTTGTGCTTTAAGTTTACGCGCTGCCATGTCACCGACCTGTTGGCTAAATTCAGATTCACCCGACCTGGCTTTCTCTTCGGGTTTGTCACTCATGATGAAACTCCGCCAGGCGATGAATAAATCCACTCTCCATCTTAGCCAGCACCGAACGTACTTTCTTCTCCTGCTCATCCATTTCTAAAAATTCCTGCTCCACCGCTTCGCGCAATTTACCCAGGCTCTTGCCACCCATCGCATTGCGCACTGAGATCAATACATTGCTGCCAGTTTTAACCAGCACGCCTTCATCGACCGCAATGTAAACTTCACCTTCGGCTTTGGTTTCGAAAACCAGTATACCCGCAGTCAACGACGCCACGCAGTCCAGTCGGTGTGGTAGCAGACCAAACGAACCTTCGTGCGTTACCGCAACAATACGTAACACATCGCTCTTCTCAGCGAAAATTTTGAAGGGCAATAGAATTTTAAGATTCATCAGCGCTGAACGTATCCTGCCCTTCTGCTTCGGACTTTTGTTTCGCTTTTTCACTGGTTTTTTCACTGGTTTTTTCTTTGACTTCATCAATCGAGCCGATCATATAAAGCGCGCTTTCCGGGTAGTCATTAAATTCATCATTTAAGATACGCTCACAGCCATCCAGCGCGTCGCTGAGACTGACCAGCTTGCCTGCGTGTCCGGTAAATTGTTCGGTGGTAAAAAACGGCTGGGTGAGAAAGCGTTCCAGCCGCCGGGCACGTCCCACCACCTTATGATCCTCCGGTGATAACTGCTCCATGCCCAACATGGCGATAATATCCTTGAGTTCAGCGTATTTCGCCAGGGTATGGCGTATTTCCTGCGCCAGCGCATAATGCCGCTTACCGACAACACCGGGTGTGGCCATTTTAGAATTGGATTGCAACGGGTCGATGGCAGGATAAAGCCCCTCACTCGCGCGTTTTCTTGACAGTACAATAGAAGCGGAAAGATGCGAAAAAGTATGTACGGCTGCCGGATCGGTGAAATCATCTGCTGGCACATACACCGCCTGAATCGAGGTAATCGCGCCGCTGTCAGTGTTGGCGATACGTTCTTCCAGTTGTGACAACTCGGTGCCCATGGTCGGCTGATAGCCCAGACGCGCCGGCATCTGCCCCATTAAACCCGACACTTCCATGCCCGCCTGAATAAAACGAAAAATATTATCAATCAGTAACAGCACATCGCGATGTTCGTCATCGCGAAAATACTCGGCCATGGTCAGCGCCGCGTGGCCGACACGAAAACGGGCGCCGGGCGGTTCGTTCATCTGGCCGAACACCATCACCATATTATCCAGTACACCGGCGTCATTCATTTCACGATAAAGTTCTTCGCCTTCGCGGCAGCGTTCACCGATACCGCAAAAAATACTGACACCTTCATGCTGTCCGACCATGTTGTTAATCATTTCAGTGAGTAGTACCGTTTTGCCCACGCCCGCGCCACCAAACAGGCCGGCTTTACCGCCACGTTCCAGTGGCATTAATACATCGATGACCTTAATGCCTGTCTCGAAAATTTCAGATTTGGTAGAGCGCCGCGCTAATGCCGGCGGCGCGTTATGAACTGAACGCCACTGTATCTCTGTCGGTGCATCCTGGCGGTCTATGGCGTTACCAAAAACATCGAACATGCGTGACAGAATGCCTTTACCCACCGGTGCCTGTAATGGCCCGCCGGTGTCTTTCACTACCATGCCACGAGCAAGGCCCTGAGTGGGCGTCAACGCAATCCCGCGGACGCGATGGGCATCGAGTTGGGACAATACCTCGATTGCAATTTTCCCCTCGAACGCGTGCAGTAGAGACTGAATAGGAGGCAGGCGCTGCTCAAACATAATATCGACAACACTACCGCGCACCGATATAACAATTCCTGAATTTTGTGAAGTTGATTTAATATTCATATCCTGTCGTTAAGTTTATCTGAACAACATTTTAAATATATCATCCTTATTGCCGGGCTTTACCTTGTTACATCAACTTTCCCACTTCCAGTTAAGAATCTCCGGCATATCTTCACCGTGTTTTTCGATATAAGCCTTGTGGTCGAGCAACTTGTCACGCAGATACTGTTTGGCGTAGGCCGCGCGTGAACCAAGACCCGGTACCCGGTCGATGACATCGCCCACCAGGTGGAAGCTATCGAGATCATTCAATACGGCCATATCGAACGGCGTGGTAGTAGTGCCATTTTCCTTGTAACCACGCACATGCAACTGATGATGATTGGTGCGGCGATAAGTCAGACGGTGAATCAACCAGGGATAACCGTGGTAAGCAAAGATGATGGGCTTGTCTTTAGTAAACAGCACATCAAAGTCCTTATCGGAAATACCGTGCGGGTGTTCGCTCTGCGGTTGCAAAGTCATCAGGTTCACGACATTGATAACACGGATTTTGAGTTCCGGAAATTGCTCTCGCAGAATCTTCACGGCGGCTAGCGTCTCCAGCGTTGGCACGTCACCACAACAGGCCATCACCACATCGGGATCGCCCCCTTCGTCGTTACTCGCCCATTCCCAAATACCCAGCCCGGCGGTGCAATGTTTGATCGCCGCGTCCATGTCCAGCCATTGCAGTTCCGGCTGCTTACCCGCGACGATGACATTGATGTCATTGTGACTGCGCAGACAATGATCGGTCACGCATAACAATGTGTTGGCATCGGGCGGCAAATAGACACGGATGATCTCGGCTTTTTTGTTGACGACCACGTCGATAAATCCCGGGTCCTGATGACTGAAACCATTGTGGTCCTGCCGCCACACGTGCGAAGACAGTAAATAATTTAACGAAGCAATGGGCCGGCGCCAGGCAATGTCGCGGGTGACATCGAGCCACTTGGCGTGCTGGTTAAACATCGAATCGACAATATGAATGAAGGCTTCATAGCAGGAGAAAAATCCGTGTCGCCCGGTCAGCAGATACCCTTCGAGCCAGCCCTGACACTGGTGCTCACTCAACATCTCCATCACCCGACCATCAGGCGCAATGTTCTCGTCGCCAGGGAGAATCTCTGCGGTCGAGCAACGCTTGGTTACTTCAAACAGCGCAGCCCAGCGATTCGACGCGGTTTCATCCGGGCTGAAAATACGGAAGTTACGCGACTTGCTATTGAGCTTCATGACATCGCGGATGAACTCACCCTGCGCACGCGTTGCTTCAGCCTTAACCTCGCCGGGATGTGGTACCTCGATCGCATAGTCACGAAAATCCGGCATGCGCAAATCACGCATCAACAAGCCGCCATTGGCATGCTGGTTCGCGCCCATGCGCTTATGCCCTTTGGGTGCCAGTTCGGCCAGTTCAGAAATGAGTTTGCCAGACTCATCAAACAATTCTTCTGGTCGGTACGACTTCATCCACTGCTCGAGTATCTGTAAATGCTTTGGCTCTTTAATGAAATTCGTCACCGGTACCTGGTGTGCGCGAAACGTATCTTCGATTTGTTTTCCATCGACGGACTCGGGTCCGGTCCAGCCCTTCGGCGAACGCAAAATAATCATCGGCCAGCGTGGGCGTTCGCTGAATCCGTTTTCTCGCGCATCACGCTGAATAGCCTGAATCTCAGCGACCACGATGTCGAGTGTCGCGGCCATGCGTTGATGCATCGCTTCGGGATCATCACCCTCGACGAAATACGGCGTATAACCATAACCGAGGAAAAGAGCTTCCAATTCTTCGTGAGAGATTCGCGCCAGTACTGTAGGGCCGGCGATCTTGTAGCCGTTCAAATGCAGAATCGGCAACACCGCACCGTCGTGCACCGGGTTAAGAAATTTATTGGAGTGCCAACTGGTCGCCATTGGCCCGGTCTCCGCTTCGCCATCGCCGACTACGCAGGCGACAAGCAAATCGGGATTATCAAATGCGGCGCCATAGGCATGAGACAACGCATAACCAAGTTCACCGCCTTCATTAATCGAGCCCGGCGTTTCCGGCGCAACGTGACTGGGAATGCCACCGGGAAAGGAAAACTGGGTGAATAATTTCTTCATACCCTGTTCGTCCTCGGAAATATTTGGATACACCTCGCTGTAAGTTCCTTCCAGATAAGTGTTGGCAACCAGGCCGGGGCCACCATGCCCCGGGCCCGTGACATTGATGATATTAAGATCATATTGCTGGATGATTCGATTGAGATGGACGTAAATAAAGTTAAGTCCTGGAACGGTACCCCAATGCCCAAGCAAACGTGGTTTTACGTGCTCAATCGTCAAAGGCTTTTTGAGCAGGGGATTGTCGTATAAATAGATCTGACCGGCAGAAAGATAGTTGGCCGCACGCCAGTAGGCATGCATTTTACCCAGCAACTCTGGTGACAGCGGTGCGTCTGCTAACTTCGACTTTTTCGTTTTCATTACTTCGCTCATATTTATCTCCTTCTACATTGCTAGCCCAGGTGCTGGACAACCATTGCTGCGATCATTTGTTCTTCGTCGGTGCAAATAACACGCACCTTTACCCGTCCGGCTTGCACAGAAATTACATCTGAATTTTTGGCATTACAATCTGCGTCAATTTCAATCCCGAGAAACTCCAGTCCCTCGCAAATCCGTGCACGAACTGTCGACGCGTTTTCGCCAATGCCACCGCTAAACACCAGCGTATCCAGTCCACCCAGCGCAGCGGCGTAAGCGCCGATGCATTTTTTTACCTGATAACAAAACAGTTCGACTGCTTCCGCCGCGCGCTCATCAGTTACTTCATGTTTAATTAAATCGCGCATATCGGAACAGGTCTCGGATATGCCGAGTAAGCCGGATTCATGGTTGATGAGATGCTTGAACTGTTCCGCTGTCAGATTCTCACTCTGCATCATGTACCATGTAACACCAGGATCAAGGTCACCGCTTCGCGTGCCCATTGGTAAACCACCGCTCGGTGTAAATCCCATAGTGGTATCAATACTCCGACCATCACGCACGGCTGCCATACTCGCGCCATTGCCGAGATGCGCCAGAATCACACGACCTTTCACCTGTCCTTGTTCTATTTTACTGTCGGCAAGCTGTGCGAGTGTTTGCATAAGATAAGCGTATGACAAACCATGGAAGCCGTAGCGCCGGATCCCGGTGGCATCAAAGCGTCGCGGGATTGGCAGGAGTCTGGCGACGCGCGGCAAGCTTTGGTGAAACGCCGTATCAAAGCAGGCTACCTGAGGAACATGCGGAAAACGTTCACTAAATTTTTCGATTAGCTCAATTTCACCCGGAAGATGCTCCGGGTCGTATGAGCTAATCCGATGTAATTCATCCAGCAAAGATTGAGAAATTATTTCAGGTTCACTGTGTTGCATACCATGTACCACGCGATGTCCAACCGCACATACACGGGTAAAACCAGGTTGCTGTTGCAGCCAATTAATAAGAAAATTTATCGCCGTACTGTAATCACTTGCATCAATGTGACGATTATCATGCTCATCTCGCAACGTATCGCTGAATGTCAAAGATGTTTCGGGTAAACCGATGCGCTCAATTTTTCCTGTGAGTGTTCGTTGTATCGTTGTGGTACCGATTTGATACAAGGCAAACTTGATACTGGACGAACCACCGTTGATCGTTAGTACGCTTTGTTTCACCTGACTCACCCTTAGTTCCTTTGTTTTTTTCGAACGGATCTGTTTCTATTTAATGCAACCAGCTTTCAATATCTAACGATTACAAGCTGACTATCGCTGCCAGAGAATATATGCATCTTCGAGAGGCACCGCCACACCAACGTGGTGCGGTATCAGTCGCGCCGTGTAATCGGTTACCGGCCGCGTTGCCGACACCTGTGCATGATAGGCAAAGCCATTTACAGCGCCCAGCAGATTACGCACGGGTTTCATTTCAATTCGTTCTGGCCCATTACCTTCAATGCCGTTTGCAAAAAGCTCAACGCGTACTGCATCCGGTTCAAGATCATCAAGATACACCTGAACTTCAAACAGATGTTGATCATTTTCTGTAAGCAGCGTCATTTCGCCAAAGCGTAAAGCAGACCAGTGTTGTTCCAGCGTCTGTTGCCACTTCACAAGTGTCTCGCCCATTGTGCCCTTATCGACCGCCCGTTCACGGTAGGCTGTGGCCGCCGGGAGATAATGTTGCTCGGTGTATTCACGCACCGCACGATTGCTGGAGAAGTGAGGCGTTAAACATGCCATGCTTTCCCGCATGCGCGCCACCCATGTTTTAGGCATACCTTGTTCGTCGCGTGTATAAAATTCGGGAATCACTTCATTTTCAAGCAGCTCGTAAAGGGCTTCAGCATCACGCGCATCCCATTCCGGATCGTCGCCGTGTTCCTGACCATCGCCTAGCGCCCAGCCAACCTCGGGCGTATAGGCTTCTGCCCACCAGCCATCCAGTACCGATAAATTAATACCGCCATTAACGAGCACTTTCATACCGCTGGTGCCGCATGCTTCCCAGGGGCGCTGCGGTGTGTTGAGCCAGACATCGACACCCTGCACCATATGGCCGGTCAAATGCATATCGTAGTCACTGAGGAAAATGACATGCGGACGCACCTCGGTCTGGCGGATGAACTGCGTCCATTGTTGAATGAGCGCACGGCCCACCTCGTCTGCCGGATGTGCCTTGCCAGCCATAATGAGTTGTACCGGGCGTTGCGGATTCGTTAACAGTCGGAACAATCGTTCCGGGTCATGCAGCAGCAAGTTCGGTCTTTTGTAACTGGCGAAACGGCGGGCAAAACCCAGCGTCAAGGTATTAGGATCAAATAAATGTTTCGCAGCGGTAACCGTCTCAGGTGACATACCACCTGCAGCCAATTGCCGGGATAGGCGTTCACGCACATAGTCAACGAATGCACGGCTGCCGTCGAGGCGAAATTGCCAGAGTTGACTGTCGGTAACCTGACGTATGTCCTGCTCCAGCGTTTCTGTTGCACCAAGCCAGCGATCTTTACCGCAGGCTTTCGTCCAGAGGTCATCCGATGCCGCCGAGTCCCAGGTCGGCATATGCACACCATTAGTCACGTGGCGAACTGGCACTTCATCGGTTGGCCAGTGTGCAAACAGCGGCTCAAATAAATGCCGGCTAACCCGGCCATGCAGACTACTCACGCCATTCACTGCACCACTACCACGTATCGCCAGATAGGCCATGTTAAATGGTTCCGCTGCATCATCAGGATTCTGCCGACCGAGGGCCAGCAAATCATGGCGGGTAATACCCAGTCGCTGTTCAGCATAACCACCGAGGTATTGCTCGATAAGCGCCGGGGTGAAACGGTCAAAGCCGGCGGCCACGGCCGTGTGGGTGGTGAACAGGTTACCCGCGCGCGTTACTGCCAGTGCTTCGGCGAAGGTTTTGCCGTTCTCTTCCATGAAACTACGGGCACGTTCCAGCACCGCGAAGGCAGCGTGGCCTTCGTTCAGATGACAGACTTCAGGTTGAATGCCAAGCGCGCTGAGCAATCGCCAACCACCAATTCCGAGTAGCAGTTCTTGCTTAAGACGCAACTCCGGCCCACCACCATACAGCTCACTGGTAATGCCGCGATGCGCGGGATAATTCGCCGCGTCATTGCTGTCAAGCAGGTAAAGTTGCACGCGACCCACCTGAACCTGCCAGGCACGCAACCAGACCGAGTAACCAGGCAAGGCAATCTCCAGACGTAACCACTCCCCATTCGGTTTACGTAATGGCGTAATCGGTAACTGTCCCGGGTCGTTATAAGGAAACAGGGCCTGTTGTGCACCGTCCTTGTCGATCTCCTGGCGGAAATAACCCTGCTGGTACAGCAGCCCTACACCGATAACCGGCACACCCAGATCGCTGGCGGCCTTGAGTTGATCACCCGCAACATTGCCCAGCCCGCCCGAGTAGATAGGTAAGGCTTCACTCAACATGAATTCCATACTGAAATACGCGACACAGCTGAGCGATGATTGTGGGTGAGCCTGTTGAAACCATGCAGGTGCCTCTGCGGCATTCCGCCTGATCTGTACCAGATCATCAATGTGTTTGTGGAAAACGGGATCGGCTAACGCATGCCGGAGTTTCTCCCGCGAGACGGTCTGTAACACAATCCAGGGATTTTGAGTCAGCTCCCAGAGCACAGGATCCAGCTGTCGCCAAACCTGGTCGGTGGCATGATTCCACGACGAACGCATATCCAGAGCTAGCTCTGCCAGCGAATCGAAACCCTCTACGTCCGTGGATATAAGACGCTGTTTCGGGTGATGAATATCTGCATGCTCGCTCATGATTTCCTTTTCATGCTATTACAGATTCGTGTAGAAAACTTTACAGGACAATTCATTTCCACATGACATTGACGTCTGCTTTTGCCGCCGCAGCGAGAAGATCAATCAGAGGCTTAGCCCGATGAGCCAAACTGACTTCCGGCTCATCGTCATCCTTATCCTCATCGTTATTCTTAATGGGCGCTGAATTTTTTTCTGCATCGATAGCGGCTGCTAACTGCCTAAGGGCTGCAGGGACATCGGCCGCCAGAATCGCACCAGGCACAGTTGCGCTATGCCCCATCATTTTCAACAGGGCAATGCCGACATCACCAAACATGGTGATGTCGGCATAGGCATCGGTCGTAAATGTAACCAGCATTTAGTTCTCCTTCGAATAATTGATAATCTGTCGCGCTCAGGTATTAGTGTTACTCTCGAATATTTTCCAGTCAAGCTTAATCCCTTGTTTACTACTTTGCATCTGCAGTTTACAGGTATTGCAAAAATAACTAATGACGTACCGAGATCCAGTTTCTATCGAAAAGCCAGGGAAGTACCAGGTTTCGGCCCAGGTCTGATGATACTGCGATACGCAGTTCACCATCGACTATATCCATATCATCCTTCATATTCTGCCTGGCCTGATCCAGCATGAGAAGCGCCTGTTACCTTGCCATTGTTACCGCAACGATAAAAATGCACGCACAGAATACCTGCAGGCTTTCTGGAACTGTTGAACGAGGCGATTTGTCAACCAGCAAAATGCCGCGTTAGAATTTACCGAAGCTGTAAAGTCGATTGATGTCCGTTTTGACGGTACTGTCAACTTAACTTAAATTACAGCGATTTTCTTGAAAATTCTGGCTCATCTAAACTACGAATCAATACGTTACAGGTTTATTTT
>RCNG010000527.1_pt1 | contig 17576 bp, 18 predicted proteins | sample 2041371 | NCBI WGS metagenome assembly RCNG01 (sample SAMN09708227, study PRJNA481090) | Marine sediment metagenome, whole genome shotgun sequencing project. | biome: marine sediment; feature: ocean; material: sediment; isolation source: Sewage treatment plant 1 marine sediment (STP1) ... | reverse complement strand
TTCCACATGGCGCTCACCGCTTCGGTGGCGCCCCACGCGCCTATCACCACCAGGCCCAGGCACAGCAGGATCCAACCGATCGAGCGCTCGGCCCGGTTGTAGACGCTCTTCCAGAATACTTCCCATTCCTCCGGGGGCGGCTCCTTCAGTCGCATGGCTTCCGTGACGGCCTTGAGGCGGCGCAGTTTCTCGACTTCACGCCGGGTCGCCTCGTTTTCCGCCAGGTGGGCCTCCACGCGGGCCACGTCGCCGGGCTCCAGTTCGCCATCGACGTAGGCACTGAGCAAAGGGGCTTCCTCTCGGGGGTCGAAGGGCCCTTTTACATTCACAGTTCATCCTCCAGGCCGGCGGCCTCGCGCAGCTTCAAACGCGCCGCGTGAAGCCGCGACATCACCGTCCCGATGGGCACGCCCTGCAGGTCGGCGATCTCACGGTATTTGTGACCTTCGAAATGGTAGAGGCGGAACACCTCGCGCATTTCTTCGGGAAGTTCCTGGAGACCGTTCCAGATCCTTTCCCGCAGGTCGTCGGCCACCGTTTCGGACAGGGGGTCCGGGCGGCCGTCGGGTTTCTTGACCCATTCGAGCGGCACTTCCCCCTTGTGCCGCCTTTCGTCCCGCCGCTGGTTGTGCGCGGTGTTGCGGACGATCCGATAGAGCCAGGGAAAGAAGGGTTCGTCGAGACGGAATTTCCGCAAGGACCGGTGCACCCGGATGAAGGCTTTCTGGACCGCGTCCATCGCGTCGTCGTGATTGCCCGTCAGATTCAGGGCGATCCCGTAGGCCTTGTGCCGGTACCGGGTCATGAGCCGTTCAAACCCTTCGCTTTCGCCGGCCAGGTACCTCGCAATGTCATCGCGGTCCTGCCGACGCTGTTCGGCAAAAGGGTCAATCGAAACATTCGGCGACCCTGCCGACGGTTGGGGTACCCCACCGCCGGGGATCTTATTCGGAGGGTCCTGCGAAAAAAGGCCCAGAAAAAACACTCAGCCGTCTCCCTTGTTTTCCGTCCAGGGGATATCGGCACAACCGGCCGCCGCGTTGGCGGCCCGAGCAGCTGTGAAAAGGAAGTCGCTCAAGCGGTTAAGGTAAGTCAGGGCGCCGGCCGGTATCGCTTCCACGGCCGCCAGGGCCACGGCCTGGCGTTCGACTCGGCGGGAAACGGCCCGGGCCAGATGCAGGGCCGCGGCCGCGGCACAGCCCCCGGGCAGGATGAAGGTTTTCAGGGGCCCGAGAAAATCGTCCATGGCGTCGATCAGGGATTCCAGATCCTGGGCCGGAAAAGGCTGGTCCGACTCCGGCAGGGCGGAAATTTTCACCGATCGGCCAGGGTCCGCCAGAACGGCCCCCATCGAAAACAGACGGCTCTGGATCCCCTGCAGATCGGCCACCGAGAGCCCGGGCACCGGCGCCCCCAGGTCGGTCAGGGCCACGGCACACTGGCCCAGCCAACTGTTCAACTCGTCCACCTCACCATACAGGGAGACCCGGGACGCGGACTTGGGGACCCGGGACCCGTCACCGAGGGAGGTGTCGCCGCCGTCGCCGGTACGGGTGTAGATACGAACCATGGCCTGTTCTCCTTTGGAATTGAGGTCGGGGAAAATTGTGGGACAAAATGCCGGTCAGGAAAAGACATTTCCGAATCCGGAGTCGTAAGATGTGCGGCCAAAGCCATTTTTATATAACCTGGTTCTGTAGATTGACAGGCCGCCCGCTACCGGGGCGCGTCTGGGAAAGTCCAGAAGCTGATCCGGGGAGTTGGCCATATGATCAAACCTCATTTTGACCCAAAACTAAATCTGACCAGTTACATCTGCACCGGACCGGTGAAGGCGGCGGAGATCGAGCACCAGGTGCGGATCCTATACCAGGGGACCCCGAGCCTGCACGCCATGTGGGATTTTACCGAGGCGGATCTGTCCCACCTGTCCCCCGACGATGTGCGGGGCATCGCCCGGATGGTCAAGGACACGTCCCATTCCCGGGCCGGGGGCCGGACCGCCCTTGTCTTCTCCACCGCCATGCTGACCGAAATGGGGCCGCTGCTGGAAAGCATCTCCGAAATCGAGGTCCCCGACGCGAAAATCAAGGTTTTCAACGACCTGACCTCGGCCCTGGCCTGGATCGGCGACTGAGGCACTTTCTGAGCCGGACGAAATTTCGACCTGGCCTCTACTTGACCAGCGTGACCGTGCGACCCGCGAAGCCCGACCCGTCCTGGCCGACGATCCGGTACACCCCCGCCGCCAGGCTGCGGCCCTGGCCATCCCGGCCGTCAAATCGGAAAACAGCCTCTCCCGACTGGTTCAATTCCAGCATCCTGTCCCTAACCCGCCTGCCGGCCAGATCATAGACCCCGATTTTAACCGTGGCGCCCGGACGGCCGCTGACCACCAGTTCGGCCAGGGGATTGCAGGGATTGGGTCGGGGATGGGACAAGCGCAACCCGCCCAACGTCAGCGTTGGGACGGGCGAAACTCCCCCGGCCCCCGGCATGACGAACTGGAAGGGAGGCAGGCCGGTCGCCAATGGTCCGGCGGTCAGTTCCGCGCCCGAGTTCGTGTCGAACACCCGTAGGCCCGCGGCCCCCACCGTCCGGTCGGCCACGAAGAGCTGGAACCCTCCGTCCCAGACCAGATCGGCGTGGACATACCCGGTGCCAGTGGCCAGTACCGCCAGTGACCCGTCCGCCGGGCGCCAGCGGCGAAGACTGGTGATGAAAGTCGACCCGCCGACCAGGGCACTGGATAATACGTGGACGGCATCGCCCGTGCTGGTAAAGCCCGTGACGTCGCCCCCCAGTTCCTCTTCCGTAACCAGATAGCCGAGGCTCACGCCTCCAACCGGATCAACGTCCTCGATCCCGCCATCGTACAACGCGAAAAATCCCGCACAGCCCACCCTCAGGTTCCAGCCTCCGGACCCGTCGGCCAACTTTTCCAACCGGGTGTAGGGGTTGGCGCCGGTCAGGGTGATGGGCTGCACGCCCGCCACCAGCGGGTCCTGGTCCGCCCAGGCCTCCGTCGCCATGTCGAACACAAGCAGGGCTCCCGGGCCGGTCGGCCCATAGCCGTTGTTCCGGTCCAGCTTCTGGCAAGTGATGTAAAGCAGGTCACCCACGGCGATCATCCAGGCCGTTTCGGGAAGGCCGTCGGCATCGGCGAAGGGGGCCGTGTCGTACGTGTCCAGGACCGTGCCGGTGGTCACATCGACCCGCAGGAGAACCGCCTGGTCATAGCAGCTGACATAGGCCTCGCCCGCAGCATCGAAAGCGATGTCCTGCGGATTGCGACCCGCCCCGATACCGAACTCCCGTTCGAGAGTGAGCTGCGGGCCCGCGGTGTAGACCTGGACCAGGTTGGCCCCGCCCCGGCCGACGACATAGACCTTTCCCTCGTGAAACCGGCCGGTCGGATCGCCGGGGATCACCGCCAGATCCGCCGATACTGCCCAGGGAAACTCGGGAGCGTAACTGCGGGCGCGCCCGAAGAGGGAATAGTCGCTGGTCAAAACCCATTGGTCCGCCGCTGCGTCCAGCGCCGGAACCACCGTGAGCATTGTCAGCAGCAGGAGAAGTTTTTTCATGTCAGTTCCTCAAGCGAATCGCCGCGCGCCAGGAACGCCCGGGTAAAGGAAAGCCCTCCACGTCGTAGACGGCGTTGTCGGTCACATTGACGATTTCCGCACTGAGGGACAGGGCCCCCGCGGAACCCAGCCACCGGGGGCGCCAATCCCGGGCCAGGCCGATGTTCAGGACAGTCCGAGCGGGCGCCTTGTTCAATTCGGTATTGGCCCGATCCCGGTAATTGGCGCCCATGTAGGCCGCCTCGAACCAGGGGCGCCAGCCGGCCATGGGACGACCCAGCCGCACCTGGGCTTCGGTGTCCGGCAGAAACGGCAGCCGGTTCCCCGCGTAGATGGATTGAAGGCCGCCCAGGTCCTCGGCCCGCTGCCAGGTGAAATTTCCGGTGAGCGAAAAATCCCCGGGCAGGATGGCAGCCAGTTCCAGTTCGATCCCCCTGGCCCGCGTGTGGCCCGCGTTTTCGGCTTGGCTGGATTGCGGGCTGTGCTGGACGAATATGATCTTGTCATCGGTTTCGGCGTAGAACCCTGCGATCCGGCCGGACCAGCCACCGGTGCCCGACCGATAGCTGAAGGCGGCATCGGCGGACGAGATGGTCTCAGGCAGCAGGTTCCGATTTCCATGGACCCCCCCCTGGTGCCCGAACAGTTCCACCCAGGTGGGCTGGCGCACCGTGCGTGCGAGGTGGGATTCCAGGAACAGCCTGTCCCGGACCATGGTCCAGACCACCCCCAGGGCCGGGGACAGGTCCTCGCGCCGATGGTCCACAGCGTCCTCCTCCGGCAGCCAGGGCAGTGGCGGCGTGGGCGGAAAATTGTCCTGGGTCAGCTGCCAGCGGCAGGCCGGTGCGATCTGGACCCGGTCGTCGAAGAGTTCAACGGTGGCCGCGGCAAAGGCGCTCCAGGTGGTGCGGTTCCGCCGGGGCTCTTCCTCGCCGGAGATCCAGTCGTTCCGCCATTCGCGCCGTCCTTCGACGCCCGCCTGCACCGAAAGCAGTCCCGGCACCGGCACGGGGGCCCAGAGCACCGTGCCGTTGACGTCGTGGCTCAGGGAGCGGTCGGTGCCCGGCGGACCGAACCCCACTTCGCCCTGCGGGTCATACAGGAATTCCTCCTGGCTCCCTCCCCCCAGGCGGAGCTGAAGAAGACCGTCGCGGTGATCCACATGCAGCTGGCCGTCGGTCCGGTCGTAGCGCACCGAGGCGCCGGGACTTGGGTAACCCAGGGGCCCGGGACGTCCGCCGTCCCGACGATCATGTCCCAGCGAGGCCCGGACGGCCAGGCTGCCGGATTCGTAGGCACCGGCTGCCCATACGCCCCAGCGTTCGAGCCAGGCATTTTCCCGGGTGCGCACGGTGTCGTCTGCGGAGTTGTAGAAGGTCTGATTGTGGTCGAGGTATTCGAAGTCGTTGTCCGCCCGCAGGCCGTTCACCATGACGGTGCCCGAAAGAGTGCCGGCCGCATTAACCAGGCCGGCGGATAGGCGGCCGCCAAGTTCCCCGAAGGATCCGGCGCCAATCCGAAAATCCAGTCCTTCATCACCGGTGCGGCTGATAAAATTGACCGCACCGGCTCCGCCGACACTTCCCAGGCCGATGGGCACCACACCCCGGTGGATCTCGATCGTGGCCATCCTGTCCAGAGGTATCCGGTCCAGGTCGGCCGTCCCGTTCTGCGCCCCGTTCAAGGGCACTCCGTCCAGGTAGAAACGAATCTGGGCGGCGGAAGACCCCCGCAACGAGGGCACCGCAGAAGCACCTACCGCCCCGTACCGCCTGACCTGGAATCCGGCCACGCCACCCAGCAGATCCGCGGCGTCACGTCCGGGGGGCTCCTCGGCCAGGTCGACCACCGTCACCAAACCGCTGACGGAGGGATTCACAGGTCCGGGCAGAGCACGGGAATTCACGGTCAGGGTATCGCTGAACACGACGCTCGCGGCAGAACGAAGGGTCTGGTCGGCCGTCCCGGTGTCATGGGCCGCCGCTGGGCCGGCCACCAGGTCCACAATCAAAAAAACCAGGCCGAGGCCCACGCAACGCGCGGCCGAGCCTGGAAAAACTGATTGGGAGCCGGGATCGATCGCCAAAGCCGTACCTCGCCCGCGAAGGTGGTGGCAGGCCTTGAACCGGTCTCCTGGCTTACGGGTCGATCTACTCCCTGCGCCTTCCCGAATCATGCGACTCAGTGGCTCTTGGCAGGTTTCGTCACCGCTTACAGTGGCGGGGCCGCGCCGGATTTTCACCGGTCTTCCGCTGGTTCAATGGCCGCAGATGTTCGATTTTTCGGGACCGGCACGCGCCGATCATCAGGAGAGGTACACTAGAGGGAGGCGTGGTTCCTGTCAAGAACGCGCTGCCAGATGAGCTCGTGATCGGCCTCATCTTCACTGGCCAGGAGCACCGCGTCGGCCTCGCCTTCCACCCGGGGATTGCGGGCCTGGATGAGGGAATCGGGCTGATGTTCGGCGAATTCCTCCGGCGTCCAGGGCCGGTACCGGCACCAGAACTTCCAGTGCCACATGAAGAACTGGTGGGCCCGGGCGATGCCCTTGGCGTCATCCCCGAAATGTTCCAGGGCCAGGTCGCAATAACGTCGCAGAACGGCCCATCTTTCCGGGACGGACGGATCAAGGTCGCGGCCTTCGGCCAGCTCCCTGAAGATCCAGGGCTTGATCAGGGCGCCACGGGCCACCAGGAACGACGTGATGGTGGTTTCTGCGCGGCGGCGCTCCAGATCCCAGGGCGTCAGCAGGTCTCCATTGCCGAGCACGGGGATCTCGACCGTTCTGGCCACCTCGTCGATCAGATCCCAGCGGGCGTTGAGGCGATAGCGCTGGTTGCGCGTGCGGCCGTGCACCCCCACCGCGTCTGCGCCGGCCTCCTGGGCCCGCACCGCGAGATCCACCACGTTCAATTTGGCTTCGGAATAGCCCAGACGGAGCTTGGCGGAAAGGGGAACATCCACGGCGAGCCGCACGGCCTCCACGACCTTGGCCAGACGGGAAGGCCGCTTCAGGAGGGCGGCTCCCGAACCGCGCCTGACGATCAGGTCGATGGGACAGCCGAAATTGAGATCGATGAATTTCGCGCCGCTGTCCACGGCGATCCGGGCGGCTTCGGCCATCACCTCGGGGTGCTTGCCGGCGAGCTGCACCCCAAAATCGGTTTCGGATTCATGATGACGGATCAGGGGACGCTCGCCGCCCTTGACGAGCTTGTTGGCCAGGACCATCTCGCTGCAGGTGCGCACCGCCCCGTACTCGCGGCACAACCTGCGGTAGGGCAGATTCCCCCCCATGGCCATGGGGGCCATGGCAATCACATCGCGGAAAAAATCCCGGGCCCCGGAACGATCCACCGGCTAGCCGCCGTCGAGCATCGCATTGCCGTCGAACCCGTCGAAGCCTTCGGGGTCGGCCATGAAGTCGTAGGTGTTCTTGAGCAGGGTGAAGTGATTCTGCTCTTCTTCGGCCAGGTGACCGAACACTTCCTTGGCCTTGGGCGAGCTGACCTCGGCCGCGGCCTTGGCGTACATGTGGTAGCCACGCCGTTCGACGTCCATGGCACCCTTCAGGATTTCCAGTTCCTCGAGCTGAAAGTCGTAGGGATCGTTGGCGCCCTCGATGGCGTCGTTGAAGATGCCGCGCACGTTCAGCACATGGTCATCATCCACGTCCGGCAGCACTTCCAGGGTATTCTCGCGCAGGATGTCGTCCCGCATCTTCTCCAGGTGCGCCTTGTGCCCGGCCTCGTCCTTGGCCAGCGAGTTGAAGAGGTTGCGTTCCAGGGTCGAAGGGGCGTTCTGGGCGCGGTCCTGGAAAAAGGCCATGCCCTCTTCCTCGAAGGTGATCGCTTTTTCGAGAATTTCCAGGCAGTACTTCACATCGTTCATGATGCCCTCCAGGGACGGGTCGGTTTCCAGGCGAATCGCCTTGCCGGATCACAGACCCCAATGGTAACTCCCCGTCCGCGATTTTCCATGAAAAATAGCGCCAACTGCAAGGTGCGGGTTGATCTGGGTCGACAACCCTGTTAAGGTCTGCGCAGGTCAATGGTCCGTGGCTTTAAGTGCAATTACCTCCTGTTTTTATGGGAGTTGCACCGACTGGCTGCGGGAATGCGGCAAACTGCCGAAAGCCCGAGTGGATTCATCTATCCCAATCCTATTCCAGCCGGGGCTTCGGAACCAAATCTAAGGAGGGCGTCATGGCCAAGCTCCAGAATACACTCGACAAGAAAATCCCTCTCTGGCGCAGGGAGATAAGCAACCTAGTCAAGAAACACGGCGCCAAGAAAATCAGCGACGTATCCATCGTCCAGGCCTACGGCGGCATGCGCGGCGTCAAGGGCATGGTCTGCGACACCTCCGAAGTTCCCCCCGACAAGGGGCTGATGATCCGCGGCATCCCCGCCAGCAAGCTGACCGAAAAGACTCCCGAAGACATCTTCTACCTGCTGTGCACCGGCGACCTGCCCAATTCGCGCGACCGTCGCGCCCTGACCGAGGATCTCAACGCCCGGGCCAAGGTGCCCGCCTACGTGTGGAAGGTTCTCGAGGCCATGCCGAAGGACAGCCATCCCATGTGCATGCTTGATACGGCCATTCTCTGCATGCAGAGGGAGAGCCACTTCGTCAAGGCGTACAACGCCGGCATGAGCAAGATGGACTACTGGAAACCGACCATGGAAGACAGCTTCGATCTACTGGCTAGGCTCCCGGCCATCGCCGCGGGCGTGTACCGGATGCGCTTCAAGAAGGGCAAACGGATCAGCCCCAAGAAGGGCCTTTCCTGGGCGGAGAATTACGCCCACATGCTCGGTATCAAGGACAAGGACGGACAGTTCGCGGACTGCATGCGCCTGTACCTCGTGCTGCACTGCGACCATGAAGGCGGCAACGTCTCGGCCCACGCCTGCCACCTGGTGGGCTCGGCGCTGAGCGACGCCTACTACAGCGTGTCGGCCGGGCTGAACGGCCTGGCCGGTCCCCTGCACGGCCTGGCCAATCAGGAATGCCTGAACTGGGTGCTACAGCTGAAGAAGAAGTTCCGCGGCGTGCCCACCGACGCGCAGCTGACCCAGTTCGCCTGGGACACGCTCAACGGCGGCAAGGTCATTCCCGGTTACGGCCACGCCGTCCTGCGCGTGACTGACCCGCGGTTCACCGCCTTCCGGGCCTTCGGCATGAAAAACTTCCCCGAGGATCCCGTGATGCAGCTGGTGGACAAGGTCTACACCATCGTGCCCAAGGTGCTGAAGGAGCACGGCAAGGCCAAGAACCCCTGGCCCAACGTGGACGCCGGCAGCGGCGCCCTGCTGTACCACTACGGCATGAGTGAGTTTTCCTACTACACGGTGCTGTTTTCGGTCTCCAGGGCCATGGGAATGCTCAGCCAGCTGATCATCAACCGGGCCATGGGCTCGCCGATCGAACGGCCCAAGAGCGTGACCACCAAATGGCTGAAGAAGCAGGTCAAGAAGTAGCCCGAACCGCAGGTGCGGGGAATGGGTCCGGACGGGTCGCGGCAAGTCGCCGACGACCCGTCCGGTTTTTTGTACCGGGTGCTGCCAGCATGGCCTGACTTCACGTTTTCAACTAACTTTTCCCCAGGCACCATCGAGGAGGGATGTCATGCCGACATACGTGCTTATGACCAAGCTCGCCCCCGACTGCATCGGGGACGCCAACGATCGACGGGGAAAGGGCCAGGACTGGCTGAACCGGGTTCATCTGGCCTGCCCGGACGTGAAGTGGATCGCCCACTACGCCCTGTTGGGCCGGTACGACTTCATGGATCTCTACGAAGCGCCGGACGACGCCACGGCCCACAAGGTCAGCCTGATTTCGAGGGAGCAGGGCGCCATCAGCGCCGAGAGCTGGCCCGCCCTGTCCTACGACAAGCATCTGAAACTGATGGAGGAGGTTGCCCGCCATAAAGTTGGCGGAACCCAGGCCGGCGGGCCGACGACCTGACCTGGTGTAAAATATCGGCCTAGTGGACCAGCATGATGTTGGTCCGCTCCTCGTGTCCCACCGCTTCTAGGACAAAGATGTATTTCCCGGAGGCCAGGCGGGATCCGTTGGTGGCCGTTCCGTCCCAGGTGAAGTGGTTCTCCCCGGCCGTGCCCGCCTGGCTGCCCAGGTCCTTCACCAGGCCGCCCCGCAGGTCGTGAATCCGCGCCCGGACGGTGGCCGTGCCGCCGAGGGTGAACCGGATCTCGGTTTCCGGCACCGCGGAACTGCCGAAAGGGTTCGGGACCACCGCGGTGATCTGGGGCACATTGTTGATCACCACGACCGTGACCGGCCGTGAAGTGGTTCCGGCGCCCTGATCGGTGTTGGTGATTTCCAGCGTGGACTGATGCCTCCCCACGCCGAGACCCGCGACCTGGTCGGTCAGACTCACCGTGACTGCGACCGAGCCTGCCGGGGGAATCGATCCGCTGCCGGGGACCACCTCAAGCCAATCCACGGAAACGGCGGCGGCAAAGGCCGCGAACTCATCCCCGTTGTTCACCAGGGTGTAGACCATCTCGTCGGGAGCAAACGCACCTCCCGCCACACCTGTGGATTCGAATCCCCCTGCGGGCGAGACCGAAAAGCCCGCGCCGAAGGGATCGATGGTGTCCACGGTCATCGCACCGGTCCCCTGAGGATCGAGCCAATTGCTCAGCCGGGATATGTCGGTGCCACCTCCTGCCCAGGACCCATGAAACCATCCGTACCAGTCCCACAAGTCGTTACCGCAGGCCGCGGCCCCGCCGTGCAGCTGGCCCACCACGCGGTGATTCTCGTCGAACAGGGGGGATCCCGAGGAACCCGGCTCGGTGGTCCCCAGGTCCCAGTCCTCCACGCGCAGGTGGGTGCCGTCCCCAGGACTAATATGTTCGCGGTAGGTCGTCACAGACAGGGGATCATCCTCGAAACTGATGCTTTTCTCGTCGGTGCTGGGGTGATGGATCGTGACCGCCCTGGTGGGCACGCCATCGTCCCGCCGCCAACCGGCGTATTTCACCCCAAAAGTGGGATCGGGTACTTCATCCAGTTCCAGCAGGGAAAAGTCCGAGGTCGGCCATTCGGCCTTCAGGGTGGCACCGCCCTGGCTTTGGTCCAGGGTGCCGCCGCCCTGCTGACCGCAGACTGGGCTCTGGAAGTTCCAGTAGACCACCACCGAGGGCGCCAGGTTGGACCGCACGTTGCAGTGGTAGGCGGTCATGAAATAGGGTGTGCCGTCCTGGTCGGTGTTGTTGACCATGAAACCGGTGCACTTCCAGACACCGCTGACGGTGTAGACGCCGACGGTGTCGATCTCGTCGCGCCAGTCGTCGCCTTCCTCGCAGACAACATCGATGTTGCAGGTCCCCGACTTGTCCGCGGGATCCTCCCCGAAATACCGGTAGCCGCGTCCGATCACGGACAGCTCGAGCTCCACCTGCCAGCGCAGGGCGGGCAGCACTTCCAGTTCGACCACCACTTCGTCGGTGATCAGCACGGGGGTCCAGAGCTCGCCATGGTCGGCGTTGTCCGTTTCATCGAACGCCAGGACGGGTCCCGTACCGTCGGCCGGATAGACCAGCAGCCGGGCGCCGGACGGCAGCCAGAACCGGGAGAAACCCAGGTTCAGGGAAAGCGCTCCTTTGCCGTCGATCCGCAGGCGCCACAGGTCGCGGCCCGTGGGCAGGGATTCCCAGGTGCCGGCTCCGTCGGGAGTCAAGGAAACCTCTGCGGGCGAGGCGAAACGGTAGGGCAATCCCTGGTCGACCCTCTCAAGGTCTTCGCGAGCCAGGGCGGCGCGGTCCAGATCCGCCGTGCGATGGGAAGCCACATCTGTCAGGGATTTGACCGACCAGCTGGTGGCCGCCGGCACGGCTTCGGCTCCGAGGCCGGGGACCGGGCATCCGGTCAGGATCAGAATTGTTGCCAGACCCAGGATCGAAATCCGGATTTTCATGGGTTGCCTTTCGGGATTTCCTGCAGGACCTCGGCGGGCCCATCATCATTCACAGCTTCGACAGCGTTCCAGGCGATGGTCCAACCCAGGACCACCTGGGAAAGATAGTGTTTCCGGTCGTTGATGCGCGACCACCCGGTCAGGACCGAGGCGCCACGTGCCGCCCAGCGGGCGGGAATCTTGTCCGTGCGGCGGGCCAGGTTCAGCCAGGGAATGGCCGAAATGAAGGCATGGCCCGAAGCCGCATTATCGTCGGCCATGGGTTTCCAGCGCGGGTCGGGACCCTCGTCCGAGGGCCGGTTGGCGCCCAGTCCCCGCTGCACGGTCCACAGCACGGGCAGGCCGACCACCATCGCCTCGAAATTGCCGCGGCCCCAGCGGCTGAAGCTCCCCGAGCGGATCCAGGCGTCGATGACGCCGACCAGCAGCCAGTTCAAGAACCAGAACCGCTCCCCGAAAGGATTGACGACGTGCGACGCCGCATCGGTTCCCCCGGAGCGCAGTGTCCCGGAATGGAGTTCATCCACCGCCTCGTCCGCGCCGCTGTAGGCCAGGGCCGCCGCGGCCAGGGTTGCTCCTCCCAGACGCAGGAAACTCCGCCGGCCGTAGTTCCGGCGCCAATGGGAGCCCGTGCCCTTGAACAACGGAGCCTTCGGGCGGCCGCGCCGGCTGGTGCCGGGAAACAACAGCAGAGCACAGACCAGGGACAAGCCGATGGCGATCCACATGGGTCAACGACCTGCTTTCCTGTTGGCCGAGGTCATCATCGTACCATTTCCCTGACCATGTCGGCCACCTTCAGGGCGATGGCCGGGGCGCAGGTCAGACCCGGGGATTCGATGCCGATCAGATTGATCAGGCCGGCAAATTCATTCTCTTCGGGTTGGATGACAAAATCCCCGAAACCGGAAACCGCCAATTTGGGCCGCAGCCCGCACATCGCCGGCACCAGGTCGTCCGGCTGAAGCCAGGGCAGGAACCGCCGAGCGTCCTCGAAAAACGAAGTCTGGCGCGCGGGATCCACCCGGTAGTCCAGTTCGAACTCCTCCGGAGCTGAGTTGGCGTCCCGGGGATCGTCGGGAAACCGCTCCAGGTCCGGACCGAGTTTCATCTGGCCCGCCAGATCCAGACAGACATGCACCCCGAGGCTTGACCCCGAAGCCGGCGGCACGGGGTAGACCAGGCGGTTGATCCGGCCGTCGTGGGCGTTGGACACCGCGAAATAGTTGCCCTTGGTAAGGTGCTGTATCCAGTCGCGTGCGGCGATGTCGATGCCCGCCAGCGCGGCCACCCGGTCGGCCCACAATCCCGCGGCGTTGATGACCAGGCGGCTCGAATGGACCCAGCCCTCACGGCGGCGGTCGCCGGTCGGCGTGATGGAGACGTTCCACCCCGACCCCTGCCGCTCCAATTGGGTGACCCGGCTGCCGGTCATCACCTGGGCACCCCTCTCTGCGGCCAGATGGGCGTAGGCCCGGGTGGCGCCTTCGGCGTCCAGGACACCGGTCCGGGGCGACCACAGGCCGGCCACCGCCTTCACCTCGGGTTCCAGGACGGCCAGTTCGGGGGCGTCGATGAGCCGCAGATCCTCCACCCCGTTGGCCTGTCCCAGGGCCAGCAGGCGTTCCAGTTCCGGGATCTCCGCCTCTTCGACCGCGACGATCACCTTGCCGTACTCGTTGTACCCGACACCCGCTGAGAGACAGAATTCTTTCAGCAATCGGCGTCCTGCCACACAGCATTCGGCCTTCAACGAACCGGTCGGGTAGTACATGCCCCCGTGGGACACCTCGCTGTTGCGGGAAGTGGTTCCCCGCGCCAGCCCCGATTCCATTTCCAGCAGGACGGTGCTCAGGCCCAGCCCGGAAACCTCGGCGGCCACCGCGCAACCCACGATGCCCCCGCCGATGACCGTGACGTCGAGATCGTACATGGACCCGCTCATTTTTTCTTTTGCTGGTGAAGCCAGCGATCGTAGTCGACTTCCTCGTAGGCTTTGGTGCTCACGTATTCCAGCACCCGCAGCAGTTTTTCCGGCCCGACATATCCTTCGATGGCCGTCAACCCCTTGCCCTCGGAGTCGAGGAACCACAGGGTCGGCAGACTGGACACCTGGTATTTGCGGGCCAAGGAAGGGAGCTTTTCGGTATCGACATAAACGGCCGCAAAATTTTCGGACAAGTAGGTGATCACCTCCGGGTCGGTGTAGGTTTCCTTCTGCATCTTCTTGCACCACTTGCACCAGGGCGCGGTGAAATGCATGTAGACGGGCTTGCCGAAATCGCGGGCCATCGACAAAGCCTCGTTGTAACCCAACCAGTTGATCCCACGGAGTTCTTCCTTCTCTTCGGCGGCTTCGGTGGCTTCGGTGGCTTCGGAATATCCGGCGGTGACTGTCGAAATCGCCAGCAGCAGGATCGCCCCTATCATAAATCGCCCCGGCAGGGCTACGGCAGGTTTCATGTCAATCTCTCTTTCTAATCCTGGACGGGCCAAGGCCAATCCCGGGGTTCGGGCGCGGTGAAGATCATTTCCCGGCCGCCCACGGGATGGGTCACGGTCAGGCGAAAAGCGTGCAGGGCGATGCGGTGATCGGCCAACCGCCGCCGGGATCCGTATTTGACATCGCCCAGCAGAGGATGTCCCGCCAGGGCCAACTGAACGCGAATCTGGTGCCGCCGGCCGGTGACCGGGCGAACTTCCACCAGGGACCACCCGTCCCGGGAATCCGCCACCTGGTAGTTTAGCAGGCTCTGCCTGGCGCCGGAAAAAGACTCGTTCCCCGCTCGGGTCATGCCTTGTGCATCACCTTTGGCGGCCAGCCAGGCCCTCAATTCCCCGCTGGCGGAGTCGGGGCAACCGGCCACAACCGCCCGGTATTCCTTGGTAACGGTACCGTCCCGGAACTGGCCCGACAACCGTCCGGCGGCCTTGCTGGTCCGCGCCAGCAGCACCACGCCCGACACGTTCCGATCCAGTCGATGCACCAGACCGAGGTAAACCTTGCCGGGCTTGGCGTACTTTTCCTTCAGGTAACCGCCGACCGCGTCCAGCAGGGTCGGATCCCCGCTGCGGTCCCCCTGGACCAGCAAACCAGCCGGTTTGTGCACCGCCAAAAGGTGATTGTCCTCGAAAAGGACATCCAGTTCCATCCAACAACTCCTGTCAGGGGAAATTCCCCTTCGATTCTACCGCGAGGATTGAATAACTGACAAGAAACGCCTGATATCATATTTTTTTCGGGTACGATGCCCACCGACTTGAGCCCGCCTACCGGCCGGGTGTACGGACGAACAGAGGAGTTCCCCATGTTCCGATCCCCGCAATCATTTTGGCCCCACCTGATGACGATCCTGGTTCTGCTGGCTGTCGGCGGCTGCGGGGACACCCAAGAGCAGGCGAGTGAGCAGGCCGCCTTCAAGCCCAGCTTCAAGCGGGCACCCGTGGCCATGGACAAGATCGTCTACCCCGAGTCGAAGACCGTGGACCACACCGACGACTACCACGGCACCCAGGTGGACGATCCCTACCGCTGGCTCGAGGACGTGGACAGCGACGAGACCCACGACTGGGTCGCGCGCCAGAACGAGTTGACCTTCGGTTTCCTGGAGGGCATCTCGGCCCGGCAGGAATATGCCGATCGTCTGACCGAGATCTGGGACTACGAAAAATTCGGCGCCCCCTTTCAGGAAGGCGGCCGCACCTTCTTCTACAAGAACGACGGCCTGCAGAACCAGTACGTCCTCTACGTGCAGGACACTCCCGACGCGGCGCCCCGCGTTTTGCTGGACCCCAACCTGCTGAGCGACGACGGCACCGTGTCGCTGGGCGACGCGACCGTCAGCCGCGACGGCCGCTACCTGGCCTGGTCCACCAGCGTCAGCGGGTCGGACTGGCGCACCTGGTACGTGCGCGACATCGCCACCGGCGAAGACCTCAAGGACAAGATCGAGTGGAGCAAGTTCAGCGGCGCCTCCTGGGACCATGACGCCCGCGGTTTCTACTACAGCCGTTACGACGCCCCCCACGAGGGCGAGACCTTCGAAGGCGCCAACTATTTCCAGAAGCTCTACTACCACCGCCTGGGCACCCACCAGGACGACGACGTCCTGTTCTACGAGCGGCCCGACCAAAAGGAATGGGGTATCAGCGGCGACGTCAGCGAGGATGGCCGCTACCTGGTCGCCACCATCTGGCAGGGGTCCAGCCAGGACAACGGCATTTTCTTCAAGGACCTGACCGACAAGAGCCTGGGCCTCCGGGAACTGCTGGCCGATTTCGACGCCAGCTACATCTTTCTGGGCAACGACGGCCCGGTGTTCTTCTTCAAGACCAACCTGGATGCCCCCAGGCACCGCCTCATCGCCATCGACATCGACCACCCCGAGCCGGCCAACTGGAAGACGATCATTCCCGAGGGCGACGACCCCATCGACAGCGCCACGATCCTGGACAACAGTTTCGTGATCCGCACCATGCACGACGTGGCCGGCGTGGTGAAGATCTACGACCTGGATGGCACCTTCAAGAACGAGATCAAGATGCCCGGCCTGGGCACGGTTTCGGGTTTCTCGGGCCATCCCGAAGACACCGACACGTACTACACCTTCAACAGCTTCCTGAACCCGAGCGCGATCTACCACTACGATTTCCGCACGCGCAAGAGCACGCTGTTCCGCAAGCCCGACATCAACTTCGATTTCTCGGGCTATGAAACCAAGCAGGTCTTTTACGAGAGCGAAGACGGCACCAAGGTGCCGATGTTCGTCGTGCACAAGAAGGGCCTGACCCTGGACGGGACCAATCCCACCATCATCTACGCCTACGGTGGCTTCAACTCCTCGACCAAACCTCGTTTCCGGATCTCGCTGCTGCCCTGGCTGGAAAAGGGCGGCGTCTACGCGTCGGCCAACATCCGGGGCGGCGGGGAATACGGCAAAGCGTGGCACGAGGCGGCCATCAAGGAGCACAAGCAGGTCAGCTACGACGACTTCATCGCCGGGGCGGAATACCTGATCCGCGAAGGCTACACCAGCGCCGACAAACTGGTGGCCTCCGGCGCCAGCAACGGCGGGCTGATGGTCGGTGCGGTGATCAACCAGCGCCCGGAGCTGTTCGGCGCGGCGCTGCCCGACGTCGGCGTTATGGACATGCTCAGGTTCCAGCTGTTCACCATCGGCTGGGCCTGGACCAGCGACTTCGGCAGCAGCGACGACCCCGAGATGTTCCCGGTGATCTACGCCTACAGTCCCTACCACAACCTGAAGGCGGGCGTGAAATATCCCGCCACCCTGGTCACCACCGCCGATCACGACGACCGCGTGGTGCCCGGCCACAGCTTCAAGTACGCGGCGCGGCTGCAGGCCAGCCAGGCGGGCAACCTGCCCACCCTGATCCGGGTCCAGACCAAGTCGGGCCACGGGGGCGGCAGGCCAACCGACATGATCATCCAGGAGATCGCCGACAAGTACGCCTTCCTGACCCGGGTGCTGAACCTCGAAGGTGGTTGACTGGTGACAGGCACGACCGGATACGAACAGGAATTGATGGAAGCCGACCGCATCTTCGCCCGCGAGGTCGCGGCGGCCACGCCCGGTGAGCACGGAGCTGTCTGGGCCCGGTGGTTCACCTCGGACGGACGGCAAGTCGTTCCCGGCCAGGTTATCGAAGGGTCAGCTTCCATCTCCGACGTGATGTCCAGGGTGTTCGCTAACCCCGGTTATTCCCTGACCTGGGCGCCTGACGTGGCTTCGGCTTCAAAGGACGGATCCATGGGCTGGACCTCGGGCAGGTACGAAAACCGCCGGGCGGGGGCCGATGGCGAGATCGTCGAGCACGGGCGGTACCTTTCCATCTGGCGCCGCCTTGAGGACGGGGGCTGGAGGGTGGAACTGGATACCGGGGTGCCGGATTCCGGAGATTAGGATTGGGACTTCAAAAATCTCCAAAGGGCCCCCGGGGGGTGTATAGAAAGAGAGTCAGCCTTTAGCCCTGATGGTAAGTTTGAGTTGGTAACGATTCATCCAAACCACAGGAGG
>RCNG010000526.1_pt1 | contig 17579 bp, 12 predicted proteins | sample 2041371 | NCBI WGS metagenome assembly RCNG01 (sample SAMN09708227, study PRJNA481090) | Marine sediment metagenome, whole genome shotgun sequencing project. | biome: marine sediment; feature: ocean; material: sediment; isolation source: Sewage treatment plant 1 marine sediment (STP1) ... | reverse complement strand
GAGGCCCGGGTCGCTCTGTGGCGCACGATGAAGTGGGGCGGGGAAAAGATCGACGCCGTTCGCGGCTGGATTGAACGACTTGGAAAAGACGACGACGCCGGCGAGGCAGGCGCCGAACCGGCTCAGGACACAAACTCGCAAGGAGAAAGCTCATGACCGACGCCAAACCACCCCTCCCGCCCGATGACCTCAACGAACCTGTTATGGAAGGTGTGGAGACCGAAACCGCAGCCAGGCCCGCGCCTCCACTCCCGTCTTCAGAGCCCGCGCCGCCACCGCCACCCGCGGCCCACACCGAGCAGGCAAGACCAGCCGCGCCATACGGCTACGGCGAGCCGCTCGCCAAATCGCCGGGGCTCGCGCTCTTCCTGTCGATCCTCTTTCCCGGACTCGGCCACATCTATGTCGGCGCGTATGAGCGAGCACTGATGATCATCGGCGGCATCGGCGTGTCGGTCTGGGCCATCGTCCAATCCAACGGAGACCTGTGGCCGCTGGCCTTCGCCATCGCCTTCGCCTACTTCTACTCGATCTTCGACGCCTACCGCGAGGCCCAGATCGTCAACCTTGCCGTACAGGATCTGCCCAAGCCTCAACGCCAGGGTGAGGGACGGCTCATGTTCGGCATTTTCCTCACCGTCGTGGCAGGAATGGTCCTCGCCGACAGGTTTGATCTCTTCGACGTCCGCTGGTTCTACGATTGGTGGCCGGTCCTCGTTCTGCTGACCGGTGTCTATTTCATCGGATCCTGGATCTGGGAAAAAATGAACGCGGCAGGCCGCAATGGAGACTCCCCCTACGACGAAGAATCATTCTGAAACAACTGACCTGAAACCAACCCACCGACCCCGGTTCGCCGGGGTCGTTTCCGTTGGAAACGACCCCACAACCATGCGCGACATTCGAGAGTTCCGTCACGAGAGAGTGACCCCGCGCACGTTTCTGGACTCGGATCGCGGCCCAAGTGTGCGACAATGGAATGAGATAGGTAGAAAGGGGACATTTTCGATGCCCCGTGCATGGGTCCGAACCGTTGGTGTTGTCGCTTTCTTGTTGGTTGGCTCGGTTGTGTCCGCTCAGACGACACAACCCGGCGACGCCATCGACATTGAAATCATCAATCCCGTTGACGGCAGCAACCGGTTCTGCGTCGCCTCGCCGGCAACCATCGAGGCGAGGGTCTTCGTTCGGCCCGGCTCTGACTCGTTGAGCTGCACCCTCAGTTGCTCGGGGCCGTCCGTCGCGGGTGGATCGGCCAACATCGCCACCACGGTCATCGACCTCGGCTTCGATTCGACGATCCTCACCTATGTCGACGGCAGCATCGCAAGCAACGGTGCAACGGCGGCGGTTCAGGGCCTTCCGCAGGTGCAGAACGTTGCCGAACATCGCATCGGCTGGGCTCTCGCCGGCAGCTGGAGCACCCCGGGCAACACGAACAGCTCGCTTCTTTCCCCGTGTGACACCCAGATGATCACGACCTCCGATTGGCTCTTCAGCGTTCAGTTCCAGGCTACCGGAGCAGGGATGACGAACATCCGCCTGCGCCGTGAGACCGACGTCGCACCGTTCGCGCTGTCCTTTGCCGATATCTGCGGCACCGAGGCTTTCAAGGTGTCCAACGGTGGGATCGACGAAGTTCGGGACGCCGTGGTGATGGTCGCCACCGACTGTCAGGACGTGATCTTCTTCGACAATTTCGGCACCGGCGATTCCGCGCTGTGGACCGAAACTCAGTGACGGTGGACCCGCGATCGAAGACGGTCTGTTTCTAGGGAGCCGAGTCGTCAGGTCGTTGGCGGCGAGCACCCACCTCGGTCATTTTCGATTCCCACCGCGTCCCGCCCCGGAGACCGCGAAGGTGGTTGAGTTCGTGTAGACTGAGCGTCGAATCCACCGGTCTTCTGTCGAATCAATGGGGGCCGCTGTTTCAGACTGTCGTGTCACGATCGAACCCTCAAACGAGACGGAGAATTCGATGTTTGGAAGACGCGCAAAAAGGGGGGCCACCTCCAATTCAAACCTCACATTCCAGCAATGGATCAGGGACCAGGTCGAGGCAGAAAAATACTGGTTCCAAAAGATTCAGATTCTTGATGATCTCATCACACCCGGGTGGTCAGATCCGGCGACGGAGAAGGAACCCTACTTCGCGGTGCCCGAAGATCTCACCGGAAAGCGCGTTCTCGACATCGGCTGTGCCGAAGGCTACTTCTCGTTTCTGGCCGAACGGAACGGAGCCGCCGAAGTGGTCTCGATCGACTCGTTCCCGGATTCCGTTCGACGTTTCAACATCTGTCGAGACGCCCTCGGTTCCAAGGCCACGGCCTATCTGTGCAACGTCTACGACCTCAGCCCGAGGACCTTCGGGACCTTCGACGTGGTCCTCTTTTATGGCGTCCTCTACCATCTCCGTCACCCGCTGCTCGCCCTCGAGAAGATCCTCAGCGTTTGCACGGGGACCATGATGTTGCAGACCCTCATCCACGAGGACCCTGAACTCGTCGACACATCGATGGCGAAGTTCTACCCCCAGGGCCATCAAAGCGGCCCGAAGGCTGAGGGCGACAACGAAGACTTCTTCGATCCGACAATCTTCTGGGTGCCGAACAGAACCTGCGTCGCGGCGCTCGCCGCCTCCGCCGGATTCGAAGACGTCGAACGCATCACGGACGATCCGTCGATTCCCTTTGTGTTGCGAGCTAAAAGCCCCGTCATTGCCCCCGGTGAAGCCCCGGACCAGATGAAGGCACCGTGGTCCTGATTCAGTCGTCGCGCCAGAAGTCCTCGTCAGATGCGGACAAACGGAACGGCAGAGCGAGCGTATTGATCGGGTCCAGAAGGGCTCTGATCCCGCTGACGGCCATCGCTTTGGTTCTCCTCACGGGTTGTCATGGATCAGAGCCGCCACAGAAATTGACATCCATCAAGACCATCAGGCTGATGCCGGAAACAACCGAAGCGCTCAGTTCTCAGGCACCGATCTGGGACGAGATCGAGGTCTTTCGTTGGGCGTTCGAGACCGACGCGGACCTGGCCCAGTGGGAGACACGGCGGACCGGCAAGGACGCCTCCCTGAGGTCTGGAGGGTTTTATTTTCGATCGGAGAGTAACGATCCCGCTCTCGTTCGAAAAACCTCACTCGACACGACGAGTTTCCATGCCATCCGGGTGGCCCACAGCGGACTCACCAGTGGCGCCGCCATCCAAATCTATTGGACACGGCCCGGCGAAAACTTCGCGGAGGATCGATCCCTCGCCACCGATCACTCGGATCCCACCGGCTCGCTGACACCTTCCTACACCTTCGATGTGTTCCGTCATGACCTGTGGTCCGGCACCATTGACGGCTTCCGTCTCGACCCAACCTCGATGGCCGACCGACGCGCGCTGATCACCTCGGTGTCCGGGATTGAGTATGCGATCTCGGAAACTCGTCTCGACGCCGCAGTCGAGAAGGCTTGGCGGATGGACTTCGCCGGCGACACCCGCTACGCCGTGCTCATTCCACCCAGTCGGCCCTATTCTCGCGAGTTGGAGATTCCAGACAACTCGGTATTGCAGCTCGCCCTTGGCCTACCTCCAGAGATCTCGAGCGAGGTAAGGTTCGTGGTGACATGGTCGCCGGAAGAAGGACCCGAGGAAGTCATCTTTGACAAGACCGTGTCGCCGACGACAAACCCCAAGAATGCGCATTGGCTCGACCGTTCCGTCGATCTGAGCCCATATGGCGGGCGGCGAGGGCGGCTGATCTTCAGCACCGAGAGTTCAACCGAACTCGATCTCCGAAACGGGATTCCCACCATCGCCGGCATCTCGATCGAGGTTGCGACACCCCCAGATCCGAAACCGAATGTGGTGCTCATCATCCTCGACACGCTCCGTTCGGACGGTCTCTCCTGTTACGGGAACGAGTTTGGATCTTCCCCGCGCATCGATGCATGGGCTCGAAACCGGGGCGTTCTCTTCGAAAACGTGGTCGCCTCGGCGCCATGGACCCTGCCGTCCCATGTCTCCATCTTCACCGGCATGGACCCGATCAATCACAGCATGAACGTCGGCGAACCCATCGACGAGTCGTTGACGACCCTCGCCGAAACGCTGCACGATCAGGGATACGCCACGATGGCTGTCACCGGGGGTGGATACCTGTCCACCGACTTCGCTTTGATGCAGGGATTCGACCGTGTTCACTACTTTCACGAACCGCGAATCCGTCCGCGCGAGACCGGAAACGACATCGACACCGGAACTGAACGCAGCCTGAAGTGGCTCGACGAAAACTCGGATCGGCCCTTCTTCCTGCTCTTCCACAGCTACGAGACCCATGCTCCCTACCGGCCCCGAGAACCCTATCTGAGTCAATTCCTCGGCATCGACCCGGGGAGCATGGACTCGACGCTCGTCACAACCGGACCCGTCGAGCCAAAGAAGGAAACCGGCTACAAGCTCACCAGCCGATTGATGCAGCGTCACCTCGACAACGACCCCCACTACAAACCCATTGATCCGGACACGCAATCATTGGTTCGGGCGCTGTATGCAAGCGGCGTCGCCAATGCCGACGCCCACGTGGGGATGCTCTTCGACAAGCTCGAGGCTCTCGGTCTGGATGACGACACCATTGTGATTCTCACCTCAGATCACGGTGAGTCCCTCGGTGAAGGTGGACTCGGAGGCCACGCGACACTCCAGGAGTGCGAGATCATGGTGCCGCTCATCATCTCGGCTCCAGGATTCGATTCTCGCGGCACTCGTATCGGCGAGCAGGTCCAGTCGATCAACATCACGCCGACCATCCTTGACCTTCTCGGCTTTGATCCCCTCCCGGAAAGCGACGGCCGGTCCCTAGCCCCATTCCTCGCGGGTGACGATCCGGGTGACATGGGGGATGCGATCAGCTACGCCGCATCGAGCAACTTCGGCCTTTCGCTTCGCCGCGCCAACCGTCTGAAGTACCTCTACAACAACTCAATCTGGCCGGAGACCCACGGCGATGAGAATCTGGTTGACCTTGAGCGCGATTCCGTGTCCATTTTGGAAACCGAATCTTCGTCATCCGTGGCGGACCAATTCAGACAAGGCCTGAAGGATGACGTAGAAACACGAACCACCGGCCTCAGGGTGCGCTTCTCAAACCGCCAGTCCGTGCCGATGAAGGCGATCCTCAAGGGTTGGTTGGTCAATCCCCTTCGAGTCAAGTCATTTGACATCGCCACCGACACCATCACCTGGTACAACCAGCGTCTCAACTTCACCCTGGAACCCGGGGAGAGCGCGACGTTCATCCTCGAGGGCGCGGTGACCGGGGAGCTACAGCTGGTCAGCCGCTTCGACGGCGCCAGACGCTCGGTTCCACCGCCACTCAATCGCACCATCGATCTCAATCAACTCGAGTCACGTTGGCAGGCGGTCCTCCGAGACGGCTCGTGGATCGAGGCCAAAGAACGTGTCGAGGAATCAACCGATTCGACCAGCATCGGTCTCTGGATAGGGGGCCTCCGTGCAGCCGCCCGGTCGGCATCGGGGATCAACGAAGACACCCGAGAACAGCTCAGACAACTGGGTTACGTCGTTGACTGAAGGCCGGGGGCGAAACCTTCGCGTACGCGCAGCGGCCGGCATCGTACTGGCCGTCGTCTTGTACTCGATCATCGCGACGGCGTTGTATCGGAACACCGTCGATGATTGGTTCCTCCCGGACGAGATCATCACCATCTCCGAAATCGCCGACCTCGACCTGATCGGTGTGCTCACCCATGGGGAGTCGTTCGGGAACTTCGTCCCACTCCTTTTCGTCTCGCTCTGGGTCGACTGGAAGCTCTTCGGGCTGGATCCGACCGGCTACCACATTCACTCAATTGCAGCGGCAGTGGTGATCGCCGTCTTGGCCTTTGCACTGATGAGGAGATGGCTTTGGGAACCGATCGCGATGGCGGCAGGCGCGTGCGTGCTCCTCGCCCCCCCCACGGTCGCGGTCACGTCCTGGATCTGTACTCGACACTATCTCGAGGGAACGATCTTCGCTCTCATCGGGGTCCTCGTGTTGATTCGATTCCTCGACAGCCCGAGCCCGGGGAAGGCGCTTGCCTGTGGCGGGCTGTACATCGGAGCCTGCATCGGAAAAGAGATTTTCGCCGCGCTTCCCGCTGCCTTGATTTTCATGCCCTTTTCAGGATCGGAGGTGTGGCCTCGTCAGGGGAGCTTCACCGAACGACTGCGCACCCTCAAAGATGACTCCCGAGTTCGGAAGCGGGCGATGCTCGCAGCCGGGTTGATCCTGGGCCTTGTGTTCTATCTCGTGTGGAGGATTTCGATGGTCGGCGCGGTATTCACCAAGTACGGGTATGACACCCCGGTGCTGGATCGACTTCGCTACTTCGCCGAATCCTGGCCCTGGTTCAGCGGTTGGATGGCAAGCCGGGGCATGGAGGGGCCGGGATTCTTGGCGGGTCTCGTCCTGGTGAATGTTCTTGTTTGGGGAATCGTGGCCGTGTGGAGCTTCAAGATGACATCAAAAGGTGCATTCTTCGCGGCCACACTGTTTGCGGCCTGTCTCCCATCGGTGGCGGTACTGAACGCATCCGGAGTTCGTTTTCTCGAGGTCAGCAACCACTTCTGCCTGCGGTTCGTCTATCTCCCTGCGATCGTCGTCATCCTCTGGACTTTCTACACCTCGAGTCTCATCAGGAACAGAGGCGTCGCTTCCGTCGCGGCCGCCCTCCTGGTCATCTGGTCCGCAATCGCGGGTTCCTATGCTGTCCGCCCTTGGTCGGGGTCCGCTCGAATGACCCGAGGTGCAACCGAGGTCTACGCCCAATGGTGGGATCAACAAGCGGTTGTGGTCTCGGATATCAACACATGGCTCCACAAAGGGCTTTTTCGCCTCTGGAGTCTGGACCAGGGGATCCCGGAGGTACAGGCACTGGTGTTGTCAACGAGAAAATCCGGGCGCCGGTGGATCTCGCCGAATGATCCGATTCTCCGGTCTCCGGACACGGTCTATGTCCTGGATCTCCAATGGCGTCGAGATTCTCGTATCCTGTCACGCGACGAGTTCGTCGATCGCTATGTCCGTCCCAACTGACGGAGGTCACACCTTGGCGTCAAGACCATGAATCTGTGGTTTTCTCAGGACGAAGGATCCGCCTGTACCGTCATCCATCCGTCGCTCGACCGATCTGAAGAGACATTCCATGACTCGATCTCACACTGACCAGGCCGGTAGGGCCGATGACGGTCTCCGCGACCTGGAAACATGTCCGGTCTGCGGCATGAGTGGAGCAAAAACCGCCCAACAGATCGAAGCTACGACCATTCTGAGGTGCCGATCATGCGGTGTCGGCTGGTGGGATTTCTCATCGTGCAGCCTCGACGCATTCTACGAGGAGAGTTACTACTTCGCTCCCGACTCCTCTCCCGGGGTGGGATACGAAGACTATGATGCCCTGGAGCCCGCCCAACGCGCGACCAGCCGAATGCGTCTGGAGAAAATCCGAAAGACCACCGGGCCCCCCTCGTCGCTCCTTGATGTCGGGTGCGGGCTTGGCCACTTTCTCTCTGAGGCGAAGGCTGATGGATGGAACGTGACCGGCTTCGAGGTGTCGCGCTTTGCAGCTCAGGAGGTACGCAGCCGTCTGGAGATCGAGGTCTTCGACGGGGACCTCGGACGGGTCTCCCACGCCTTCGATGTCATCACGGCGTGGGACGTTTTCGAACACGTCCCCGATCCCCTGGCGTTTCTTGTTTCGTGCCGCCGACTCCTGACGCGAGATGGGGTTCTGATTGTCAGCACCGGTGACTTCGCGAGCCTCACGGCGCGGCTGTCCGGCCGCCGCTGGCATCTCTTCAATCTGCCCGAACACCTCTTCTTCCACACTCCGCAAAGCGTCGAGCATCTGGCAGCCGGGGCCGGACTCTCGATCACAGATCTGAGCCACCCCTCGGCCTACTATCCGGTGTCCTATCTCCGCGAGAGACTTCGCAGGAAGGTCCGCATCCGCCTCCCCGCCACCAGGCTCGATTCACTCATCGTGCCGGTCAATCTGCACGACATCATGGAAGTGTGGTTCCGAAAGACCGGCGATCCGGAGGCCGACAGGCCCGATCAGGCCGTCAATCGGTAGACACGTTCTTCACAGAATCGGCCACGATGTAGCGGGGACGCCGCTTGAGTTCGACAATGGATTGGGCCAGGTATTCGCTCAGGACACCCGTGATGATGAACTGAACGCCAAAGAGAAAACTGAAGAAACACACAACCGATGTCCAACCTCTGACCACGTCTCCCCTGAGCGCGGAATACACGGCGAAGAGCGCATAAGCAACCGACAACATTGTGGTGACAACGCCTACGACGAGGCTCAACCGCAGCGGCGCCACCGAAAACGAAGTGATCCCCGAGAGCGCGAGAATGACCATCTTTCGCAGCGTGTATCGACTCTTGCCTCCCCCGGCGCGCTCGTTTGGGACATAGTCGATCACCTCCTGGGAAAAGCCGACCCACTCCACCATGCCACGCAGAAAGAGCGTCGCCTCGGACATCGACAGGAGAAGATCCACGATCCTGCGGTCGAGGAGCCGAAAATCGGCCTTTCCCCGGTCGATCGGCATGTCGCTCAGAGACGAGAAAACGGAGTAAAAGACCCTTGCTGTCAGTCGCTTGAAGATCCCGCCGTTCTCAGTATCGGCTCTTCTCGTTGAGACGATGTCAACTCCATCGCGCCACCGCCGAACCATTTCTGGAATCAAATCTGGAGGATGCTGGAGATCGGCATCCATGGTGATGACCGCCCCACCCTCCGCGTGTTCCAGGCCCGCCAGAAGCGCGGGCTGGTGCCCGAAGTTCCGAGAAAAGCGCACCCCCCGGACCTCCGGGTTTTCCTCGGCCAGCTCTGTGATGATCGACCACGTCGAATCGGTTGATCCGTCGTCGACGAAGATGACCTCAAACGAAGATCCTACCTCCCGGCAGACTCGAGAAACCTCCTGCCACATTTGGTGAAGGCACGCCTCTTCGTTCAGGGCCGGAACGACGATGGAAACCTCCGGATCAACGCGACATCGCTCGAATTCCGTCGATCTTCTCTGGATGGTCGATGGCTGTGTTGCATTCATGTTCCGCCCTCTTCCTTCGCCGGAAATCCTACATCAGCACCAGCCCACCCATCGCGAAAGAAGGCCGTAAGACTGAACAACCCGATGCATCCCCACACGCTCCAACTCAGAATCAGGAGCCACGGGTGACCCCAAGGACGGAACTCAAAATCGATGAGATGCCTTCCTCGCGTCACCCTGAGTCCGCGAAAAATCAACCCGGCGCACTCGATGTCCACTTCTTCTCCGTCGATCCAAGACCTCCACCCGGGCGCGTAGCGGTCCGTCACCATCAGCCAGCCATCCCCGGGCGCCTCCACCCAGAACCGCAGCGAGTTCGGTCGGTACTCCACCAACTCCACGACGATCGATTGGGCGGCATCGAGGTCGCGCAACCGCCGGGTTCTCTCAGCGGCTTCTCGATTCTCAGCACTTGGATCGTCGTCCTTCTCCGATGAAGTGATGATCATCGGGGGCATTCCCAATTCAGTGGTTCGGCCGAGAAAATCAAACATCAAATCTTCGGTGAGACGGGTTTTCTTCGCACGTGGTGAGAACCACACCCGATGGCTCCCGGTGGCCGCCTCGGCGAGAACCGGGTTGTGAAACCAGATTCGTACGGGAAGACCGAAATACGCACCATAGCTCACCAACACCTGTTGTTTGGTAAACACGTTTGCGTTGTTGTAGCCGGTGTCATACGGACTTTTTTCCAGTCTGGCCAAACCGGTCCCAGGAGCACTCGTCGTCGCCAGATCCAGAGATGCCACGTATCTTTCCGACAAGTCCTCCCACACAGCAAGAGCCTCGGATCTCTTCGAGAAAACCATGCGTTCGCTGAAGTTCATCGTCGCCACAACATCGAGAACCACCAAGCTCGCCAAAACCAGTCCGACGAATCGACCGGACCGGCGACCGGGAAGAAGACTGCCGACGACGCACGCTAGAGCGGTCGCCACCCACAGTCCAACAGCCAACCACAGCGCCTCGTTGAAATCGGGACCGAGCCGCGGAAGGGAACTGAACGAATCCAGCGCGACGAGGCCTGCCAACCCGACCAGAATCGACACGATCGCGACGGTGATCCAACCGCGCCGAACGCGAGTCAATAATTCCATCCGATCGATGTCACGACAGTACGCCAGCGCCATGACAATGAGACAAAACACGTAGTACCCGCGAAACTTCGCGGCGTGCCTGAAGTAACGAAATGGAGGAAAAAGATCGTAAAGCCAACCCCGGAATGGAAAGACATACGACATCGCCGTCATCAGAAACACGGCCCCCACGATGAACAGCCACCAACGCCAGAATCGCTCGGCACGACCACCCGATGAAAAAAACAGGCCGGCCAGAGCCAAAGCAACCACCACCGTCGAAACATAGATGTTGGCACACGTCGGGGAGGTGTATTCCAAACGATCGCGATTCATGAAGTTGAGCAGCCCCAGATACGGACTCGCGAAGGTTGGAAGAGCCAGCGGATCCAGCGCGTTCGAGCCGATCGCTCGTTCGCGCGAGAGGGGGTCCACCCGGACGTCGTAATCCTCGAACTCGAGGAAGAAGCCCAGATACGCGGGCACCATGACCGCGAATCCCACCGCCACCAAAATCACCATGACGATGCTCGTCCGATAGACGCTCGCCCCCTGGTACCGCGTAACGCCTCCACTTGCGCCGACCGACATCTCGTGAATGGCTCCCTGCGCCCATCGCCCAATCGCCCATAGCGCCAGAAAACAACCGTTGAGAATGGTGATGGCAGGATATCCGGCCAGAGCCGACACTCCCCAGAGGCCTCCAGCCTGGGTGGCCGGCAACACCCATCGTCGCGCATTCAGAGCACGATCGAGCCGCCAAACGACGAAGGGCAGGAATGAGAGGGCGTGAATCACACTGACGTGGGTCGCATGACCAATCTGGAAACCGGAAAACGTAAAGGCGAGAGCCCCGAGACACGCAGACCAGGGCGGCGCACCGAGATGACCAGCGAGGCAAACGATCCCGAACCCACCCAACCACCAAACAAAAAGCCAGAAGAAGACCACACCTGACGGAGATCCTCCCGCGAGCAGACCAACGAAGACATTGACGGGAGAGAACGCGCCGATTTGCGGATCCGCCCCGTCCGGCCTTCCACCTCCCACAAAGGGATTCCAAAGGAGGAACTCTCCTGATCGGGCGTGATCCGCGAGGATCGACTGAGCCGGAAGGTAGGCGTTGAAGGCATCCCACTGTGGAGCGCCTTTTCCGTTCATGACTGGAAGAAGAACAGCTCCAAAGACTACACTGAATATCAAGAGGCTCAGGCCATAGCCTGAGAGAGAGCTACGTAGCAATGCCTTCAGATTCACAAGCCTTCCTTCACGTACTCATCACTGGTCGAGCGTACCATCTCGAGGGTTTGTCAGAGGCTGACAGAAGCTCAGCTTCGGAGCTGAATCAACGACCATGCCGTTGCCCCTCTTCTGTCACTCTCCAGCTCGGCACGCCTCCGGATCGTTCCACCGCGCCCACGACCGGCTTTCTTCCGCTGCCGTTTATTTCTCCCGTTACCTTTGCTGGTCTGATGCGTCTTTGTTGATGTATGAATGAGCAAGTACTTCGGTTGGATCGTTGGGATCGGGCCGAAAAACGTATTATCACCTTGAACTTGGAGGTAGCGATGAAAATCTGGAAGTGCGTTCTTGTAGTTGTTGGAATTGGGCTGCTGGCCTCGACCGCTGGTGCCGCAAGCCTCAACGTCGAGACGTATGCGGCGTTGAATGGCACGAACTATGGTCTCGAGATCACCTTTGATGGAACCACAGCCGCCGCCTTCGTCAAAGACGACACGCCGGCCGGCGAGACCGTCTACAGGGCCCAGTTCTGGTTCGATGTGAACACCTGGGACGGAATCGACTCCGATTGGGTGTTCATCAGCCGTGTAACCGACGAAACTCTCTGGTATGCGCCGTATCAAGTGCTGATGGTCAAAAAGAGTGGTCTCTGGCGAATCTGGCTTCGCGCCCAGAACAACACCGGAGTCGTTCGTTTCACCAATCGAATCAACCTCCAATCCGGATCGCCTTCCCTGCTTCAGATCGAATGGGTGCAAGGTGACACTCCCGGCGTCCTCTCCGGTGACGTAACCATGACGGTCATCGACGGCTATGCGGTTGGGCAATCCGTGTCGACGGGCCTCAACAACTCAACGATCTATGCCGACTCGGTCACCCTTGGCGCGATGCAGCCGAAGGCAACCCAGACCGGAACCTACTATCTCGACGAGTTCGAGTCGTACAGGACTCTGGCCCCGTAAGCCAACTCGGAACAGAGAATCCAACCAAACCCGACCACCCGGTGGTCGGGTTTTTCTTATTCCTGCTCGATCCTGGCGATCTGCAAGGACGCCGACGTACGCCCGTTCCCCGTCAAGGTGATCCCCTCCGCCTCGACAATGACCTCAAAGGCAACTCCACCCGCGATGTCATCCGGGAGGTCGATCACAAACCGATGCGTTTCAGGACCATCGGCCGGGAGGACAAACCACTTCCGAACAAGACCGCTTGCACTGGGGATGCTCACGCTGATGTCAATCGGATAGATCCACTCGCCATCTTGGATCCGCCGGACCGCCACCGCGACCTTGCGACTCTCCGCCAGTCGACGTACGAAAACAACCGCACCGAGCCCCATCCGTCCCGTCAAGGGATCGACTCCCGAACCAATCTGCAGGGCACTCTCCCGGCTCGGGACGAAGTCGGACTTGAGGTTCTGCGCAACAAAGGATCGCAGATCCTCCGAACTCTGTTTTCGCCAGTCGCGTTCCTCATCGAGTCGCCGATGAACCGGAGCGTCGAAACGAGAGCCGCCTTCAGGCAGCCGTCGCCACTCGGCCTCCTCCGCCAAACCGCGATAGACCAAACGCGCATATTCCGTGTGTGCTGCCGGATTCGGGTGAAAAAACGGGGGAGGATTGCGCCACTTCATCGAACTCAGCTCGTCCGGGGTGATGATATATGGAAGGTCGATCTCCGCCATTCCGATCAGATCATGAGCAAAACCCTCGATCCAACGACCGGTGAAGAAGACCAAAGCCGGTATTTTCCGCTCGCGGAGTCTTTGGCCGAGAGCACCGAGGGCGTTCATGCCTGTCCGCCAACGTTCCAGAAAGAGATGAGAGTTCAGAAACAGGCTCTGAAACCCCACGGGCACCGTCTGACCGAAACCATCGATCAACATCGGCGCCCGGCTCAAAGAGCCGTTGGGAAGCACCAGGTGCCCGCTGTCGATGTCGTTGTTGGTCGGGCAGAACACCACCGCATCAGGATCGAGGATGTCGAAGAGTCCGTCCAAGGCGGCCGTCTCATTCAGGATGTTGTAGCCCGGCAGGGCGAGAGACCAGGCTTCCACCCTCAAATCACTCCCGCTGTGGAGCTGAGCCAGTTCCTCGAGTTGGCGTGGAAAGGCCTCGGATTCGCTCACGCCCATCCCGAAGGTCCAGGAATCGCCGACGAACACCACCCGGAAAACGTCCGGCTCCTTCTGAACCGGGCCGGCGCGATACCCAAGTTCGTTGGACCGAAACGAGTCGTTCCATTGGTTGATCTCCTGGTTTGGCCTCAGGGTATATCCCACCCGGGGGTCGTACAGGGCGGGTCGAAAGACTCCCGGGCTGGAGTTCAGCAGGTCTTCCACGAGGAGCCGACGCTCGTCGTTCGTCAGATCACTGACCGAGACGCCACCATCCCGACTCGCCACCCACCAGCCCAGACCTGAGACCAGAGCGGCCGACAGACTCAGACCGGCGATGATGAGCAACATTCGGGCCGCTCCCGGGCTCACACGATCGTCCATTACACCCCCATGAACCAAAGACAATCTGCAACCGAGGCGAGCATACACGACCGAAGAAAAGTCCGAAAACCGGAAGCGGGAAGCTAGCTGCCCGCCTTCTCCTTGATCTTCAACTTCGCGGTTCCGGTGCGGCGATTGCGCCAGGTGATGGGCATGACCTCCCATTCTCAGCTGGGTCCTCGACTCGTAGACTCGCTCAACGAAGCAATCGTGATGGTGCCAAGTGTGCAGATACCTGAGATCGAAATCAAGGAAGATCCGATCGATCTCACAATCCGATCGAGCGACCGGCAGTTTTACTCGAGCAACGCAACCGCAATCGACATACCCTCACCGATTCTTGGCGGACGGCCCCGATCCATGCGCGTCGACGACCGCCTATACCTGGCGACCACCGATCTTGCCGGCGACGCGTTTGGCGATCATCACGAGCCCCCCATCCTGGTAGGACTTGCGGATCACACGACCGAGCCACTGGATGCGATTTTCGTCCGGGGGTGGCTCTGAAACGGTCGGGGTTGGGTCGTCCGGCTGAACAGCATCGTTCGCCGGCTGTTCAGAGGTGGCTTCGGGATCGGTCGGCGGCGCCGCGAGGAGAGCCTCAAGGCAGGTCGGTTGCCGATCTCGATCCGGAGCGAAGGTTGGATTCACAGCCCACGCCCTGAGCACCGAGGTGGAGGCGTAGAACCCGTATCGACGACGCATGGACTGCCTGCATGCCTCGCCCAGTTCGGCGAGCTCGTCGCGGCGCTCCACCGCCTCCAGGATCGCCCCGGCGAGGGCTTCGGGGTCGCCCGCATCGCAGATGAACCCGACGCCATCCTCCTCTACCGCCTCGCTGAGCTCGGTGACCCGAGTCGACACGACCGGCAACCCGGCGCGTGACCAATCCAGGATCCGGTGCTTGCTGCCCATCCGGACCTCGTAGATATCTTTTTCGCAATTGATGCCGACATCGGCCTCGAAATAGGTGTTGGGCACAAGGTCCCGGGCGATCCATCCCTTGAGGATGAAGCGGTCCCGATGAGGCGACGCGTTGATGAGATCGACAAACCGTGGGTAGGTGATTTCGTCGTGACCGTCGATCTGACCGCCGGTTGCGACAAACCGGATCGAGGGCTCACGATCCATGGCAATGCTCAGAGCCTCGAACATGGTGTTGACATCGGTCCAGGTGTTGAAACCGCCGCTCCACAACACGACGAAGTCGTCCTCCTCGACGTCGATGCCGCGGAGCACCGTCTTCTCGTGTGTGTAGTCGTCCTCTTCTGCGCCGCACGGAATGGTGTGAACCAACCTCACGCCATCGGTTTGCGAATTGAGTCGCCCGGCCATGCCGAGCTCGCCGATGAGGGCCCAGCCCTGCGCATCCGAGACCGTGGAAAAAACGTCGCCCCTGAAGAGGGATCCGAGCATCTTGCGAAAGAAGTAATCCAGGTACGAGTCGTCGCCGTAGACCGCGGCCTTGGCCTGGGCTTCGGCCATCACGTGGCCGCAGAGATCGATCCACACCGGGACCGAGCTTTCAAGGATGAAATCGGCGTAGGAGGCCGAGCCATGGGCAAAGATCACGGCATCCGGATGGAAGCCGTCGTACGCATTCTGGACGTAGGACGTCTGGAAGTAGGTCTCACCGTCGACGGAGGCGTAGTTCAACCGACCGCGTTGCTCGATGAGCTCCGGTGGCGCGTCATCGGGATAGGTTTTGGGGATCCGCATCCCAACCAGCAGGATCTCGTGGCCGTCTTCGAGCAGCGGCTCGGTCAGCTGCCAGGTCCGCGTACCGGGACCAAAAGACCGTTGGGTCGACTCGTGAGGCAAGGGACTCACCCCGAGTATCAAAAGACGCGACATGAGCCCATTATCCCAGCCACTCGGGCACCGGTTTCGTCATTGGCGTTTCCCGTGTTGATCGGTCTCGGATGATGATCCCGAACGGAACCGAAGCAGACTAGTGAATCGCTGGTACGACATCCAGAGCTTCCACATCCGGGATTGGTGAATACTCCCGAGCTCCGATCTGACCCTGTGGTAGTTGTCGCGCTGCTCCGCCAATTCCGTACGGGCTGCAGCATGGTGGTTGGCCACATCGAGCAAGTCGACCAACGAGAGTGGGTTCCCGATCGCCGAATCCAGCGATCTTTCACCGGATCTGACCCACCCTCGAAGAACCTTCGTCGTCGCCGGCACGCTCCAGTGCTTCCGCGCGTACCGTTGTCCTCGTCCCGCCCGTGCACGCATGGCCTCGGGGTCCGAGGCCGCCTCCAGGATCACCCGGGCGAGATCATCTGGATCACCCACCCGATAGACCGAAGCGAGGTCTTCTGAAGCCAGGATCAAACCCAGCTCCGAGACGTTGGTGCACACCACCGGCAGACCGTCCTCGATCCACTCCAGGATCCTCCCGCTCGAGCCGAGGAGCCTCTCCGTGAGGTCCTTTTCGGTGACGACGCCGAGATCGGCAAGACGACGATATCGGGCTGCGTCACTCGCGTCGAGTTGGCCTTTGATGAGAAAGTTGTCACGGTATTCTGAACGATCGACTCCATCACGAAAGCGCTTGTAGGTCAGATCATCGTGGCCCTGGATCGAACCGCCGGTCGCCACGAATCGAACGCTGGGATTCTGAGACATCACCCGCTCGAGTCCGCCGAGCAGCGTGTCGACGTCACACCAAGTATTGAAACCCCCGCTCCACAGCACGACAAAGTCCTCGTCGTTCACATCATCGACCCGTGAGTCCTGCACATCGACCCTCGGATCCGAATGACCAGCCCGCACACAGCACGGGACGGTGTGGACAAGGTAAAGTTCTCTGTTCGGTTCGCTGAGACGGCCCACCATGCCGAGCTGTCCGAGGACACAGCATCGCTGACGGCTGGAGACCGCCGAAAAGGCGTCACCCCGCTCGAGCAGCGTTGCCAAGACGTCTCTGTAGGGCCCCAGTTCCTCATCGGGATGGACTCCCAGGCGCGCCTGGGCCTCGGCCATGAGGTCGCCGAAGAGATCCACCCAGACCGGTCGCTCCCCGGCGACTTCCACCGCCCGGAGCGCCGGCACCGCTGACGAGGCTCCTATAACCACCTCGGGCTCAAACGCATCGACCGCGGCCTCGACGATCCCCGGTTGCCGGAACAGATCGTGACCCACGGTGTAAACCAGAACTCCGGAATTCTCGAATCGATCGATGGCGACATCCTCGGCCGCATACGCGCCGGGAATCCTCATGGCGATCACGCACACCGCGTGGCCGTCATCTGCGAGAGATTCGGCGAACTGCCAAGTCCGCGCCCCCGGGGCGTAGTTCATTCGTTGGTTCTCGAACGGCAGTGGGGAGCATCCGAGGAGCAGCACCCGTCGACCCTGGTCGGAGCCGGTCTCGAGATCACGTGCGGCGGCCCAGGTCCCGTCCGGAACCACGAACTCCTCCTGCTCGGTCTCCCCTTCCGGCGTTTTCTCTGGAAGGGTGATCACCGGCACCAATCCTCGCGGCACGAGCAGTTCGACCCAGTCTTTGCCGCCACGGAACCGCCATCGGGCCGAGATTGCTTGACCAAGCTTGCGCAGGGCGCCGGCCATGGCCTGTCGTTGCAGGGCGCTCTCTGCCCGCGGCCGACGCAGAATCTCATCGACCACGGCGAGCT
>RCNG010000525.1_pt1 | contig 17593 bp, 20 predicted proteins | sample 2041371 | NCBI WGS metagenome assembly RCNG01 (sample SAMN09708227, study PRJNA481090) | Marine sediment metagenome, whole genome shotgun sequencing project. | biome: marine sediment; feature: ocean; material: sediment; isolation source: Sewage treatment plant 1 marine sediment (STP1) ... | reverse complement strand
GGCATCAAGAGCCTGCGGCGCCTGCCACAGAGCCCGCCTGATCAACGACGATGCGGCGGGGGGTCTCGCCTCGCTCAACGCACATACCGAAGCTTTCGGTACGCTCGTTGAGAACGATGACGATGACGCAGTTACCTTCGGCATCATCGACAAGATCATGAGCATGTTCGAGTAAACGAGGACTTCGAGGCAGGCCGCCTGGTCTGCCTCACCTCAAAGATCAACGAAGTACTTAGGGCGCCCGCAAGGGCGCCCCTTTTTTTGGGGCCTCAGGTCTTGCCGGCGTCAACGTCCAGCACAAACCCTATCTCGCGGCCGGTCTTGGAAACCGCGAATATGCGGTAACCGAGCTGCTTGAGGCGCTCGATACTTTCCGCTGTGCGTTGCTTGCCGATCCCCGGGAAGCGGTGGTGATATTCGACGAGCAACTGCGTCGGCGTCAGCAAGGCCATCCAGGATTTCGTACTCGGCGCCCTCTACATCCACCTTCAGAAGGCCGACCTGTTTGTGTTCCAATTTCTGCATGATCGTTGCGATGGTGTAGGCGGGAGCATCCACAAAGTCGGAGTCGTCAGCGGCGTTACTTTCCGCCGTCCACATGACCTTTGACTTCTTTCCTCGTTTGTTGATGCGCCGATAGAGGCGCATGCTGCCGTCTTCGCCGCCGGCTGCCCAGGGATGAAACCGGAAGTTATCGGGAAGCTCGAGACTCGCAACCCACTCCAGTGAATACGGGGTCGGATCGAATGCATGCACCGTCAGGCTGTAGTGATGAATGAGGTCGATATCGAGGTCGATGGAATCGCCTACGCCGAGCGAGTAGACGACCGACTGCGGCCCGAGCAGCTCCGGAATGTACTTCCAGCCATCGCTCTCCAGCACCTCCCGATTGGTGTCGGTCTGCAGCCATAGCTCGCGCCCACTGATACGCTTGAAGAACAACTTGGTCGGCCAGAACCAAGGTTGCCGCTTCATCCACCCCGATGTTCTCAAGATTCCCCCAAATTCGATTACAAACCGCTCGTTGAGCGCTACTATGCCACACCGGGCCGCCGCTGCGGCTCGTCGAAAATGGATCAGTGAAACTATGCTACGAGCCCTCGCCCGGTTGATCTTGTGGACAGGTGGCTGGACTGCCATCGGCGGGATACCCGATGCCCCAAAAGCCGTCGTTATCGCGGCACCACATACCTCCAACTGGGATGGTTTTTGGGCGATGGTTTACATAGTCGCCATTGGCGCCGAGATTCATTTTTTCGCCAAGCAGTCCCTGTTCTGGTTTCCGCTCGGAACGCTGCTCCGCGCCCTCGGTGGCGTCGAGCTGGATCGAAAGCACGCGGGCTCTGCGGTGCAACAGGCTGTCAAAATGTTCGAGAACAATGAGAGTTATTATTTCGGTCTCGCCCCGGAAGGCACCCGAACGCTTAAGCCGGGCTGGAAAAGTGGCTTCTACCGAATTGCCCAGGAAGCTGGCGTTCCGGTCTACCTGGGCTCTCTCGACTACAACAACAAGCGCGTGGGCATCGGTCCGCGGTTTGATCTCAGCGGCGACCAGGATGCGGACCTTGCTCGCTTGCGGGAATTTTATGACGACATACAGGGGCGCTGGCCCGAAAAAACGAGCCCCATCACATTCGCGCAGTAGTTCAGGCGGCCCTGAACACCCCGCCTGTCTGCCCTTTCACTGACCAGCAATGGCCTGACGACGACCGACCTGTTTCCGGGCGTCGCTTGCGTCATCGCGCCCCTTGAGGAAGAATGATTGAAACCCGAGCAAAGAAGACTCAATAAGATCGGGTTGCAGCCTGCTCAATAGAAACAGGCTCCATAAAGATAAACACTTGTGCCGGGGGGCTAAGACCATGTTTTGTAATCAACGCATTTTTTCCATTTTGTCAGTTCCGATGATTCTCGCCGTCACCGGCATTGGGGTTGCACTTTTTGCGCCGGCCGCCGAGGCGCAGCAGCAGGAGAAACGCGGCGCCGCTCTTCTCCTCGAGGAAATTACGGTAACCGCTCGCAAACGCGAGGAGAGTTCCCAGGACGTGCCGCTCGCGATCACAGCCTACAATTCCGCACAGATCGAAGCGCTGAAAGTGCGCGACCTGACGAACCTGGCGGTCGGAATGCCCAACGTCGCACTCGACGACATCGGCACGACGCGCGGTAGCGCCAACTTCTCCATACGCGGCCTGGGTATCAACAGCTCCATCGCGTCGATCGACCCGACGGTCGGGTTGTTCCTCGACGGCGTGTATCTCGGCAACAATGTCGGCGTCATTTTCGACATGTTTGATGTCGAAAGCGTCACGGTTCTAAGGGGCCCGCAGGGCATCCTGTTCGGCCGCAACGTTACGGGTGGCGCTATTCTGCTCAACACCAAGAAGCCGGGTGAGCAGTTTGAGGCAACCGCACGCGTCGCCGTAGACGGTGGCGGCGATGGGGGTCAAAACTCCTACTTCATGGGCAGCCTGGGCGGCCCTGTTTCAGACACGCTCGCCCTGAAGGTAAGCGCCTACTACAACAAGGACGATGGCTGGTTCAAGAACCAGTTCGATGGCAGCAACATCGGCGCTGTCGAACAAACGATGTTCCGGCCGGTGATGGTATGGACGCCGAACGACACAACGGAGCTCGTACTGCGTTACGAATACACCGACATCGACGGTGACGGCCCTGCCTCCCAGACACACACCAATGGCAGCGGCGTGCCTGGGACCTTCGCAAACTTCAATCGCGACAGCTTTGACCTGTCGATCGATGAAAAAGGCTTCCAAAAGGTCGAAACCGACTTCGTCAGCGCCGAACTGAATATCGATGTCGGTTTTGGCGACGGCACGATCACCAATATTTTCGGCTGGCGGAAATCTGACAGCTCGAGCAACGCCGACATCGACGCACAACCGGTGTGGCTGTTCCACGCCCCCGCGTGGTTGGTCACCGACCAGATTAGCAACGAGCTGCGCTACAACGGGCAGTTCGGGGATCGGACCAACGTGACGGTCGGCGCATATTATTTCGATAACGAGATCAACTACCATGAACGACGCGAATTGCTCGGAATCGCCACCGGTGGCGTTGCACCTGCCGCGGTCTTCGACGGTGGTGGCAACTACGACGTAATAACCATGGGCGTATTTGCTGCCGTGGACTACGACCTCTCGGATCGATGGACCCTGAACACCGGGCTCAGATTTACGCACGAAGAAAAGGACGCAGACATCGCGTCGCTCAGCGCGAATATTGGACTACCCTGCAACGTCGTCGTAAGCAATAACTGTCCCTTCGACTTTTCCGACAATGACGAAAACTGGGACAGCCTGTCACCAAAAATCGGTGCGACTTTCCAGGTTGACGATGGCAAGATCGTTTATGGTCACTGGACCCGGGGCGTTCGGTCCGGTGGATATAACCTGAGGAACACTTCCTTCAACCCGGCCGATACACCGGGGCCGTTCGACGAGGAAACCGTTGACAGCTTCGAAGTCGGGGTCAAGTCCACACAGGACTGGGGACGTCTTAATGCCTCCGTGTTTTACAACACGATCGGGGACATGCAGCGCGAGATCAACCTGCCGGGCCCGATCGGCGTTATTCAGCTGATACGCAACACGGCCGACGCCACCATTATCGGCATGGAAGTAGACGGCGCCTTCAGCCTGACGGACAACTTCGTGCTACTGGCCTCCCTGGGAATGATCGATTCGGATTACGAGGAGGTCAACTTCGACCTGAACGGCGACAACGTTGTAAACGAACTCGACAAACAGCTGGACCTGCCACGCGCAGCGGATCTCACCTGGAGCATCGGCTTCACGCACGACCTGAACATCGGCGACTGGGGGTACCTTGCGTCACGCATCAATTATGCGTATCGCGACGAGTCAGCCTATACCGACAACAACCTGGGCTTTATCACGGACCAGGGGATACTCGATGCCGGTCTCGACTTTTACTCGAACGACGATCGCTGGGTATTCTCGCTGTATGGCCGCAACCTCCTCGATGAAGTCAAGCACGGTGGCGATACGCAGCTGCCGGACGCCATCGGCGGCGTGGGCACCGGAGGCACTTTCTCGCCGCTGGCGAAGGGTCGCGTATACGGCGCAGAGGTTACTTTCAGGTTCCAGAACAACAAATAGTATCCGCAAGCGGAAAGACGGGGGTGGCACCAGCGGTGTCGCTCCCGTTTAACAAGAGATGGACTATTGCCCCGATGATCGGGCCGAGACATCGGTCTGGCGCAGTGATTAGAATGGTGCATGCAGAGTACACCTGAAAACCGCCGGCTTCGGACTATCCGGAGCTTTGTCCGCCGGACCGGAAGGCTGACACCGCCACAACAACGCGCACTCCAGGAGCTCTGGCCAGGCCTCGGCGTCAACGCGTCTGCCGAGCCGTTAGACTTTGCGGCGTTATTTCGTCGGCAGGCTCCCATCGTTCTCGAAATCGGGTTTGGCAACGGCGACACGCTGGTGGAGCAGGCAAGGGACAATCCCGAGCTCGACTTTGTGGGCATCGAGGTCCACGAGCCCGGGGTCGGGCATTGCCTGTTAAAAGCTCACGATGCAGGCGTCGTCAACCTGCGTCTCATCATGCACGATGCCATCGACGTGCTGCGTGAACAGGTGCCGCCGGGGTCATTGCAACGCATCAACCTGTACTTTCCCGACCCCTGGCCCAAGAAGCGCCATCATAAGCGGCGCATCGTCCAGCCCGCATTTCTCGAGCTGATCCACAGTCGCTTAGCGGCGCGTGGTGCCCTGCACATCGCCACCGACTGGGCCAACTACGCCGAGCATATCGATGAAGTACTTGGCCAGTCCGAACTGTTTTCCTGCGATGAACGGCGCGAGCATGACGGTGAAAATCCGCTGGATCGCCCGAGTACCAAGTTCGAACGACGCGGTTTGCGAAAAGGCCACCGCATCGTCGACTGGCGCTTCGTGAAGGTTGATCCCGCCAGCTAGCGTAATGCGCCGTGCCGTAACCTGACGAGTGCGAAACACCCGTCAACGCACATTCACATGCTCGTCGGGCCGCTGACGTAAATAACCGCGTCACGAACCGAAACCTCGACTTTGCGCAGCGAACCTCCCGACCCGGGTCCGGCGAAACACTGGCCGGTTTGAATGTCGTAGCTCGCACCATGCGACGCGCAGATGACCGCGGTTTTGTCTTTGGTCAGGAATTTGTCCGGCGACCAGTTCAGCTGGTGACCGACATGAACACAGTAATTCTGGTACGCAAACACGTCATCACCCTGTCGGACGACGAATCCGCGGAACGGCCAGTCACCGTCGCCGATCTGGAATTCACGGCACCCCGGATCATCCAGCTCATCGAGTTTGCCGACAGCGACCTCCTGTTCCGTCGGCATCACGTATCCGTCTCGTTCCACGGCGCGACCTTGAAGAGCAGCAACATCCCCGGCAGCGCAAACGCCGTGCACAGCAGAAAAAATGTCGTCCAGCCAGTTTGCTCGACCACAACGCCGGTGACCGCATTAGCGAACACGCGCGGCACGGACGCGAGCGCCGTGAACAGCGCAAGCTGAGTCGCGGCAAACGCCGGATTCGTGGTGCGCGCCATGAACGCGATCAGTGCCGCCGATCCGAGGCCCACGCCGAGGTACTCGAATGCAACGACAACACCGAGCATCCATGGATTGGCACCGATCTCGGACAGCGCCGCAAAACCCAGAATACTCACGATCTGCACAAAACCGAATAGCCAAAGGGCGCGGTTGATCGGCAGCTTTACCATGACGAACCCGCCGACCAAGCCTCCGATAATCGCCGCCGTAAGCCCCGCCGTCTTCGCGATTGCTCCTATCTGGGTCAGGGTGAAACCAACATCGATAAAGAACGGTGTCTGCAACGCAGTGGCCAGGCTATCGCCAAGCTTGTAGAGGAACAGGAACGCGAGCACCAGTAGTGCTGGCCTGAGTCCCGCTCGACCAATGAAATCCCGAAACGGCTCAATGACAGCCGCACGCATCGTCTTTGGCGGTTCAGGTTCGGCGATCGCCTCCTTGATAACCAACGTCATTACTATGCCAACCAGCATGAACAGGGCAATGATGATGAAGACGATGTGCCAGTCGAAATAGTCCGCAAGGATAAAACCGAGCGCCCCTGGCACCAGGCCTGACAGTCGATACGCCTGTACATGAATGGAGTTGCCGAGACCCAGCTCTACATCAGGCAGCAACTCGCGACGGTAGGCATCCAGTACGATGTCCTGACTGGCGCTGAAAAAAGCGACCGCCACCGAAATATACGCAACCGTCCAAAGGGAAATATCGGGCTTGATGAAACCCATTACACTCATCGACAGCATCAGGCCAACCTGCGTCACCAGCATCCAGCCCCGTCGGTGGCCCAGGAACGGGAGCGTGAATCGATCCATCACCGGCGACCACAGGAATTTCCACGTATAGGGAAATTGCACCAGCGCGAAAAAACCGATCTCCGCGAGTCCCACGCCTTCGACGCGTAGCCACCCCGGAACAAGCTGGAACAGCACGAAAAGAGGGAGTCCGGACGTAAACCCGGTGAATACGCAGATCAGCATACGCCGGTTCAGGACCGCCTCTTTCAAGCCCTCCCGGCGCGTGCGGTCCTGTATTGAATCAGCCGCCATGTACCCAATCGTAGTCCATGATCAGCGGCGCATGGTCGGAAAAGCGTTGCGCCCGATAGATGTCTGTCCGCAGCACCTTATCCTTGAGGCCCGGCGTTACGACCTGGTAGTCGATACGCCAACCCACGTTGTTGTCCCAGGCGCGCCCGCGATTTGACCACCAGGTGTACTGATCGGGCTCCTGCTCGAGGGCGCGAAACGCGTCCGTATACCGGTACTCGCCAAACACGCTATCCATCCAGGCGCGCTCTTCGGGCAGAAACCCCGAATTCTTCCGGTTGCCTCGCCAGTTCTTGATGTCAATTTCCTTGTGCGCAATATTCCAGTCACCGCAGATGACGTATTCGGAGCGCCGCCGCTGCAGCTTTTTCAGGTGTTCGGTAAACGTCTCCAGGCAGCGATACTTCGCTTGCTGACGCTCCTCACTCGAAGAACCGGATGGCAGGTACAGTGACACGACATTGATTCCTTGGAGCCGCACCTCGAGGTAACGACCCTCGGCATCGAACTCGGAATCACCATAACCCCGGACGATTTTTTTCGGTTTTTGCCGCGTATAGACCGCCGTACCGCTGTAGCCCTTTTTCTCGGCATCTTCGTAGTAGCAGTGATAGCCGGCCGGAGAGAAGACATCGTCCGTCAGCTGATGCACCTGCGCCTTGGTCTCCTGAATACAGACGACGTCTGCCTTCTGCTTTGCCATCCAGTCGAAAAAACCCTTGCGGGCAGCGGCGCGAATGCCGTTGGCATTCAGGCTTATAACGCGAAACAAAATCGATCTCCTGTGTCATACTTCGTCGGGTCGCGGCCATGATACAGAAGACCAAACGGATGCGTGGGTACAAGCGGGAATTCATTGAGCTGGCACTGGAACTCGGGGTATTGCGGTTTGGCGAATTTACGCTGAAGTCCGGTCGCGTCAGTCCTTACTTTTTCAATGCCGGACTCTTCAATACCGGCTATGCGGCGGCGAAACTCGGCCGCTTCTACGGCTCGGCAATCGCCGAATCACGCCTGCACTTCGATATGCTTTTCGGGCCGGCCTACAAGGGCATTCCGCTTGCGACGCTCGCGGCCGCGTCGCTCGCCGAACATCATGACATCGATGTGCCTTACTCCTTCAACCGCAAAGAGGCAAAGGCGCATGGCGAAGGTGGCAGCGTCGTAGGAGCTCCATTGTCCGGCGATGTACTGATCGTCGACGATGTCATTACGGCGGGCACCGCGGTCAGGGAGGCCTACCAGATCATCTCGTCCGCCGGAGCGCAGATCGCGGGCCTGGTTATTTCGCTCGATCGCCAGGAGCGCGGGCAGGGTCCCTTTTCGGCGGTCCAGGAACTCAAGGAATCGCTCGGAATCCCGGTTGTCAGTATCGTACAACTCGACGATCTGATCGATATTCTGGAGGAATCAAGCGAGTACGAGCAGTTTCTCGAGCCCGTTCTTGAGTATCGCAAGCAATACGGTGTAATTTCGTAAGTTGCTGATTTATAGTGCCCAAAGGGTACTTTACAGAATTCATTCACGCTATTATCGTGCAATAACGAGAACTAGTCCCGTCCCCAAAACCAATTTTGCTGGCATATTGAGCGCATGCGAATACTGAATTTTATCTCCCTGCTTCTGCTCGTGTCGCCGATAGTTTGCACCGCGCAGACCAATCAGGGCAACACACACTTCAAGTGGGTGGATGAAGACGGTATCGTCCACTACGGCGACAGCATCCCCGCCCGGTACCGCGACCTGCCGAAAGAGGTTGTGAATGACTACGGCGTCGCCGTGGATCACCTGGAGGGCAAGAAGACGCCCGAACAGCTCGAGGCTGAGCGGCTGGAGCAGGAACGCGTTCAGGCCATTGCGCTTAAGCGCCGCGCGGACCAGGCTCTGCTGGCCACCTACCTCTCAGTTGATGAGATTCTCTTGCATCGCGATCGCCGGGTTGAGCTTTTCCAGGCGCAGGCGCGGGTTACCGAACTATACCTTCGCAATCTCGACCGCCGTCTGCAGAAACTTCGCGCCGATGCCTCGAACTTTCAGCCATACAGCGAAGACCCGGACGCACCGATGATTGAAGACGACCTGGCCGCCGAGCTTCGCAAGACCAAAGAGATCATTCAGCGCCACGAGCGAAACCTGAAGAAGTTCCAGTCAGACGAAGAGCAGATTATCGCGCGTTTCGAAGGTGATATTAATCGCTTCAAGACCCTTCGAGGCATCGACTAGCCCGACGCGCTTGTCAGGCCGTACCTGAATGACCGAAACCGCCCGCGCCGCGGTCGCTTTCGTCGAACTCCTGCACAACCCTGAACTCCACCTGCTCCACGGGCACGAAGACCATCTGCGCGATGCGTTCGGCCGGCTGTACCTGGTAGCTCTTGGAGCCGCGATTCCAGCACGAGATATACACCTGGCCCTGGTAGTCCGAATCAATCAGGCCGGTCAGGTTGCCGAGCACAAGGCCATGCTTGTGGCCGAGACCTGAGCGCGGCAACAGAACAGCCGCAAGTCCGGGGTCAGCAACATGAATGGCGATACCCGTCGGTACAAGCACGGTTTCGCCGGGCGCGACCGTAATCACCTCGTCGATGCAGGCGCGCATGTCGAGCCCTGCGGAACCGTCGGTTGCGTAATGCGGCAACGGTATCGAGTTGCCAACGCGGGAATCGAGAATCTTCAATTCGATAGATCGCACGCAGTTATGTCCTTAGTCGAGGTTAGAGATTACCGTCAGTCGGGGCTCGGTGTTCGAGCCGCTCGTAGCGTAGAAGTGTTTGGCGACCAGATCAACAAGACTGCGAGCCAGTTCGGTCTTCGCGGTTCGCGAAAACTCCTGTCTGCCATTCGGCCACAGTACCGTGACCGCGTTGTCATCCCTGTCGAAACCCTGATCATCGCCGACCCGATTCGCAACGATCATGTCGAGATGTTTGTTCTCGAGTTTGGCTCGTGCGTAAGCCTCTACCTTTTCCGTTTCGGCGGCAAAACCAACGGTGAACGGTGGATTATCCAGCGCGGAGACCGAGGAAAGAATATCGGGGCAGCGAACGAGTTCGAGACTCATGGACTCATCGTGCTTCTTGATCTTCTGTGGCTCGATCTCAGCTGGTCGATAGTCGGCAACGGCCGCAGCAGCAACAAAGATGTCCGCATCCGCGACATGCTCGTGCGTTGTCTCGAACATCTCCCGAGCCGTGTTGACCTGGAACACGCGCATCCCTGGCGGTGGCCGCAGGTTCACCGGCCCGGTAACAAGGATGACGTCAGCGCCCTGCGCAGCTGCCGCACGCGCGATCGCGTAGCCCATCTTCCCCGAGCTTCGATTGGTGATATAGCGGACCGGGTCGATGGACTCTCGCGTCGGGCCCGCCGTTACGATAACCGTGCGACCTTCCAGCGACCCGTCACCCTTGCCAACACTCAGACCACAGACCGTCGCGGCGATGACATCCGGATCGAGCATGCGACCGGCCCCGGTTTCGCCACACGCCTGCGAGCCGGTATCCGGGCCGAGAATATGCAGTCCGCGTTGCTCGAGCAGCTCGCGATTCGATTGCGTCGCAGGGTTGTTCCACATAACGTGATTCATCGCGGGCGCAAGCGCAATGGGTGCTTCTGTTGCCAGGCATATCGTCGTCAACAGGTCCGGCGCCGCGCCGCTCACTATCCTGGCCATAACTTCGGCTGTCGCCGGCGCCACCAGGACAACGTCCGCCCAGCGTGCCAACTCGATGTGACTCATAGCGGCTTCGGCCTCCTTGTCCCACAGGTTCGAACGGACCGGCCGGCCTGATACGGCCTGCAACGCCGTTGCCGTCACAAATTCCTCGGCGGAGGCGGTCATAACGATCTGGACCTCGGCGTTTCGTTCGCGCAGGCGCCTCACCAGGTCGGGCGCCTTATAGGCGGCTATGCCTCCGGTAATACCAAGAACGATGTTCACAGGGAGCGACTCATATACGCGATCAATGCGCGAGCTTAGCTCGACAATGACCGGCATTTCTAGTTGAAACGGGTTATCCAGGCCAGATTGATTCGTTGTATCGATACGAGGCTTGCGTGCAGGGTTCACGGATGGTCCCTTCGAGCGAAACGAAGCAAAGTGATGTCGAGCTGCTTGCCGCCTTGATTGCGGCAAGCGCTGGTGACGCAAGGGCCGCGGAAGCCGCGACCCGCCTGCTGAGTCGATTTGGCAGTCTGCGAGCGCTGCTGCATGCCGAATCGTCAGCGCTTCTCGCCTGCGACGGAATCGGGCATGCGAGGCTCGCGTTGCTGCGGGCGCTCCCGGAAATTGCCCGACGCTACTACGCGGAATCGCTGCCGCGAGGAGAAACGATTCGCAGCCCCGCCGACACGGAGGCGTTTCTGAAAGCGCATATGCGGGACCTGCACCACGAGCTGTTCTGCTGCCTGTTTCTCGATAACCGACACCGGGTGCTGGCTTTTGAAGAGTTGTTCCGCGGCACGATAGACGGAACCTCGGTTTACCCGCGAGAGGTCGTCAAGGAAGCGCTGGCGATAAACGCTGCCGCGGTCATCCTGGCCCACAACCATCCTTCCGGTGTGGCGGAGCCCAGCCAGGCCGACGAACGAATCACGCGGCGGCTCAAATCGGCCCTCGACCTGGTCGATATTCGGCTCCTGGACCACCTGATTATCGGCCACGGCCGGGCCACCTCACTGGCCAGCAGGGGCCTTCTATAGGACCTATTTGCCCCGGCAAGTCGCCACGAGCCGCCATTGGGTACCCTGCAAGGAATCCTGTCGACTCGGAACAACTCCCTTCGGGCGGGAATTGCCGCCATCCTCGGCGGTGTCTGGCCTCTTTGCAGGGATGTGCCGTTGCCCATCGGATGGCCCCCGGCGGTCGATCGCATCGCAATTCGTTGAGGCCCTCCAAGATCACCTTGACGGGGTAGAAGGAGGCTGGTATAAAGTCTCGCTCTCTGCCCGCCCTGCGCGGGCAACTTTTATTAAAATCAGAGACTTAACACCATGTCTAAGGTTTGCCAGGTAACCGGGAAGCGTCCGCAGAGCGGCAACAACGTATCCCACGCCAAAAACAGGACACGCCGTCGCTTTCTGCCGAATCTGCAGAACAAGCGTTTTTGGATTGAATCCGAAAAGCGCTTCGTGCGCCTGCGTATTTCCCATAAGGGTGTTCGAATTATCGACAAGCATGGCATCGACAAGGTCCTGGCCGATCTGCGCGCCAACGGCCAGCGCATCTAGGGACGGAGGAAGCAGCTATGGCAAAGGGTAATCGCGATAAGATCAAGCTGGTATCGAGTGCAGGTACGGGGCACTACTACACGGCCACCAAGAACAAGAAACTCCACCCTGAAAAGCTGGAGACCAAGAAGTACGATCCGACAATCCGCAAGCACGTCGTCTACAAGGAATACAAGATCAAGTAACGGCGACCGACGTGCTGCTGAAGAAAGACCCGCCTGGAGCGGGTCTTTTTATTTGCGTCTCAGTTTCATTCGTCTACGGAGACGGAACAGGTACCATTAACTCATGCCCGAACTACCTGAAGTCGAGACCAGTCGTCGCGGCATAGAGCCGCACATTGTGGGCACCACGATCTCACGCATCGTGATTCGCGAGCGTCGTCTGCGCTGGCCGGTGCCACGATCGATCGACCGGAACCTGCCGGGCCAGTCAGTGGATTCGGTCAGTCGTCGCGCAAAATATATTCTGATCAACACGCAAAAAGGCTCGGCCATCCTGCATCTCGGCATGTCCGGCAGCGTCTGTATCGTCAACGCAGATACGCCTGCCGGTGTACACGATCACTTCGACATCGAATTTGATTCAGGCCTAGTGCTGCGATTCCGTGACCCGCGACGTTTCGGTTCGCTGCACTGGAGCCAGGAGCCGCTGTCGCATCGATTGCTGAAGGACCTTGGTCCGGAGCCGCTGAGCAACGACTTCGATGGTCATTACCTGTGGCGGCGTTCCCGTGGCCGCAAAGTCAGCATCAAGCAATTCATCATGAACGCCCACATTGTCGTTGGCGTTGGCAATATTTACGCCAGCGAAGCGTTGTTCATGGCGGGAATCAATCCGCGTCGCGCGGCCGGACGGATTGCGAGAAGTCGCTACGACCAACTCGCCGACGCCATCAAAGAGGTACTTGGCAAAGCAATCAAGGCCGGTGGGACGACGCTCCGGGATTTCTACGGTGGCAATGGCGAGGCAGGCTACTTCAAGCAGCAACTCGAGGCGTATGGCCGCGAAGACGAGCCTTGCCGACGATGCGACTCGCCAATCACCGCGATCGTGCAGGGGCAGCGTTCAACCTACTACTGCAAGCGCTGCCAGACTTAGATCGCGGGTCGCTGCTATGAGCCGCTCCTTCGAACGTTTGTTCTCGCGCCACGGACCGACACTATCTGGCGGCCTGACGGCTGCCGCGCTGCTTCGCTGCCAGGGGCCGCTCCTACAGGACCGCGGCAGGCCAAGGCAACAAGCCGTGATTTAGTCCTGACCGCAGCGGGACAGTAGCGCGCGCTTCACTTTCGGCGAGACGAATTCCGAGACGTCTCCACCCAGTGCCGCAACTTCACGAACCAGGCTTGAAGAAATGAACGTGTATTTTTCCGTGGGCGTCAGGAACACAGTCTCGACCTCTTCCGTGAGGTGGCGATTCATGTTGGCCAGCTGAAACTCGTACTCAAAATCGGAAACGGCGCGCAGCCCGCGGATGATAACGGCCAGGTTGTTTTCCCGGGCAAAATCGACGGTCAATCCCTCATAGCCCGTCACTTCAACATTCGGTATGTCGGCTAGCGCCGTACTCGCAAGTTCGACGCGCTCTCCAAACGTGAACATCGGTGCTTTCGTACCGGGGTTCGCGGCAATGGCTACAACGACCTTGTCATACAGGCGCGCGGCCCTTCGCACCAGATCCTCATGACCGAAGGTTATCGGATCAAAAGTACCGGGATACATGGCAGAAACAGTCATCTTTTTTCCCTGTCAGGTTTCTCGCTGCGCCAGCCTGTAACGCACGTTGCCGGCCGTCTTGTTCTTCACTATTTTCCAGGCTTCCGGAAGCGTTGTTTCGGCGCGGGAGCGGTCCTGCTCCAGATAGACCAGGCAGCGATCCGATAGCGTGCCACTATCTTCCAGCAGTCTACACAATTCTCCCGTCAGATCTGCAGCAAACGGCGGGTCGAGGAACACCAGGTCATATTTCCCGGCCGAGGGCTCCTTGAGGTACTGCAGCGCATCCATTTGGCGCACAGTGGCCGCTGCGGCGCCCAGCACTTTGATATTGGTGTTCAGCGTAGCAACCGCCTGCGCTGAACTCTCGACGAACATGGCGCTCTTCGCGCCGCGTGACAACGCTTCGAGGCCCAGCGCCCCTGTCCCCGCGAAAAGGTCCAGGCACCGGGCGCCACGGATATGCGGCGTTAGCCAGTTAAACAGGGTTTCGCGGATACGCTCGGATGTCGGCCGCAGGCCCGGCACGTCGGCGATATCCAACAGACGACTGCGCCAGTTTCCCGCTACAATACGCAGCCGTCCGGAGCGGGTTTTGTTCGTTTTGTGTCGTTTGGCCATCGTCTTCCTGATGCAGGGACCGCTGCACCGCTAGTGTCCTGTCCCGTAAGTTCGTACCATGTCGGCGTGGCGTACACCACGTGTGGCAAGGCGCGTTCTGCCGGCAATGGCGCCGTCCTTGCCAAAGGACGCAACGTCACCATACGCGGTGTACGTCGCGCCTTTCGGGAAGCAGAGAAATACGTCATAACGGCGTTGCATTCTGCTGCCAGGGCCCAGGCACTGGCGGCAGAATGCGCCTTGTCCTGGCGTATTTCTCTGCTTCTGAAATGGTACGAACTTACGGGACAGGACACCAGGGTGAGATAACGTATATCCATGTTTGGCAAGAAAGAAAAGCCTGAGAAGCGCGAAGGCTTCGTAAAGCGCCTCCGCGCCCGGCTCAACCGTGGCGATAGCTGGCTCACCTACGACCTCGCCAACCTCGCGCCGGGCGGCAAGATCGACGAGGATGTTCTTGACGAGCTGGAGTCACAGCTGGTCATGGCCGACGTCGGCGTAGAGACGACCGAGCGCATCATCGGAGATCTGCAGAAGCGCCTCGCGCGCAAAGAGCTCAAGGACATCGCAGCCTTGCGAAGCGGCCTCGCCGATTCACTGCGCCAGATCCTCTCCCCCGTCGAACAGCCGCTGACCATTCGGCAGATGGAGGGACCCTTCGTCATTCTCATGGTTGGCGTCAATGGAGCAGGCAAGACGACAACCATCGGCAAGATGGCACGTCGATTCAAGGATGCGGGTCATTCCGTCATGCTTGCCGCCGGGGACACGTTTCGAGCGGCCGCCGTGGAGCAGCTGCAGGCCTGGGGCAAGCGTAACGACGTCCCTGTCGTGTCGCAGCAGGCCGGTGCGGATCCGGCTGCTGTTATCTTCGACGCGTGGGAGGCTGCGCGTGCGCGCGGGGTCGACGTGTTGCTTGCCGACACAGCCGGTCGTTTGCAGAGCCAGACCGGGCTGATGGACGAGCTCGCCAAGATCAAACGCGTCATTGCCCGCCGCGACGAAACCGCGCCTCATGAAGTGATGCTCGTACTCGACGCAAGCCAGGGGCAAAACGCCCTGGTCCAGGCCGAAAAGTTCCACGCCGCGCTTGGCATCACCGGCATCACCGTAACCAAGCTGGACGGCACCGCAAAAGGCGGCATCTTGCTGGCGATCGCCAATAAGCTGGGCGTGCCTGTCCGCTACATAGGCATTGGCGAAGCGGCCGATGACATGCAACCGTTCTCCGCTGACGAGTTCGTTGATGCGCTGCTCGCATCCGGCGAACCCGGCGGCTGATACCTGATCATGATTCGACTTGAGAACGTCACGAAGCGATATCCCGGAGGGCAGGAAGCACTTGCGGGCCTGGACCTGTCCGTCGACAAGGGGGAGATGGTTTTTGTTACCGGCCACTCAGGCGCCGGAAAGAGTACCTTGCTGCGACTGATCGCATTGATTGAGCGGCCGACGAGCGGCCAGGTGATCGTCGACAATCAGAATACAAGACGCGTCAAGCGCCGCAGGATACCGGCGTATCGCCGACAGATTGGCATGGTGTTTCAGGATCACAAGCTTCTTCATGATCGACGCGTATTCGACAACGTGGCGTTACCACTGATCATTGCCGGCGTCAGTCATCGCGACGCCGGGCGGCGCGTACGCGCAGCGCTTGACCAGGTCGGATTACTGCTCAAGGAAAAGCAGAACCCGGAGACCCTGTCAGCCGGTGAGCAACAGCGCGTGGGTATAGCACGTGCGATCGTCACTCGCCCGAAGCTGCTGATCGCCGATGAGCCCACTGGCAACCTCGACCCTGACCTGTCGCTCGAAGTCATGCGCATATTCAGACGCTTTAACGAGGTCGGAGTCACCCTGCTGATCGCGAGTCACGACATCAGCCTGATCGACCGGCTGGGCTGTCGCCGCATCGCATTGGAAGACGGTCGGCTGCAGGAGGAGACGGACCCATGGCTGTAACGCGAAACGCCGATGCCGTTGCGCCAGTGCGTTCATCCGGGCCGCTGTCAATTTGGGCGACGAGCCACGTCAGTACTGCCGTCGGCGCCTTGGGTCGGCTGGCCCGACAGCCGTTTGCAAGCGTCATGATTATCCTTGTGATCGCCGTTACGCTGGCACTGCCTGCATCGATAAATCTGCTGGTCAAGAACGCGCGAACCGTTAGCGGCAGCTGGGACAATGCGCTTGATTTCGCCGTATTCCTGGAACAGCAGGTGTCGGTTGACGAGGCCGCTGCGCTGGCTCGACTGATCAGGCAGCGCGCCGACGTCGAATCCGTGCAGTTCATCTCGGCCGATGATGCGCTTGCCGAATTTAGACAGCAGTCGGGTTTCGGCGAGGCACTCGACCAACTGCCCGACAACCCGCTGCCCCATACGCTCGTGGTTCGTCCCGGCCCTGGCAACACGAGCGCATCGCTGACCCTGTTACAGGAGGAAATTGGCAATCTTCCGGAGACCGACTTCGTCCAGGTCGATACTGAGTGGGTGCAGCGCTTTCACGCCATTCTCGACATCGTACGCCAGGCCATCGCGATCGGTGCGGCACTGCTCGCGATCGCCATTGTCGTCATCATCGGCAATACCATTCGGCTGGACATAGAGAATCGCCGCGATGAGATCGAAGTAACGAAGTTGATTGGTGCTACCAATGCTTTCGTGAGGCGCCCATTTCTCTGGACGGGGTTTTGGTACGGCCTGATCGGAGGCCTGATGGCGCTGGCGCTGGTCTATTACGGGCTGTATATGCTGAGCGGACCGGTTGCCCGCCTTGCCGGCCTGTATCAAAGCGCGATCTCGATCTCCTCGCTGGACCTGGTGGAGGCCGGAGCGATCATTGGCACCGGCGTTTTCCTCGGTCTGTTCGGTTCCTGGGTTACGGCAGCGCGCCATATGCGGCGAATTGAGCCCAAATAATATCCGTTATCACCCATCAAAATGATCACAGTATTTTTGTCGAGACCTTTCTCTTTTAACTTCTTCCTGATTTTGGCAATTTCAAGATCAATCCCACCTATCATACGGTAATAACCTTTCACGCTGTGCTGGTATTTTTCAGGTGTATCATATCTCCAATGCCATCGGGTACGGTTGAAACCTTCGCGCACGGGCTGCGGTAGCTGCTGAAAATATTTATCCTCGGCCAAATCTGGACCGGGCATTATCATGTCCTGGTACAGGGGATCAGTTTCTTCCTGCCAGAAATATTGTTCTTCCGCCCCGTCATGAGCATGTGGCGCACTAAAGCTGAGAGACAGGCAAAATGCTCTGTCAGCCGGGGACTCTTCAATAAAATCAATTGCTTTCTGGCCGGTATAGCGTGTTAAGTGGACGGTATCTTTGCCCAGCGTTTTATAATAGTACCCCCTGTAGTCAGT
>RCNG010000758.1_pt1 | contig 17605 bp, 14 predicted proteins | sample 2041371 | NCBI WGS metagenome assembly RCNG01 (sample SAMN09708227, study PRJNA481090) | Marine sediment metagenome, whole genome shotgun sequencing project. | biome: marine sediment; feature: ocean; material: sediment; isolation source: Sewage treatment plant 1 marine sediment (STP1) ... | reverse complement strand
GGCGCTATCATTGATGGCCCACGAAGAAAGGACCACAACGTGGCGGAGTTTCTCAGCGAAGATCACATGGTGGCCGGAACGGCAGCCCTGAACGAGGATGCCGGTTTCGCGACAGCGATGAACGGCGTCGACCTCAGTCTGCAATTCAACGTCACCGAAGCACCCGGCGGCGAGATCGACTACTACCTCACCGTCGGCGACGGCGCCGCGATACTCGCGCTCGGAGCGTTCGACGATGCGGATGCATCGGTCGGCAGCGACTACGACACCGCCGCAGCGATCGCCAAGGGCGAGTTGAACGTCCAGATGGCGTTCATGACGGGGAAGATCAAGGTCGGCGGCAACATGGCGAAGGTCATGATGTACCAGGGTCTCATCAACGAGTTCGCCCGGGTGTCGAGCACGCTCGACCTCGATTTCTAGAGAGCCAAGGTTTTTGGGGGTCCGGTAGGCGGTGCACACACCAACTACCGCAAGGGATGAGCACGGAGGGGCGCGAAAGCGCCCCTCCGTCGCGTGTGTATCCCCTCGCCTCCCTCTCGTAGCGTGGTCTTGTCCTTCCCCTCAGGGGAAGGCGTCAACGCCGCAGGCGCTGCCGGAAGGGGTTGAGACGCTGCCCGGCCGAGGGCCCAGCCCGATGTGGAACCATCTGACCCCCTCCGCCTCGCTGCGCTCGACACCTCCCCCTGAGAGGGAGGAAACGGACACCATGCACCGGATTTGCGGACGATGCATGGCCTGGCGTCATTCGACCCCCTCCGCCTCACTGTGCTCGGCACCTCCCCCTAAGGGGGAGGAAGCAGATCGTAGGGGAGACGATATCCAGCCCACAAACGAGAGGAGGGGCGCCAAAGCGCCCCTCCTCTCATCTATTTGCTTCGCTTGCGATCAGCCAGGCTTGACCTGGTCCTTGAACGCCTTGCCCGCCTTGAAAGCCGGTACGCGGGTTGCCGCGACCTTGACTTCCGCACCCGTCTGCGGGTTCCGAGCGGTACGTGCCTTGCGGTCACGAGCCTCGAACGTTCCGAATCCAGTGATCTGGACCTTGCCCTGGGTCACGACGCCGGACACGATGACGTCGAGTGCTTCGTCAATGACCTTGGCAGCAGTCGCCTTCGACTCGCCGGTATTGCGAGCGACAGCGTCGATGAGCTCACCCTTGTTCACAGAGACCTCCCTAGTTGGTCGTTGATGCTGAGGTGAATCACAGCGGTGTAACCCTACCGGTGCCTGTGCGTATCAGCAAGAACTCTTGTGGGACAAAGCCTTATGGTGCGCGGGATTCGACCGCGATACCGCAGACGCGAAGCCTCCGACTTCGAGCGTTGCGTGTGGCACATCGACGGCTCCGCGAGTCCTCCGAGGTCGTTCCAGAGACCGCGACGAGGTCCCTCGATCAGTAGTCGATCCCTTCGAGGTCGGCTACCTTGGCCTTCACCGCAACGGCGGCTCCCCGAAGGCCCTCGATCTCGGTTGGAGTGAGCGGCGCCTCGTAGACCTCAACGACCCCGCCGGCTCCAAGCTTCGCCAGCACGCCCAGGTAGACGCCGTCGATGTCGTACTGCCCGCTCACCCAGGCACACACCGGCATTTCGGCTCCGCTGTCCGTGACGATCGCCTCGACCATCGCCGCTGCAGCGGCGGACGGGGCGTAATACGCCGAGCCCGTCTTCAGCAGCGCGACAACCTCGGCGCCACCGTTGCGGGTGCGGTCGACAAGCTCGTCGATAGCTTCGGCACCCAGAACGTCGGTAAGCGGTGCGCCATCGACCTCGCAGAGCGATGGAACCGGGACCATCGTCTCGCCATGGCTGCCGAGGGTGACAGCCTTGACGGTCAGAATGTCGGCGCCGGTGCGCTCCGCAATGAAATGAGCGAGACGAGCGGAATCCAGCATGCCGGCCTGTCCGACAACGCGAGACTTCTCGAAGCCGGAGACCTCGGCCGCGAGCGTCGTCATCTGGTCGAGCGGGTTCGTGACGACCACGATCACACACTGCGGGGAATGCATCACCACCTGTTGCACAACACCCTTGACGATCTTCGCGTTCACCTCGAGCAGATCCATGCGGCTCATGCCCGGCTTACGCGGCAAACCGGCGGTGATCACCACGACATCGCTGTTGGCGGTGTCTGCGTAGTCGTTCGTGCCCGTGACCAGGGTCCGATAGCCAAGCACCGGCCGAGACTGGTTCATGTCGAGGGCGAGCCCCTGCGGCAGCCCCTCGACGATGTCGATCATGACGACCTCGTCGACCACATCGGCCTCGGCGAGCCGCTGAACCGTCGCTTTCCCGCCCCGACAACAGTGACCTTGCTCATCGAGATTCCTCCCTCGTTGCGAATCGCTCCAAGCGTAGTTGGGTGCACGCTTGAGGCGACAGAGTCTGTATGGGCCGCTGCACACATCGCGGCGTTCCGATCCGCACGAGGATCGGCGCGACTACGCCCGCTGACCCCCGGGAATTGGCCCCGCTCGGTGGAGCCGTAGCGCCTACATGCGGTCGATGATGGCGGTGCCGAACTCGCTGGTCTTCACCTCGGTGGCGCCGTCCATCAGGCGGGCGAAGTCGTAGGTGACGATGCGGTCTGCAATCGCCGCCTCTATGCCCTTCACAATGAGATCGGCCGCTTCGTCCCACCCCATGTAGCGGAGCATCAACTCGCCGGACAGAATCACCGAACCCGGGTTGACCTTGTCCATGCCGGTGTACTTGGGCGCCGTTCCATGCGTGGCCTCGAATACGGCATAGCCGTTCTGGTAGTTGATGTTCCCTCCGGGTGCGATACCGATCCCGCCGACCTGCGCTGCGAGCGCATCCGAGATGTAGTCGCCGTTGAGGTTCATCGTTGCAATCACGTCGTACTCGCCGGGGCGGGTGAGGATCTGCTGAAGGAATGCGTCGGCGATGACGTCCTTCACGAGGATTTTTTGCCCCGGGTCGCCGCCGCAGTCGTCCCACCCCACGGCTACGTCCGAGAACTCGTCGCGCACGACTTCGTAGCCCCAGGTGCGGAATGCACCCTCGGTGAACTTCATGATGTTGCCCTTGTGCACAAGCGTCACCGTGGACCGGTTGTTGTCGACGGCGTATTGGATCGCAGCGCGCACCAGGCGCTTGGTACCCGTCTCCGAGATCGGCTTGATGCCGATGCCGCTGTCCGCCCGGATGTCCCAGCCGTAGGTATCGGAGAGGAAGGCGAGCAGCTTCGCCACGTCATCGGAGCCGGCCTCGAGTTCCTTCCCGGCGTAGACGTCTTCCGTGTTCTCGCGGAAGATGACCATGTCGATGGCCTCGGGACTCTTCACCGGAGACGGCACGCCGGAATACCAGCGCACCGGGCGGAGGCACACGTAGAGGTCGAGAATCTGGCGCAACGCCACGTTGAGGCTGCGGATGCCGCCGCCGACAGGCGTTGTGAGCGGCCCCTTGATACCAACGAGGTACTCGCGGAAGGCATCCACCGTCGCATCCGGCAACCACTCGCCGGTGGCGTCGAACGCCTTCTGCCCGGCAAGGACTTCCATCCACTCGATGGAGCGCTCACCGTCGTAGGCCTTGCTCACCGCGGCGTCCAGCGTGCGCACCGCTGCCGCCCAGATGTCCGGCCCGATGCCGTCGCCCTCGATAAACGGGATGATCGGATCGTTCGGGACATTGAGGCCGGCCTCGGTCATCGTGATTGTTGAACCCATACTCATTGCGCCTTTCGTCGGCGGTTACTCCCGCGTCGTCTCAATTGTCCTTGGCTTCCGCCAACGCCACCGTATTCGCCAGCAGAGTGGCGATCGTCATCGGTCCGACGCCACCCGGCACCGGGGTGATTCCCCCGGCGATGTCCGAGACGGCCTCGAACTCGACATCACCAACCAGACCATCAACGGTGCGGTTGATTCCGGCGTCGATGACCGTTGCCCCCGGCTTCACAAAATCGGCGTTGATCATGTTCGGTCGACCGACAGCGGCCACCAGGATATCGGCTCGACGACACACGCCGGCCAGATCCGGCGTCCTCGAATGTGCCTGGATGACCGTGGCGTCGACGCCTTTCGTACCGAGCATCAGCGCCAACGGGCGGCCGACGAGGAACGACCGCCCCACGACAACCGCCGTCTTCCCCCGAGTTTCGACCCCGTAGTAGTCAAGAATCCGCATGATCCCACTCGGCGTTGCCGGGAGCGGACCCGGCCGCGAGAGAACCAGTTGGCCCAAATTGAAGGGGTGGAGGCCGTCCGCGTCCTTGTGCGGGTCTACCAACTCAACCGCTCGCCCGCCGTCGAGCCCATTCGGCAGCGGCAACTGCACGATCATGCCGGCCACCTGCTCGTCGGCGTTGAGATCACTGATCACGGCTTCGACCTCAGCCTGGGATGACGTGGCAGGAAGACGGCGATCGATCGAAATCATGCCGGCCGCCTCCGCCGCCCGGTGCTTGCTCCGTACATACACCTGCGAGCCGGCGTCATCGCCAACAAGCACTGTGGCGAGGCCCACGGTCCGGCCGCGCTCGCGAAGTGCGCCGACTCGGTCGGTGACCTCGGACCGAACAGCCTTGGCAACTTCAACTCCAGACAGCGTGTGTGCGCTCAATGTCGGAAATGCCTCCTGTGTGTGAACTCAACGCTCATGTCGTGCTCGGTGGCAGCCTCGATGACTTCAACGTCGCGTACCGATCCTCCCGGTTCCACGATCGCGGTGACTCCAGCGGCAGCGAGCACATCGACTCCGTCACGGAAGGGGAAGAAGCCGTCGCTCGCAGCGACCGCTCCACTCGCCCGTGGGCCTGCCTTCTTCAGGGCACGCTCTGCTGCGCCAACCCGGCTCTGGTCACCCGCTCCCACGCCCACAGCTGCGCCGTCGTTGACGATCACGATCGCATTCGACTTCGTGTGTGCTGCTACCACCCATGCGATCTCGAGATTTCGCCGCTCGGCCGCAGTCGGTTGCCGTGTCCTGGTTTCCCACTCGTCGGATCCGCCTTCGACAGTGTCCCGCTGCTGCACGAGGAGTCCGTCGTCGATGGTCCGGACATAGAGATCGTGCGGTGAAGGAGGCGGGGCCGTCAGCACGCGCAGGTTGCGCTTGCCAGCCAACGCAGCGGCCGCCGCGGGTGTGATTGATGGCGCCATCACCACTTCGACGAAGTACCCGGCGATCTCGACCGCCGTGTCCTCGTCGAGCGGACCGTTGAGCGCCACGACGCCTCCGAAAGCCGAGAGCGGATCGCAGGCCCAGGCCTTCGCGAACGCGTCGTGCATCGACTCACCGGATGCTGCACCGCAGGCATTCATGTGCTTGAGGATCGCCACGGACCGCTCCGGTAGGTCGTTGACGAGCCGCCACGCAGCGTCGGCGTCGGCGTAGTTGTTGAACGACATCGCCTTGCCCTGGACCTGGTCGGCGGCGACCCACCATCCTGCGGAGTCGCCGAAGGAATACACGGCAGCCGGTTGGTGCGGGTTCTCTCCGTACCGGACGTCCGATTCCTTGACGAGCGTCAATGCGAGACGATCGGCCTCGTCTCGTTCGAGCCAGTTCACGATCGCTGCGTCGTACTGAGCCGTGAGGAAGAACGCCTCACGTGCCAGCTCCGAGCGCACGGCGCCGGTCGTCCCTCCTGCCTCGATCTCGTCGGCGACCTTTCGGTATCGGTCTGGAGACACGACCACGGCAACCCAGGCATGGTTCTTCGCCGCGGCCCGGATCAGAGTCGGTCCGCCGATGTCGATGTTCTCGATGGCCTCGGTCTCGGATGCTCCCCCGGCGACAACCTCTGCGAACGGATAGAGGTTCACAACCACCAGATCGAACGGCTCGATCCCGCGTTCGGCGAGATCGGCCGCGTGTCCGGATTCTCCCCGATCGGCCAGTATTCCGCCGTGGATGGACGGGTGCAGGGTCTTGACCCTGCCTCCAAGCATTTCGGGTGCACCGGTGACCTCCTCCACCGGCGTCACCGCGACGCCGACGGCGGCAAGGGTGTTTGCGGTGCCTCCGGACGACACGATCTCAACGCCGGCGGTGACGAGGCGTTGGGCAAACTCAACGATGCCCGTCTTGTCGGAGACGGAGATCAAGGCGCGTCGTACGGGGAGTCGGGTCATTGCTGCGGCATTTTAGGTGTCGTCCGTCCCAGCCGATCGGGCACGCCAAGCGATCGCCGGCTCACGCCAGCGCCGCGTCAACCGCCGCGATGGCGTGGATCCGGGTCGTCGGGAAATAGGGACGATCGACATCGGAGGTTCTGACCAGCAACTCGATTTCGGTGCAACCGGCGATCACACCCGCCGCACCCCGCTCGTAGAGGCGTTCGATGATGGCGAGATAGCGGTCCTTCGAGGCCGGGAGAACGCGGCCCTGCACCAGCTCATCAAAGATCACGTCGTGCACGATGGCGCGGTCCCACTCGTCGGGAATGAGTACTTCGAGGCCACGCTCGGCCAGGCGACCCCGGTAGAAGTCCTGCTCCATCGTGTATCGAGTCCCGAGTAGCGCCACGGAGCTGATCCCAGTTCGGTCGACGGCTTCGGCGGTCGCGTCGGCGATATGAAGGAATGGGATCGTGATTGCCGCCTCGATCTGTGGAGCAACCTTGTGCATCGTGTTCGTCGCCAGCACGATCAGATCCGCCCCGGCAGCCTCGAGACGAGCCGCATCACCGGCGAGCAGACGGCCGGCACCGGCCCAATCGCCCGCCAACTGCATCTCCTCGATGACAGCAAAGTCGTAGGACCGGATCAGCAGATCGGCCGAATGCACGCCGCCAAGGCGCCGACGCACCTCCTCGTTGATGATCCGCTCATACTCAACGGACGACCCCCAACTCATCCCGCCGAGCATCCCAATAGTTTTCATGACACGGAAAGTAGTCACTAGCAAGTAGCAAGTAGCAAGACAAGAGATACGACACCGCACCGTGGTCGTCTTCTGTCCAGCGTCTTCCGAGCGGCGACCCGGAGTCCATTCACTGAACGACCAGACCGAAGGCTTCGGTATAGACCTCGCGCACGGCACGGTACGAGAAATGCTCGAGGCCGACTTCGTAGTTGCGGGCGGTCGCTTCGCGGGATATCGATGGGTCGCTCAGCCAGCGCTCAACCTGAGCAACGGCATCGTCCGTGACTGTTCCATCGATCTCGACGCACTCGACACCGGTCGGAGCGATATCCCGCGCGTAGACGCTGTAGCGGTTCACGAAGACCGGCCGTTGGAAGAAGAACGCCTCCAAGAGGGCGTTCCCGAATCCTTCGTAAAGGCTCGGGAAACAGACGAGGTCGGCGGCGGCATAGGCATCGGCCAACGCATCGGCGTCGTCGCCGGCCGGCACGAGGCGAAGATCCACATCGGCGTCGTCGGCAGCCCCAGCCAGCCGACTCCAGTAGTCGGGTGATAGGTCGCCGCCGTGGGTGACGACGACCTTGACCGCCGGATCCGAGAGGCACGCAGCGAGATCAATCGTATGCTCGATTCCTTTTCGCTCGATCACCCGCGTGGGCTGGAGGAGGACCACGTCGCTCGGTGAGAGACCCGCGCGGCCACGGAATGCGTTGCCGTCACCGTTGTGCTGCGGTCCCCGCTCGAAGTCCATGACGTTCGGAAGCACCAGCGACTCGACGTGGCGTCGGCGCAGCAGCTCGTCCCGCGCGTCGCGGTTGATCACCAAGTGCGCAAGATTCGGAGCAACGGGCGGGAAGCACCGATCGAGAACGTCCGGGACCGCGCAGACGGCAAACCGTTCCCGCTCCCAGCCGAAGTCGTGGTGATGAGCGACAGCGGGGATGCCCGACTGGTGAATCACCGTTGCCAGCGCCAGGCCAAGCGGAAGCTGCATTGGAATCGCAAGGGCGTTCTGAACGACGAGCACATCGAGACCGAAACGATCGATAAACTGCTCGATCGACCTCTGGAGCTTGGCGGCCTCGGCGCTGATCCGATCCAAGAGATTCCCAGCGTCGGCCGCAGCGAACGCCTCCGCCTGGAGCAGCTGGTTCGCGGGACCCTCGAAGTGCGCATCCGCGTCGAGCGTCCCGGGCGCGAACGTTGTGCCGAGCTCACCTGCGAACCATGCAAGCGTGTGACCGTCCTCCGCGAGCGCGTCAGCCACCTTGGTCGACTCAAGCGACACCCCGTCGAGACCGGCGAACCGAGTGGACACCATTCCGATGTGCACCGTTGACCTACCCCTTTACGCCGCCGGACGTCAATCCTTCGGTAAGGAATCGCTCCGCAGCAAAGAACAACACAATGATCGGAAGTGAGATAATCACCGAACCAGCCATCAGCATGGTCTTCGGCACCTCCTGGTTGTTCAGCTGGTTCACGCCGAGCGACAACGTCCACAGCTCGCGCTTCTCGAGCACGAACAAGAGGGCATAGAGGAATTCGTTCCAGGCGATCATGAACACGTACAGCGCCACGGCGGCGATGGCCGGCGCCGCAAGCGGAATCGTAATCCTCCGAATGACACCCAACCGCGACAACCCATCGACGCGACCGGCCTCTTCGAGTTCCACGGGGATCGACTGGAAGTAGCCGCGCAGCATGAACAACGTCACCGGGAGGGTTGACGCGAGATACACGATGATCAAGCCGTAGAGCGAGTCCCGAATGCCCATACGGGAGAACATCACGAAGAGGGGAATCGCGACGATCACAACGGGGAAGAGGTAGATGAGGATCATGCCGACGCTCACAGTCTTGCGGCCGAAGAAGTTGACACGAGCGATCGAGTACGCGGCCAGGATCCCGACCGTCAGCGTGAGGATCACGGTGGAGACGGCGACAATCGAGCTATTCCGGATGAATACCATGAACCCGAACCCGCCCTGGTCGACAGGTCGCAGCACGGCCCGATAGGTCTCGAAGCCCCAGATCTGGTCGAGGGTCGGCCACCACTTCCCTGGGTCGAGCAGCAGATCCTGGATCGGCTTGAACGACAGGGCAAGCATGTAGAGCAGCGGGAACAGCGAGATCACCGTGAAGAACACGATGCTGACCCACTTCACGATGCCGAAGAACCGCTCCTCGAACTCTGCCCGCGTCAATCTGCTTCCTCCCGATAGAAGAACTTGAAGTAGATCACAACCACCACCACCAGGATCGCCGCGAGAATCATGCCGAGGGCCGCCGCGGCACCCACGTTCCCGCGAGCGAGCATCCAGTCGACGATCTTCACGGTGATCACTTCCGTGCCGGCGCCGCCCCCAGTGAGAAGGTAGACATCATCGAACTTGTTGAACGTCCAGATGAACCGCAATAAGAAGAGCACCGAGATGACCGGCAAGAGCGCCGGCAACGTCACGTAGCGGAACTTCTGGCTCAGCGTTGCGCCGTCGACGTAGGCGGCTTCTTCGACGTCCTTCGGCATGGATTGGAGCGCTGCCAGGATGAACAGGAAGGCGAAGGGGAAGTAGCGCCACCCCTCGAACACGATCACCGTGGTGAGCGCGAGCGGAATCGTGATCGTGAAGAGGCCGAACACGCTCACGTCGTACTCGCGAGTTCGCAGGAAGTCGATTACTGGGATGCCAAATCGATCAAGCCACTCGTTCACAATCCCGAACTGGGGATTCAGCATGACCTGCCATACGAAGGCGGCGGCGATAACGGGAACAACGTACGGGAAGAGAACCAGCCCTCGAATGATGGCGCGGCCCCGGAATGCCTTCTGCAGCGCGAGCGCCGCCCACAGACCCATCAGGATCGAGAGAATCGATCCTCCGATGGTGTAGACGAAGGTGGTCCGAAGCACCGACCAGAAGTCCCTCGCAGTAATGACCGTGTCGTAGTTCTTCAGGGTCGGCTCGAACCCGATGATGCTGGCATCCTTGATGTCGATGAGTCGTGCACTCTGGAAGCTGAGCGCAACGTTCCAGAGCAAGGGAAAGACCACAAGAAGCGCCACGACGAGGACGGCTGGAAGGATCAACGCCACGCCGAAACGTGATTCCCGACGCGCCATCGGCTGCTTCCGGCGGCGTTTGCCTCCGGTCACCTTTTCAGGTGCAATGGTCATCGACACCTCATCTCAGAGGATGGGCGGTGGGACCGGCACGGTGCCGGCCCCACCTTCGGTTCAGTTGCTAGCCCTCGTCGGCCAACAACGCCTGCTCTTCTTCAACAAGTGCCTGCATCTCGGCAGCGCCATCTGCCGCCGACATTCCGCCGGCGATTACCTCGTCGAGGACCTGCGGAACAACCAGCGTCTGGAAGACCACCTGCACGAGTTCGCCTTGGCCCTGGGCGAAACCCCAGCGGGCAAAGTCGTTCGAACCGGCGATGAGGCCGCTGATGACTTCCTCGCTGTAGTAGTCGCTCAACGGGGCCTGTCGATCGACGCCACTCGATAGCTGGCGCCAGGCTTCGATGTACTCGGTCGGATTATCGGCCGTTCCCTGACGCATCGGGAACTTGCCCTCGGGCGCGACCGACAGCCAGTCGACGTACCCATCGGAGAGCCAAAATTCCACGAACGCCTGTGAGGCTTCCGTGTTCTCCGTCATCCCGATCCCCATGTAGGAGACCGCTCCGTACTGAGCCGGCGAACCGCTCGGGCCGCTGAACGACGGCACGAAGTCGCTGTTCTTGGCGAGGAACGAAATGTCGTCCACGCACTCCGGGCAGGTCGGCAGAGCTGCATCACGCAGGCCGGCCATCTCATCCATGATGAACGGCGACCAGACGATCATGCCCGCCTGGCCCGCGAAGTAGGTCGCTCTGGTCGAAACGACGTCCTGCAGACCGGCAGGGCTGTAGCTGTTCAGCAGGTTCGAGTAGAAGTCGATCGCTTCCACACAGTTCGGCGTGTCCAGCGTGACCGTGCCTGCGTCATCAACGAGCTCGCAGCCGTTCGCGAGCGCGAAGTGCTCGAACGTCTGCTGAGTGAATCCCGCACTCGGGTCGTTTGATGCGGTGATCCCGTAGAAGTTGTTTCCGGGATCATTGAGCGCCTCGGCTGCCGCAGCGATCTTGTCGTACGTGTCCGGCTTGTCGAGACCGGCAGCGTCGAATAGGTCCTTGCGGTAGATCAGCAACTGGCCCCAACCGTCGGAAGGAACAGCCGCAACCTTTCCGTCGATGGTTGCGAGATCGCGAGAGCCCTGCGAGAACGTGTCGGCACCGAGGTTGTTCACAACCTCGTTCGCCGCGTCGATGTTGAGGAGTCCGGCATTCGCCCAGCCGATCGTGCGCTCGATGGGGTGGAACACAACATCGGGCAAGGTGCCGGATGCGGCGTTCGTCAGCATGAGCTGTCCGAGGGCGTCTTCATCGGTTGCGGTGAACGAAACGTTGATCCCGGTCGCCGCGGTGAACCGGTCGATGATCCCCTGGGTCTTCTCGATCCTCGCCGGCTGCGTCTCGGTGCTCCAGAACTTAATGGTGACGCCGCTGTCCACCGCCGGGGCGGCCGTGGTCGTCGTCTCATCCCCGCCAGCGGCGGCAGTCGTCGTCGTCTCATCCCCGCCAGCGGCGGCAGTCGTCGTCGTCTCATCCCCGCCAGCGGCGGTGGTTGTCGTGTCGTCGCTGTCGCTCGTGCACGCGGTCGCCACGAGCGCCACGATCACGAACAACAGGAATGCCAAGCGCATTCGTTTCATGAAATATCTCCTTGTCGACATGACCCCGCCAACCGGGGCGTCTTCCTCCTGCTTGGGCCGGGGCGGGAGATTCGATCCCAAACCGGCCCCTATTTGTACTACTTTAGCCACAATATTCTGACCCGTGCAAGCGATCTGGGTTCGACATTGGGCAATACGGAAGCTAATTTGTCACTCATGCATGATGAATTGAGCGATTCCGTCTGGTTCGCGGCGCTCGGCGACCTCTATGGCGAGGATCGAGCGGTCGCACTTGCCGGTGACTTCCGGCGGTTGCTCGCTCGCCATCAGCCCGCCGCCAAGACGAACCGCACGTGGGATCAGACGGATGCATGGCTGATCGCCTACCCGGATCAGATCCGCAGCGATGTGGAATCCCCGCTGGCAACCCTCAACTCGTTCTACCGCTCGCACCTCGCCGGCGCGTTCAACGGCATCCATGTTCTCCCGTTCTTCCCCTCGACATCGGATGAGGGCTTCAGCATTTCCGACTACCAGGCGGTGAACCCGGCATTCGGCGATTGGAGCGACATCGGGTCGATCGCAGAGGATGCTCGACTCATGATCGATGCGGTGCTGAACCACACCTCCGTGGCCTCCGAGTACTTCGCACGCTGGCGGGACGGAGATCCGGAACATCGGCACTTCATCAGGACGGCCGACGCGGAGGCCGACCTCTCGGCGACGACCCGCGCGCGGGAGCACCCGCTACTCACACCGTTCGTGACCGTGCGCGGAACGGAATGGGTCTGGACGACCTTCTCGGCCGACCAGGCCGATCTCAACTACGGCGACCCCGCCGTACTGCTCGAGATGCTCAACGTCTTGCTGTCCTACGCGGAGCGAGGCGCGTCGATGATCCGCCTCGACGCAGTCTGCTTTTTGTGGAAGGAGGAGGGAACTCCGTCGATCCACCTCTGGGAGACCCACCGGCTCGTTCAGCTCTTCCGAGCATGTCTCGATGAGACCTACCCGGATGTTCTCGTCGTCAGTGAAACCAATGTGCCTCACAACGAGAACATCAGCTACCTCGGTGATCGCACCACCCGCGAGGCCGACATGGTCTACCGATTCACGTTGCCACCGCTGACGCTCCACGCGTTCGCGACCGGCCAGGCAGAGGATCTCCGAGCGTGGCTCGCCGGCGCAGACGCGATCCCACCCGGGACCACCTACCTGAACTTCCTCGCCTCACACGACGGCGTTGGGCTTCGCCCGCTCGAGGGTATCGTCGACGATGCCGGCATCGAGCGGCTCGTCGCCACTGCAGAACAACACGGCGGCCGAGCGAATCGCCGCAACCGGCCGGACGGCACTTCCAGCCCGTACGAGCTCAACGCCACGTGGTTCGACCTGATCCGAGGATCGACGACAGGGGACGACGCCCTTGCGAGGCACATCGCCTCGCACGCGATCATGTTGGCAATCGCCGGAGTGCCGGCGGTCTACTTCAACGCGATGATCGCGAGCAAGAACGATGTCGCCTCGATGCAGGACTCCGGTTCGGCACGTTCGATCAGCCGCACCCGATTCGAACGCGCCGCGCTGGAGACGGAACTGGCCGACCCCGCGGACCGATCCCGACGATCCCTCGACGCCCTGCGCTCCATGTTGCGATGGCGTCAATCGACGGAGGCATTCGACCCTGCCGCCGAACAAATCGGCCTGGACACGGCTCCCGGCGTGATCGGAATCGAGCGAAGAGGCGCAGGCGGGCAGACCGCGCGGGTCTATGTCAACGTCTCGAGCGCCGTGGTGACGATCGACGACGCCACCAACGGCAACGTGCACGGCTCCCGATTCGGCGAGACACCGAGGGGCTACGATCTTGGGCCATGGGGAATGCTGTGGCTGATCGATCGCTGATCTCGGACGGCGGCGAGCGCTCCGTTCCCATCGACCGGCGAACAGCGCCGTGACCGCAACGGTGGACCTGCGTTCTGCGGTCCCGCTCTACCACCAGCTGAAACTCCTGCTGCTCGATGAGATCGGACGCGGAACGTACGGGACCAAGGATCGACTCCCGACCGAACACGAACTGTGCGAGCGGTTCGGCATCAGCCGGACTCCGGTCAATCGCGCGCTGTCCGAGCTTGCGGCTGAAGGGGTCGTCGTGCGCATTCGGCGGCGCGGGACCTTTGTAAATCCGGCCTGGCGCGCCGAGTCCCTCGACGCCCATCCACTTCGCCTCGTTGTCTCCGACCCCGTCCGGGCCGCGCGGATCCAAGACGGACTCCCGAGCAATGTGGACCTGGCCGTCGTCGACTACACCGGGCTTCGATCGTTCCTGATGACGGCCGTTGCTGAAGGGACTGCGCCCGACGTGGCGCTGATCGATGGCGTCTGGATTGCTGAGATGGCCGATGCGCATTTCGTACATGCGATCGACCAACTGGATCCGGCGTGGTCTGAGTTCGAGTATCAAACGGATTTCGATCCAGCCTTCGTGGATGGCGTGCGATTCGACGAACACGTATACGCCGTTCCGGAAGAGATCAACGTCGCCGGAATCTGGTACCACCGCGGATTCCTCGCACGGGCAGAAGCAGGTCTCCCCGGCAGCTGGAGCGATCTTCGCGCGCTCGCTCTCCGGATCCAGGGACCACTACCACCGGGTGACTACGCCATCGCGATGCCGGGCGGTCGAGCGGCGTCCGAAACCACCACGTACTGTCTCACCGGCCTGCTCGCCTCGAATGGTGCCCGCATCATCGATAACGGGATCACCCTCGACACCGAAGGAGCCGTCGAAGCTCTCCGATTGCTCCGCCACCTCATCGAGGACGGAACGATGAGCAGTGATGTCGCCTTTGGCGATTGGCTCCGCGCCCCACGACTCCTCGGCGCGGGTCGCACGGCGATCGCGATTGGAGGCAGCTACGAAGCGGAGGTCATTGCCGAGGCGGCGGGCTTAACGCTCGAGACCGTATGGGACCACTTCGTGTTCGCACCGTTTCCGCCCGGACCACGCGGTGCGCCGGCTACGGCGTCGGGAGGGATGGCGTACGCAGTGTTCCGTCAGTCGCGAAACCCGAAAGCAGCATTGCGCCTCGTTGTCGAGCTCACGGGCTCGGAACAGCTCGCGGAGCGAACCGGCGGCAGACCAATGATCCCTGCGAGGAGGTCGTCAATCGATCTTGTACGCCAAGCCCAACCGTTCGTGCTCGAGACCGCTCGGCTGTTCTCGACCGCTGTGACCCGCCCACCGATCGTCGAGTACCCCTTGGTCTCGATCCAACTCCAAGACATGGTCGAGGCCGTGATCACCGGCAGCCGCCGCCCCGCTGCGGCGGTCGAACGGGCAGCCGACATCATCGGCGCCATCACCGGTTTGCCGGTTCTGCACTGAACTCAGACCAAGCCGTTCCCCTCAACGACGCGCCGATACCACAAGGCGCTGTCCTTCGGCACGCGCGCTTGTGTGTCGAAGTCGACCCAAACGAGTCCGAACCGCTGGCGATAGCCGCGTGCCCACTCGAAGTTGTCCATCAGCGACCACACAAAGTAGCCATCGAGCGGAACACCGCCACGAATGGCCTCGTGGGCAGCCGCAAGGTGACCCCGCAGGTAGTCGATCCGCCGCTGGTCGTGGATGCGCCCATCGTTCCCAGGGCTGTCGCCGTAGCTGCAGCCGTTCTCTGTGACGACGATGCTCGCCGGCGAGTAGCGATTCGCGAGGTCGACCAGAAGATCGGCCAATCCGACGGGGTAGACCTCCCATCCCATCTCCGTGACCTGCGCGTCCGGCGGAACGGCGATGGTGGCGTGCTCCGTCCGATTCGGATCACCGACGATCGTTCGCTCGTAGTAGTTCACGCCGAGGAAGTCGGTCGGCTCCGATATCAACACGCTGTCCGCGTCGCCTCCGAGGTCTCGCTCGTCATCGAGCCACCCCGCCTCGTCGTAGTCGCGCAGGACGTCGATCGGATAGCCGCGGCCGGAAAGGGGGTCGAGGAACCACCGGTTTGCGTCGCCGTCGAACCGACGAGCAGCCTCCCGATCCGCGAGATGGTCGGAAGCGGCCACGACGGGGGTCAGGTTCAGCGTGATGCCGACGTACGCGTCACTCCATGCGCGGCGAATCGCCTGCACGGCCAGGCCGTGGGCGACGAGCAGATGATGCGCCGCGAGGACAGCCTCTTTGCCGTCACGGTGGCCCGGCGCCTTGTCGCCGTAGAGATAGCCACGCTTGGACACCACCCATGGCTCGTTGATGGTGACCCATCGTTTGACCCGGTCCCCCAACCGATCGGCCACCACCGTCGCATACTCGGCGAACGCGTATGCCGTGTCGCGCGACGGCCAGCCGCCCCGATCGTCGAGCGCCTGAGGAAGGTCCCAGTGATACAGCGTCGCCCACGGCTCGATGCCGCGTTCGAGGAGGCGGTCCACGAGGCGGTCGTAGAAGTCGAGGCCGGCATGGTTCACCGCTCCAATGCCATCCGAGATCACTCTGGGCCAGGACACCGAGAACCGATAGGCGCCCAAGCCAAGCTCCGCCATCACGTCGACGTCGCTCGCCCACCGGCGGTAGTGATCGCAAGCGATGCCGCCTGAACTGGCATCCTCGATCGCCCCGGGCACCGTGGTGAACGTGTCCCAGATCGATGGCCCTTTCCCGTCGGCCTCCGGTGAGCCCTCGATCTGATAGGCAGACGTCGCGGCACCCCACACGAACCCATTTGGGAATTGCATCGCGGTCACGAGTGGAACGTAGCAAGAAGCAGAGAGCAAGACCGAAGCCGCTTCGCCTCCGTCGTACGAAGTGTGGGGGAGGCGCGAGCACCAGCCGTAGGCCGGAGCGGAGCGGAGGGGGCGGCCAGGGAGCTCTCATCGTGAAGATGTCGTCGCGCGCGGTGCCCCTCTGCGGTCAAGCATCAGCTCGTTCTGGTCTCCCCTCCTGCGTGGGGGAGACGAGAGCAGCTGGCAGCTACCAGTCCGCTCGTTCCATCGCCTCTTCCATCGCCGTGCCCATGTCCGTTGGGGTCTGCGCCACAACAACGCCGGCGGCTTCGAGGGCCTCGATCTTCGCCGCGGCCGTGCCCTTGCCTCCCGAGATGATCGCCCCAGCGTGGCCCATCCGCTTGCCGGGCGGTGCGGTGGTGCCCGCAATGAACCCGGCGACCGGCTTGGTCATGTTGGCCGTGATCCACTCGGCGGCGTCCTCCTCCGCGGTGCCGCCGATCTCGCCGATCATGAGCACACCCTCGGTGGCCGGGTCGTCGTTGAACACAGCGAGAGCGTCGACGAAGTTGGTCCCGTTGACCGGGTCGCCGCCGATCCCAATCGCCGTGGTCTGGCCGAGACCGTTGAGGGTCAGCTGGTGCACTGCCTCATACGTGAGCGTTCCGGAGCGACTGACCACTCCGATCCGGCCCGGCGTATGGATGTAGCCGGGCATGATCCCGATCTTGCACTCCTCGGGCGTAATGACCCCCGGGCAGTTCGGACCGACGAGACGAACGTCCTTGTCTTCGAGATAGCGCTTCGCCCGCACCATGTCGGCGACCGGGATGCCCTCGGTCACGCACACGATCAGCGGCACCCCGGCGTCGGCGGCCTCCATGATTGCGTCGGCAGCGAACGGCGGTGGGACGTAGACGACGGAGGCGTTTGCCCCGGTTGCAGCAACGGCCTCGTCCACCGTACGGAAGATCGGCAGCTCCAACTGATAGGTGTCACCGCGCCCGGGGACTCCGGAGTGGTCGGTTTCGCCTTCGAACACCTCGGTCTGCCCGGCTCGGCTCGGATGGACCGCAGCGACCATCTTGGTCCCGTAGGCGATGGCCTTGTCCGTGTGGAAGCGACCGGCCTTGCCCATGCCCTGCACCAGGACCTTCGTATCGTTCCCGATCAGCACACTCATCGCGTCAACTCCAAGATCTTCTGCGCCCCGTCTTTCATGTCCGTCGCGCTCACCAGATCAAGCCCGGACTCGTCGAGCATCTGCTTGCCGAGCTCAACATTCGTGCCCTCGAGGCGAACGACGAGCGGCACCGACAGGCC
>RCNG010000523.1_pt1 | contig 17631 bp, 11 predicted proteins | sample 2041371 | NCBI WGS metagenome assembly RCNG01 (sample SAMN09708227, study PRJNA481090) | Marine sediment metagenome, whole genome shotgun sequencing project. | biome: marine sediment; feature: ocean; material: sediment; isolation source: Sewage treatment plant 1 marine sediment (STP1) ... | reverse complement strand
CCACACCTCGCGCTCCTGTCGTCTAGCCTGGTCTAGGACACCGCCCTTTCAAGGCGGCGACACGGGTTCAAATCCCGTCGGGAGCGCCAGCCCCTACCCCTGTAAAACTAAGTTTTCCTTTATGCACCATTAAGCCAAATTAAGCGAGTTTAGACAATTTTTGTGACATATCTGTGACACGGGAATCAGTCTGCCTTATTTTGCGGGCTGGATCCCATAGGACGCTAACGGTTAGACTTAAAAGGGACCCGCTACCCCCCATCGTGTCCAGCCAGTGAGATAAGTCGCTCTTGAATGCGTGATATGTTTCAAAGCATTAATTGGGATTTTGTATATTTGGCTCTTGGATACGCACTATGTCTTATAGCATTGATGATGTTAATTGCGGCTACAGTGTTTGACTATTATTAAGGGATTTCTGTATTGTAGTACTCAGTAGGAGGACAGGGGATGAAATGTCCAAAGTGTGATGCTGACAATACTCGGGATTCTCAATTCTGTAAAAAGTGTGCGACATCACTAATTAGAGTTGATGAATCTCAACACCCCGCCACCAAAACAATTGAAACGCCCAGAGAAGAACTCACCACAGGCTCAACCTTTGCCGGACGCTACCAAATCATTGAAGAGTTGGGTAAAGGCGGCATGGGGAAGGTCTATAAAGCAATCGATACTCGAATAAAAGAGAAGATTGCCATTAAACTCATCAAGGCTGAAATTTCGTCTGATAAAAAGACCTTAGAACGGTTTGGAAACGAACTGAAGCTTGCCCGAAAAATCACTCATAAAAATGTCGGCAAGATGTTCGATATCAATGAGGAGCACGGCACTCACTATATCACGATGGAGTATGTGTCCGGCCAAGACCTGAAAGGATTTATCAGACAATCTGGGCAGATGGGAATTGGAACTGCAATTTCGATAACAAAACAGATCAGTGATGGATTGTCTGAAGCACACAAGTTAGGAGTTGTACATCGCGATCTAAAACCCAACAACATCATGATTGATCGGGAAGGCGATGTTCGGATTTTGGACTTTGGTATAGCCCGTTCCTTGAAGGACAAAGGAATCACCGATGCCGGAGTTATTATCGGGACGCCAGAATACATGTCACCCGAACAAGCTGAGGCCAAGGAAGTTGATCAGCGCTCTGATATTTATTCTCTAGGAGTGATCCTTTATGAGATGGTAACGGGTAGAGTGCCATTCGAGGGGGATACTGCACTTAGCATTGCCATGAAGCATAAAGGTGAATCCCCTAAAAATCCAAAAGAACACAATGCTCAGATTCCTGATGATTTGGATTACTTGATTTTGAAGTGTTTGGAAAAGGATAGGGACAAGAGGTATCAAAGTTCAGGTGAGTTACGTGCTGAGCTGGAAAATATTGAGAAAGGCGTGCCAACTGCAGAGAGGGTGATTCCCCAAAAAAAGCCTCTCACATCAAAGGAGATAACGTTACAGTTCAGCCTAAAGAAGCTTCTTTTTCCAGCTTTGGTGGTTGGTGCCCTGGTTATCGCAGCCGTGATGGCGATTTGGCAGCCCTGGTCGCAAAAGGCATCCGTTATTGCTCCCAAGATCGAGAACTCCATCGCGGTTATAAGCTTTGAGAATCAGACCGGGGATGATGCCTTCGACTATTTACAAAGGGCCATCCCAAGCCTCCTGCGAACTAATCTGGAAAATACGAATCTCTTCTATGTGGTTACCGTCGAACGGATGCGCGACATCAGCAAGCAGCTTGGAAAAGAAAATGTAGATCTTTTCGATAATGACTTAGGTTTTGAAATTTGCCGCCGGGAAGGAGTTGAGGCGCTCATAACCGGTTTCTACACGAAGGGGGGGGATATCTTCTCTACGGGCATTACGGTTTATGATGTTGACACAAAAAAAAGCCTCAGGAGTGCGAGCACGAGTGGGGCCGGGGAGCAGAGCTTTTTTGAAAACCAGATCGATGAGCTGAGCCAAGAAATCGCTCAGAGCATCGGTATCGCTAAGGCAGACTTAAAAACAGCTCAATTTGAAGTTAGGAATGTTACAACCAGTTCCATGGAAGCTTACAAGTATTATTTGGAAGGAGAGGAGAATTACCGAAAATTTTTACATGCCGAAGCAGTGATTGCTTTTAGAAAAGCGGTTGAGCTTGACCCGGATTTTGCCATGGCTCATTACAAGGTCGCTGTGCGCTCTAGAAATTTGGAAGAGAAAGAGACTGCCATTAAAAGGGCTAAGGCTTTATCGCCTAATACGACTGAAAAGGAGAGGCTCTTTATCGAGGGGACCTATGCAGGCATAGTGGAGAAGGATAGGGAAAAATATTACCGTATCCGCCGGCAGATGGCTGAAAAATATCCTAGGGAAAAAGAAATATTTTACATTCTGGGGGGATATTATCTTGGGAGGGGAGCTATTGATGAAGCGACAAAAGAGTATAACAAAGTCCTGGAGCTCGATCCCAACCATGGATTAACCCACAATCAACTAGGCTTTATATATCTCGATAGGGGGGATTTTTCAAAGGCGGTTGAGCATTTCAAAAAATATGTGTCCATAAACCCGGAGGAGGCTGCCCCGCATGATTCTCTGGCCGAGGCATATTTTTGGATGGGCAAGCTGGATGAGGCCATAGCGAAGTACAAAGACGCGGTAGTAATTCGATCTGATTTTGATAGTGCTAATTTTAGTCTCGGATACATCTATGCTATGAAGGCAGAATATGCTGAGTCTGAAAAATGGTTTAAAAACCTCTCGACAGCGGCTTCTCCAGGAGTGAGGCTGGAGGCGTATCTATGGTTAGGATTTTGTCGCTATTGGCAGGGGAATCTAAAGGACTGTAATTTGTATTTTCGCGAACTTGTAGAATTTTCAGAAGAACAAGGGGTAACCTGGTACCCGGCGTTTACAAACTGGATAATGGCATTTATTAATTATGATAGCGGAGAGTTCGAGCAAAGCCGTAGGTATAATGAAGCCTGGCTTAACGATTTTACGGAACTTTTTCCTGTTTATAAAGATTACTTTCAGGGGGCACATAAATTCCTTTTAGGGCTGTTAGAATTAAAAGCCGGGAATATTGATTCAGTCAAACTTATATTGGCAGAGATGAAATCACTTCTAAATGAGATGACGCCAGTACGGAAAGAATGGGTGGCATTCCATATTGATTTCTTAAGTGCTGAGTTGGCGCTTAAAGCCGGATCTCCTGATAAAGCTATTGCCGCATTCAAGAAAGAAAGATCCAATTTCCCATCTTTTATCAATAGAAAATTAACGATTATATATAACCTGCCCAGTATGATGGACATTTTACCCCGGGCGTATGAGCAGAAAGGTGATATTGACGGAGCTATTGCCGCATATGAACGGCTTATTACTTTCGATCCTGAAAATTCAGACCGTCGTCTCATCCAACCCAAGTACCATTACAGATTAGCCAAGCTATATGAACAGAAGGGCTGGAAGGGCAAAGCCATCGAGCAATACGAGAGATTCCTCGAACTCTGGAAAGACGCCGCCCCCGGTCTCCCTGAAGTGGCGAATGCGAGGGAGAGGGTGGTTGGATTGAGGGGCATCACCTGAATCAATTGTTTGAAAGATTAAACACAAGATCTTGATGAGCTCTTTATTCCGTTAATGACAACTTTAATTCTTCGAGTTTTGCTTTTTCCCCAGGAGCGGCCAAAAAAGTTCCAATGTGGAACCTTTGGGCGTGCCAGTATTGCATAATTGGAACTTAAGTCAATGGCAAAAGTGCCTTCGCCGGTACCTCCCACATCATCTGCCGTAATCGAAGACAATAGGCTTCCGGAGTGCGTTGAGCATTCTTATCAAGGTTTGACGGGTACCTCGGGAATCGTTTATTTTAGTATCCAGTAATCACATGAACCCTCGAGACTCCCGTCGCTGCTTTAACAGGAACATGTTATTTTCGTTTCATTACGAAATCATCGAAGAACTTAGTACTGGGGAAATGTGTAAGGAACTTCTTATAAATATGGAGTTTTGCGATGCATAGAACGTGTTTAAAAGGCATGATATCACTCTTAATCTCGATCGCCTTGGGGCCATTTTTGATGATCACTTTTTACTCTCAGACTGCCATGGCGGATGAAAAACACACAATTGCCTGGTGGACTTTTGATAGAGTTATTGACAATAAGATCGAAGATAATGCAGGGCATGTCTCTGACCAGATATATGGAAAATATACGATTGGCAAAGGTGTCAAAGGAAATGCGCTGAGATTCGACGGCTTTCGCACATACATTCACCGCCAACCGAAAGAAGTTCCACAAATAGACGGAAACTTTACAATGGAAGCATGGATTGCTCTGGGAGCATATCCGTGGTTTTGGGCGCCGGTTGTCGAGCTGAGGAATATCGAATTTGAAGGGTTTATGTTCGGAATTGACAAACAAGGAAAACTCGGAATGCGAGTGCCGGAAGCAGATAAATGGCAAAGCTATATATCCGACCAGCAACTGCCCCTGAGAACGTGGACACACATTGGGATTGTATATGACAAAAATGGGCGCCTTTCCCTATTCGTTAATGGTCAGCTTAAGAACTCCTTTATAATTGAATCGAGTCTTACAATTCCAAAAGAAACGCCGCTTCTTATTGGCCGTAATCACACTCAGGAACCCTGGGAAGATTTCCAACTGACCACGACCGGCTTTTACTCCTTTTTTGATGGACTGATCGATGAGCTCAGAATCTATAGCCGGGCCTTTCGCCCCGGTGAAGTACACAAAATATATCAGGAAGCTCGTACAGAGCAAAAGGCTGATTTACCTGACCGGCAGTTTCCTCAAGTACACCGCGAATCCGGTGCTTTCGGCGCACATTACACCAAACTCGATTATTATGAAGAATGGGATGCGCTCTGGCGGGTCAGTGATCTGGCAGATGTGCTAGTTCGATTTGATAACATGTCGGGCAAGCTGGTTTTCTGGCGCGGCACAAGTTTTGTCCCATGCTGGGTGACGGAAAATGGGATATGGTTTACGAATGAATGGCTTGAAACATGGGGATCTGATGTCTGCAGCTGTGCGGAACCCATTATGGATAGAGATTGCCGTTTTTCACATGTGCGGATTATAGAAAATCATAGTGCACGTACGGTGGTTCATTGGAGATATGCCCTCGTTGATGCCGAATACAAATTTGCTGCAGTCGACGATGACCTGCGGGGCGAATGGTGTGACGAGTTCTACATTATCTATCCTGATCACTCGGGTATACGTAAGATGATTCTCCATTATTCAAAACCGATCCGTCCACATGACTGGGCTGAGCAGATTGTGGTTCTTCCTCCGGGTGAAACACCGGCAGAAGTCATCGACTCGCCTGAAATCACTCTAGTCAATATGCGGGGTCAGCAGCACAGCTATGCCTGGGATGACGACCTTCCCGTGGTCCTTAACGAGCCTGAAGGGGCGAATATTGAGGTGATCAATTTGAAGTCAAAATATCGTCCGTTCCTTATCCTACCGCCAGACTCCTTCGAGACATCAGAAATGAAAAAGGATTCTCCATTCTTTCGTACGTATAGTGCAAAACAAGGGAAGGAGTATCGTCCCGATCCCGTTCCTTCAGTGTTCGGATGGTGGAATCACTGGCCAATTGCCCAGGTTCCCGGTGATGGCCGGTGGGTTCTTAATCCCGATCGTGCCAGTCATTTCAACCTGACGACCTTTCTGCAATGGAAAGACCATAAGTTGACCGACCGCATTAAAACCAGAATCATGCTACACGGCCTGACAGATAAAGATCCGGAAGAGCTCGTTGACCTCGCAAAATCCTGGCTCCAGGCACCAAAGTCAAGAATTCTAAAAGGTGAATTTAAAAATCTTGGCTACGATCAGACTGAAAGAGCGTATATTTTTAAGGCAAACACGAACAGGCTCCCCTCCCCGTTGCATCTGGAGCTGAATGCCGGCCAGGAGTCTCCCCTTTTTAATCCTGCGCTGATCATAAAAGAATGGGGCGGCAGCCAAGCTGAAGTTGTCATTAATGATAGGTCAGTACCGACAGGAGAACTGTGTAGGATTGGACATGCATCCACTTTGGAGGGTGTGAATCTGGTAATATGGCTTAAACTGGAATCGACCAGACCTGTACATTTATCGATCAAACCTATTGACTGATTGATGAACTGCCCCTGATTATTGAATTCCTCTGTCGTAGAACACTCAATCCAAAATGATTTTAACTGACAGAGCTTATTCATTTAATATTATGCAGCCACCATGTCCAGCACTACCCCAAAACTTATTTGACGTATGCCTTCGCATTGATATTAGATAGACCTGACCTATCACATAATATCGAAGAGATTTATGCAGTGGATAACAAAGTCATTGCAAGGCTTCTATCAGCAACTCGGCATGGAGCTTAAGCTGAGGGAAGAGAATTAAATACAAGTTATATTTAGGGGATAGAGAAATGAAAAAAATCGTCATAGGAGCTTTGACTGTTGTGTGGTTATTCGGCGGTTGTGTTACCCTCAAGCGTCAATTCGCCCCAAAATTTGAAGCGCAAGGGGTCCATGAGAATGCCGAAGAAATGACGGAAGTTCAATGTTTAGATTGCCATCGAGATGGAAAAGAGAGTGCACCTATGGCACCAAAATCCATGCTTGAAAGGAAAAATTGTATAGCGTGTCATCTAAAATAGACTGGATGATACATGAGTGAAACAGCGGCAAAACTGATACTGGTCAATCCGTTAAAATCTGCGGAAGAGAAGTAGATTCTTATCTTGTAACGGTATGCCCCTCAGGACTAATCCTTGAACTTAAATGAGATTTTCACTTTGGTCCGGTATGCCACAACCTTGCCTTCTTCGACCTTCATGTCGAAGTCAACGGCTTCTGCAATCCTCAAGTCTTTGAGGCTCTTACAGGCTGTGTCGATAGCGTTTTTCGCGGCTTCTTCCCAAGATATGGGACTTGTGCCAATAAGTTCGATGACCTTGTACGTACTTTCCATAGGTTCCCTCCTTCAGTGGAAACATCATATTGGTGAATGGGATGACAGAAAAACTCTAAATGGTTCTGTGTCCATTGTCAATCTTGGCATATATCCTGATTGCTTAAAAGTGTATACTGTAAGCACCAGTTGGGTAAAGGAAGGTTACCATGGACGCTCTTCACAGCGGGAAAGAAAAGCTTGAAAATCTAAAGAGAAGAGCCAGGATGAAAAGGAGTGAACAGAAAAAGAAAGAACCAGGGGAGAGTGGGGAAAGCAAACCTCCCATAAAACTGACGATCCCTTCCCGTCGAAGAAGAAAAAAGTGATTTCAGTTTAGGAGTTTTGTGAGTATAGAAATTTGAGTGCAAACTGAGGCTACCATGAAAGAACTCGTAGAATTGATTGCCAGATCATTGGTGGACAATCCGGAAAATGTGCAGGTTACGCAGTTGGATGGGGAACAGAGCTCTATCATTGAATTAAGAGTTGCTCCCGATGATGTGGGCAAGGTTATTGGAAAGCAGGGCAGAATCGCAATGGCGATAAGAACTATTATCAATGCCGGTGGGATGAAGCTGAAAAGGAGATTCAATCTCGAAATAATCGAAAAAAAGTAATCTGCTCAGATAGGGGATTGACTATCTGTTCTAGTGAAAGTTCGGGCATTCCCGACAGATCTTGTCATAAAATATCATGAGCTGAGGGCCGGGCAATTCAACAGGATTCGCTCTCAATCCGGGACCTGAATTGTATCTCCCGATCTCGGGATTGCAGCCTCTCTTCCCCCAGTTCTCACAAATTTTCATTATGTCCGTCATCTATTTCTCCATGAGAAAAAATCCTTACTTCTGCGACGCGGCACTAATTGAGGGCCTACTCAAGGGGCGAGGCGCGAGCCGTCCGTATAAATACGAAGCCCGGTCAATTTGATGGGTTGTTCGCTTTATTATATCATACTTTAAACTGCCGATGGCAAAATCAATTTCGGCATGGAGGTTGAATTCCATATCTTTGAGAATTCTGCCCCGGATTTCTGCCCGATCACTCGTACTTGAGGGCCTTGACCGGATCGGCCCGGGCTGCGCGCACGGTCTGAAAGCCGACGGTCAGCAGGGCTGCGCCGATCGATCCCGCAGCTGCCGCCGGAAACAGCCACCACCCGAAGCCGGGCCGGTGGGCGCAGTTCCGCAGCCAGGAATCGGTGACCAGGAAGGCCACAGGCCAGGCCAGGACATTGGCGGCCGCGACCCACACGATGAACTCCCGGGCCATCCTGACAGCCAGGCCGGTAATTGAAGCGCCCAGAACCCGGCGTACGCCGATCTCCCGGTTTCTCTGCGCGGCGGTGAACGAGGCCAGTCCGAACAGCCCGATGCAGGCAATCAGCACGCTCATCAGAGCGAAGGACCGCAGAATCGTTCCCAGAAGCTGGTCGGAGCGGTACATGGCATCAAACGCCTCGTCAAAGAACCGGTATTCAAAGGGATGACCGGGATTGACCTTTTGCCAGGACATCTTGACCCGGTCGAGCGAGTCCTGAATGCGGCCTCCCTGCAGACGGATCACAGCGTAGCGTAGCTTGTCATGGCCGAGGGAAATGATCTGAGGCTCGATAATGCTGCGGGCGTTTTGAAAGTGGTAATCCTTGAGTACTCCGACGATGGGACCGGTCGCACCCCAGGAGGAAAGCGTTTTACCCACCGCCTCCTCCGCCGAAGCGAAGTCCATCTGCTTCAGCATCGTCTGGTTGACCAGAAAGGCGCCGGCGAGGTCGGACGCGAACCGTTCTGAAAAGGATCGCCCGGCCGCGAGCTCCAATCCCAATGTCTCGGCATAATCGAAATCCACCGCATCGTAGAACACGTAGCTGTTCGCCTCAGGGTCCCAGCCGTCCCAGCGAGTCCCGGTTTCCTTCATGCGGTTGTTCATGGGCAGCTGGAAAGCTGCCGTCACCCCCGAAATCAGGGCGTCTCCCTGTAACTCCCGCTTGAATACGGGATAGGTTTTGGCGGTGTCGAATCGCAGGGACATGTAGATCAGGTGGTCCTTGTCATAGCCCAGATCGAGGGTCCTCATGTGATCGACCTGGCGGTAGATCAGGCCGGTGCTGATGAGCAGCAGGGCGGACAGGCTGAACTGGAATACCACCAGAACGCGCCGAAAGGCGGAGGACCTGGAACCGGCCCTCCATCGCCCTCTGAGGGTCGATCCGGGATGCAGGGATGAGAGAAAGAGGGCGGGGTAGCTGCCGGCCAGCAGGCCGGTCAGAGAGACTATTCCCAGGACTCCGAGCACGAACAGCGGATTCAGCAGGGAGGCGGGGCTGATGACTTTTCCCGTGAACTGCCGGAACAGGGGAAAGAGTAGCCCCACCAGCAGGGCAGCCGCCATCACAGCAAGAAGCGTCGTCAGTAAGGTTTCTCCGTAGAACTGCGACACGATGTTCCTACGCACGGCGCCCACTACCTTACGCAGGCCGATCTCTTTTGCGCGGTTGGCGGCCCGGGCCGTGGAAAGGTTCATGAAGTTGATGCAGGCTACCAGCAACACGAAAAAGGCCAAGGCTGAGAATAGGAAGATGTGGGAGCGGGCCTGCGAGAAATGGATTCCGGTCAGCGGCGCCAGGATCCAGGGCGATGATTTCATGCCCGTCTGGTTTTCGACCATTGGCCCGATTTTCGCGGCGACGGCAGGTGCGGCGGAAGCATCAGGGAGCTGGACCCAGGTTCGGAAAATTGATAGGTCCCAGCGATTGATGTTGGGCCAGTATTCTCTGGTGGAACGCAGGTCTTCCATGTGGTCGAGCGGGACCAGGAAGTGCGGGCGCAGGGAGGAATTGGTGGGGGGATTGCGCATGACTCCGGTGACGGAGAAGTCGAACTCACGGTTGATGGTCAGGACCCGGCCGATGGGATTTTCGCCAGGAAAAAACTTGTCCGCCATATTGTTGGAGATCACGATCGAGAGGGGGCGGGAAAGGACAGAAGAGGCTTGCCCCCGGACCAGGGGGAAGGTGAACATGCCAAGGAATGCAGGGTCGACGGCCATGAGGCTGTTTTCATAAAAGCCGGTTTCCCCGGATTGGATAAGCAGAGTGCCGGGCTGGCCAACCCGGGTTACGGCCGTGAATTCAGGGATGGTCTCCCTGAGGGCCGGCCCCATGGGATAAGGGGTCGAGGGAGATGAGCCGGTCGATCCGCTGGACCTGGAACGAAGCTGTTCTAAGCGAAAGAGCGTCCCGGAATTCTCGTGAAAGCGGTCGAAACCCAGCTCGTCCTGGACCCAGGCCCAGATGAGCAGAGCGCATGCGATGCCCAGAGCTAGACCGGCGATATTGAGAAAGGTATACCCCTTTTGCCGCCCAAGGCTGCGGGCGGCGGATTTTAAATAATGTTTCCACATGAAAAACCTCCACAGGATCGTCTCGCAAAAAGAGGCCGGCAGCGAGACGAAAGCTTCTTTCCAGAACCAGAGCTTGGCGCGCAGGCGGCCGAGTTCTGCGGCTTTCTCGCAATATAGCTCCTCGATGTCTCCCAGGTAGGTCTCGTTCCGCTCTCGGGAGGCTAGCAGCCGAATGAGAAAACGAGGGAAACGAGGTGGGCTTGTCATGGATCAGTCCTCGATTGCGTCGGGCCGAAGGTCGCCGATCCCTCGCCAGGCCGTTTCGGTCAGGGTGCGGTTATCCTGCAGGGCCAGGACTCCAGCCCGGGTTAGGTGGTAGTAGCGCTTGCGCATGCCCCCGCGCACCGGGGTGGGCGCGCCCAGGGAGGCCTTAAGCAGGCCGCGGCGCACCAGGCGCTCGAGCGGGTAGTAGATGCTGCTCATGGCAGCCCGACTGCCAGTGAGGCCGGCGACATGCTTATAGATGGTGGTCCCGTACGCATTGTCCTTCAGGCGAATGACGGCGATGAGCACCAGTTCCTCGAGTTTTGTCAAAAGCTCCATGTCTCGTTCCTATAATTTGTGATTTTATCAAATGTTCATAAAGAATAGACGCACGAGAAGGAAAAAGGTTGCAGGAATGGATCAGGCGTGATGTTTTTTCTTATAAAGTTTAATATCTATAAATATCAATATTTTTATTCCAATGAAACTTAGCTTTTCATTCCCATGTTTAAGATATCAGGGAATTAAATGGCTAAGAGGGGTTGTTGATGAAAAGAACGTGTCTATTACTGCCCACCCCACCTGGAGGCCAGAGAGCCAAGGAGTGGGGAGAGGGAATAATAGTGGTTTCTCACATGGTTTCCTGGAATAGATCCCCCATCAAACTGTATTATTATTGAGGGGACTCCCTATATCAGAGGAGATAAATATGGCCGCCCATATCTTATTTGGAAAATCTGCGATTAGAATAATTCTATGTGTATTTGTTCTTATTGTTTCGTCGGAAGCTCAAAAAATCACTGTAAAACAAGAAGATGGAGTTACTGTTGTCTACAATCCTAAAATGCCTATTTCTATCCCAAATTATCCTGGTAGGTTAGTTCTCAATGAAGGCCTTACTATTGGCGTAGAATCTGGTGATGAAAATTATATGTTCTCTGACTTATTCACTTTAGAAGTGGATGATGAGGGAAATACTTATGCAGTTGACACAAAGGAAGAGTGTATTAAGGTTTATGACAATGGTGGGCAATACCTTAGGAGAATTGGGAAAAAAGGGCAAGGGCCTGGAGAAATTCAGAACTATGGAAGAATATTCTTTCTTGGAAGTTATATAGCTATCATTGATATTGGCAATAATCGACTATCTTATTTTAAGAAGAATGGGGAATATGTAAAACATATTCCAATCGGGAAGTACCGTTCCCCAGATGCACGGCTAGACTCGAGGGGATATGTGTATGCATTTGTTTTAAATTTTGACGATGGCCCAGTTGGCGAATTGATAAAACTGGACGCGAATTTCAAACTTATATCGAAGATAACTTCAATCACATTACCGAAAGAAGTGCCTCCGGCATTATTGATGGAACGCATTTATTTTCGAGTTAAAGATGATGACTCTCTGGTTTGGGTAAGGACCAAAAAATATGAATTGAATATCGTCGACAAGGATGGAACTCTCATTAGGAAGATTATCAAAGAGCATAACCCCATAAAAGTCACTGCGGACAGATTAAAAAAAGAGACAAAGAAACGATATCCGAATCGCCCTATTCCAGAGGATTTTAGTATTCCAAGTCATTTTCCAAAATACTTCCCGATTTTTTACTACTTCATTTTCGATGATGAGGAGAGGATTTACGTCTGCAATTTCTATCGAGAGAAGGATGAATATTGCTATGATGTTTTCGATTCAGAAGGGAGATACTTCTCAAAATTCACTCTACCGGAAAATGAAATGTTAGCAGTTATAAAAAATGGCAAGGCATACACAATAATAAAAGAAAACGAAATTGGCATCCCCCAGGTGAAACGCTACAAGGTTACCTGGAATTATTAGCCACGCTAACATCCCCTGGGGCTGATGCGGCGAGCAAGTCTGAGTCGATACCTGTCAAAGATTCATCTTGAACAGAGATATCAAGAAAAAATTTGAAGAAGATCCCCGTTTCGCAGCAAATTTTGAGCGGAACCGCCAGGGTGGAGCCGAATTCGTTCGCCAAGCTGTCAAAAAGGTACTGTGACCAGACTGAGTAGGCTGAAGGGATCCTTACCTAAGATATGATCGGAGCCTAGTGTGATATTACCTCATATACTTTCGTACTTGTTATCATTGGACAACTCTGAGCAATCTCTATGGCTTCATCAATGTTTTCTGCATTAATTACGACATAACCAGTTATTGCATCTCTATCCCTTGGCAGCTCTGAAATGCCGTTCTTTGTCACCTCTTTTCCGCTGCCGAGCCCAGTCTGGTCTGCAATTTTATCTTCGATTGATTTAAACCACTGCATCCAGGATTCCATAATCTCTGGAGTTGGTTGAGTGAATCCGATTGTTAATAGAACAAATTTTTTCATATTGTTTTCCCTATCTCCCTGTCATACTCTACAACCAATTATTTTATTTGGAAGCCCTAAACGTGTCTACTGGACCTTGGTCTAACATGGGCGACCCATCAAGATAATCGCCGGCTTCTTTTTCTTATATGTACTTCTATTCGTACCGCAGCGATCTGATCGGATTGGATAGGGCGGATTTGATAGCCTGACGGCTTATGGTCAACAATGCTATCAGAAGCGCGAACAATCCGGCTAAAAGGAATACCCACACTTCTATTCCGATCCGATAGGCGAAATTGTCCAGCCAATTATTCATCACATAAAACGCCAAGGGCCAGGCCAGAATATTTGCCAGCAGCACCAGTTTCAGGAAGTCTTTTGAGAGACTCAGAACTATGCCCGGGACTGAGGCTCCCAGCACCTTGCGAATACCGATTTCTTTTGTACGCTGTTCGATGGCGAATGAGGCCAATCCGTACAGACCCAAACAGGCAACAAAGATCGCCATCATCCCGAAGAAAAGATAGACACTCTGCATCTTATCTTCTTCCGGATACTGCTGTCTGAAGTTGTCATCAACAAAATAGTAGTTGAATTCCCGGTTAGGGAATTGTTCGGTCCAAATTGTTTCCAGGTGTTTGAGTGTAGCGGAAACCTCTAGTGGAGTGATGCGCGCGACAATAAAGTTAAAGCCTTGAGGCTGCAGGGTTAGAAGCATAGGATTAATATTCGTTTTGAGACTTAGATGGTGAAAATCTTTGATGATCCCGACTACTGTCGGCTGACTCTCCCGGTTACCTACATTGATGATCTTCTTGCCAACGATGTCATGACCAAAACCCAGCTGGCGGGCAAAGGTTTCATTTATAATAACCGCCTCTTCAGCGTCGGTGGAATATTCCCTGGAGAAATCCCTGCCTTCCAAGACCTCCATGTCGAAGGTACCGATGAAATCATGATCAACTGCGAATACGGAGGCCCTGACGGAATCCGCGGGATCTTTTTCCGGCAGATAAAAACTTTCATCTCCTGCGAATTCTCCGGGGATGCTACCGGGAAAAGCAGCGGAAATAACATGAGGATTCTGCAGCACCCTGTCTCTTACAGCTTCGCTGTTTTCTCCACCGCCCCGCATCACGACCAGATGGTCCTGGTCAAATCCCAAGTCTTTATTTTTTATGTAGTTAAGCTGTTGGAGGATTACGAGAAGGCCGCACACCATGAAAATGGATATTGAGAATTGGATAAAGACCAGGACCTTCCTGAAGACACTGCTTTTTTTGGCTGTTCCCAGTCTTCCTCTAATGGTAGTCACAGGATTGAATGAGGACAGCACAAAAGCCGGAAAACTGCCGGCGATAAGGCCGGTCAAACATATAATGATCAGCAGTACGACCAGAGTCGAGATACTAGCCAAATCACTCATTACAAATTCTTTCCCGGTAAGTCGATTGAATGCGGGCAGCGCCAGTATCACCAGCAGAACCCCGCAGGCCATCCCAATCAGAGAGAGCATAATCGATTCATTGAGAAACTGCCGGATAAGCTGCGGTCTGAGCGATCCGAACATTTTACGCAAACCGACTTCCTTGGCCCGTTTGGCTGATCTGGCGGTCGACAGGTTGATAAAATTAAAACACGCAATGAAGAGTACCAACACAGCCACAACCGAGAAAATATAGACATACTGCAGGTTGCCCTGGCGTGCGATCTCCGCTTCAAAATTTGATCTCAGATGGATATCAGTTAACGCTTGGAGGGGATATTTCCTGGCAATTCCTTCCTGTTCATACAGCGCTCCCCATTTTTCCTCAACTGCAGCGGCTATTTTGGCTTCAACTGCATCTGTATCCGCGTTTTCCGCCAGCAGAAGAAAGGCGAAGGGATTGAAATAGATCGGATCATTTAAAAAATCACCCCGGCCTCCAGGCTGATCGTTGGCCAGCTGTCTGAACGCATTTATCGACAGGATGACATTAAACTGGAAATGTGAGTTTTGCGGAATATTTTCCACCACACCAGCAACACGTAGCTCTTGAGTCCCTTCTCCAAATGGAACGGTCAGTGTTTTATCGAGGACATCTGCACTCCCAAAGATTTTGATCGCAGTGTCCTCAGTAATGACAAGGGATTCGGGATTCTGAAGAGCAGTTTCCGGATCACCAGCGATAAAATCAAATGAAAATATTTTGAAAAAATCCGGGTCCGCTGAGAAAAAATCCTGAATTTCGAAATTTTTACCTTCATGCATGAAATCCAGCACACCGAACTGGAAGAGCCTGGCTTGTGCTTCGATCTCGGGAATGGAAGACTCCAATTCTACCGGGACCGCGGAGGGGGCGCGGGCAAAGATCCGGGTTTCCCCTCCAATCGTACTGTGAGAGATGATGCGGTGGATTCTGCCTGAATTTTCATGAAATTTATCGTAGCTTGATTCATGCGAAACATATAGGAAGATGAGCAGGCAGCAGGCAATACCGATCGCCAGGCCGATGATATTGATGAAGGAAAAGCCTTTGTGCCTCTGTAAATTCCGCCAAGCGATTTTTATGTAGTTCTTAAACATCATTCCTCCAAAATAGACATAGGAAAAAACATAGGTTGGGAACGCATAAAAAACCTGCCCCCAATACCAGAGGGTAGCGATAAACTTGGTTTTCTCGCTAGCGAGTTCCCGGTATTCCTCCAAAAGATCACCTGTGCTGGAATACTCTGTCGAATAGTGCCGCATGTACAAAAGCAGCTTTTTCGCCAGCAGGGGAGGCTGATAGGGCTTTTTTGGCATCAGTTCAGTCGCACTTAAAATCGGGTATGATGTCCCAAATGTCTCTTTGCAGTTTATAAGCCGCCTGAAGCGCCTCTATCCCATTATTAGTCACTGTGTAAAAGACCTTTTTACTCCCATCTCTTTCTGTTGTTGCGTTTCCTTTGGATTTGGTGACATAGAATTTACGCGTGAGCTGATCAAGCGCCCGATAAAGAGTCCCGTACATCAGGATCTTGTTGGTTTTAGCCCGGACATGTTTTCTGATGGAAACTCCGTAGGCATCGCCTCCGAGACTAATGATGGATGCCAGTATGAGCTGTTCAAGAACGGTCAGGTCTCGCATTGATGGTTTTCCCTCTGTATACGTAAATTACATATTCAACTTACATATATAATACGGGGCCGGCAGAATAAGGTTGACGACGAGAACAAGATCGCCAGACGCAAGGGGAACGTGCGAACCTTTCCCCAATTTCATAGCTTGTTTTTCACGGACTTGAACTTTAAATCATTTGACTCTGGTGCATTTTTCTTTTATCTTGTTCTACTTAAAATAGATAGGATATCGACACGAATTATCCTCCTAAAATATGTTGAAAATTCATAAGGATGAAAAATGGAAAATGCAAAGATTACCTGGACTAACACGGACGAAGCGCCGGCATTGGCCACTAAAGCGTTTCTTCCCATCCTGAAAGCCTACACAGAGGGATCTGGCATCGATATTGATCTGGCAGATATTTCTCTGGCAGGCAGGATCATCGCCAATTTCCCGGACAATCTCACCGAGGACCAGAAAGTCCCGGATTGGCTGTCGATCCTAGGGGAGATGGCCCTGACAGATGAGGCCAATATCATTAAACTTCCCAATATCAGCGCATCGATCCCTCAACTCCAGGATGCCATCAAAGAACTGCGCGAGAAGGGTTATGATATCCCTGAATACCCTGAAGAACCCAAGAATGAGGCTGAGAAAGCACTTCAAGAGAAGTTTTCCGTGGTTCTGGGCTCATCGGTCAATCCGGTTTTGCGTGAGGGCAATTCCGACCGCCGGCCGGCAGCGTCCGTCAAGAAATTTGCACAACTGCATCCTCACAGAATGATGCGGGATTGGCCTGAATCGGGATCCAAGGCTCAAGTTGTCCATATGACGGAAAAGGATTTCTATGAGAGTGAAAAATCTACCACGATCGACAAAGCCTGCGACGTCAAGATCGAATTTGTGGATCGTGACGGTAATGCAACGACCCTGAAGGAAAACCTGCATCTTATCGAGGGCGAAGTCATCGACACGGCAGTGATGAATGTGGCTGCCCTGAGAAAATTCTATGCCAAGTATATCCAGGTAGCCAAAGACGATGGAGTGCTCCTATCTTTGCACCTCAAAGCCACCATGATGAAGATCTCTGATCCCATCATGTTCGGCCATTGTGTTACGGTTTATTACAAAGAAGCTCTGGAAAAACATGCGGACGCGCTCAAACAGATCGGCGCCAATGTGAACAATGGCCTGGCCGATGTTCTGGATAAACTGGACAGACTTCCTGCCGACAAAAAGGCCGAGATCGAGGCTGATATCGCAGCCGTCTATGAAAACCAGCCGGACCTGGCCATGGTCGATTCGAGATATGGCATAACAAACCTGCACGTTCCCAACAACATCATCGTTGATGCGTCCATGCCCAATGTCGTACGCGACGGCGGCAGGATGTGGAACAACGATGACAAGCTGCAGGACTGTATCGCCATGATACCCGATCGCAGTTATGCGACGATGTACAAAGAGATCCTGGAAAATGCGAAAAGACTTGGACAGTTCGCTCCGACTACCATGGGCAACGTCGCCAATGTGGGCCTGATGGCGCAGAAGGCGGAAGAATACGGCTCGCACGACAAGACGTTCGAAGCTTCCGGCGAAGGATCGATCCGGGTCGTA